>Ga0209816_1003046_pt1 | contig 11627 bp, 9 predicted proteins | sample CoawatmetaG01DNA_FD_187509 | JGI IMG/M metagenome (GOLD analysis project Ga0209816, IMG submission 187509) | Marine microbial communities from the West Antarctic Peninsula - Coastal water metaG017-DNA (SPAdes) (version 2) | ecosystem: Environmental > Aquatic > Marine > Coastal ... | reverse complement strand
AGCCATGACTTGCGCACTCCGCTGACCTCAGTGTCTGGTTTTTTGCACATGCTGCCTCTGGGAATTTATGGACAATTTAGCCCGGCGGTTGTGGCAGAAACAACGATGGCTGAAAAACAAGTTGAAGAGCTAATTACTCTAATTAACGACTTGCTTGATTTGGAAAAGCTCAAAGCCGGCCAGCTGGAGATGCGTTCGGCCAATGCAAATCTTGAAGATTTGCTCGACAGTGCCATTGAATCTTGCTCTGAGTTAGCAGAAGAATCAGGTGTCACTGTTCTCTTTGAAGGCTGTCAGACCCCCATGATGGTGCTAGCCGATGGCGATCGCTTGAAACAGGCAATGTCGAAGTTCTTTGTCAGTGCAATTCGGCTCAGCACTAGAAATACTATCAATGTCAGCGTAGTCGCTGAAAATCTTGATAGAGGCCATAAAGTAGCTCGAATTGCTTTGCATATTTCAGGTGTGCAAATATCAGAACAGCAAATAGAGTCGCTCTTCGAGCCATTTCAGGCTGGGTCACTAAATTTGGGATTAGCTCTGCCCCTGGCAAAAGCGTTATTACATAGCTTTGCTGGTCAGTGTGGTGCCAGTGATGAAGATCAAGGCCTAGTGCTATGGTTGCAGTTGCCGGTGGTTTAAGCGGAAGGACAATTCATGTTTAGTCACTGTGCCGCAGTCGGGCTAACACATCTTTGGAAAAACCGCTCTGAGAGCCAAATTGGCTTGCGCCGTACCTCAAGCTCGACTGGCTCGGACTATAGGTGGCAGCAACGGGGTTACTCTTGTTCGTGGCTAGAGCTGGTGCACTAAAAATATTCTTGGCAATAGGTTTGATGGCACCGATTGGACGCGCCGGAGTTGCTATCGGTGTAAGACCACCCATTTTGACTTGATTCAAGGGGCGCACATTGTTCTTCGTCGCTATGTTTGATTGAAAACCCGATGGCGTTAGACGATTTGACACCATTTTTACCGATTGGTTGCCACCAGCGGATGAACTGGGAATCGGGCCAATAGGGATGACAAAGTTTTGCGGTGCTTCGTCGCCTCCGCGAGTGTCGTTTACTCGCGGCCGCTCGTCGACAATTTGAATATTGAGGGGAGCCTTGAACCATCCCACCTTTTGTAGTTGGTCTTTTCTCAAAGTCACTGATTGCTGCGCACTGGCCGGATTGGCGCAACTTAGAAGAGTTAAAACAGCCAAAATAGTAAATGTTTTCATTGTGCTTCTCCTGCCAGTGAGGTTACAGGATAGCGCGGATGTCAAGGGAATCAACTGGGGTTTACCCTAAATTGGCAAAAATTGAATGTATGGCTCAGTGCTCAGCTAATTTACTATTAAAAAGAGGCCGCTATCACTAGCGGCCTCTTTCAATTTCGAGTCTAACGACTGGCTTATTTCAATCCGGCCATGATCTCATCGAGAACGCTCTTAGCTGGTCTAATGACCTCTTGTGGCAATGTTGCAAGAGGAGCATCGCCAACATTCATAATGGTGGTGAAGTCTTCTACGCTTTCATTGACATAGAGAAGACCAGTGAGAAACTCTTTTTTATCATGAGCTTCTTTGATCGTCATAATCGCTTGGGTTTGATTAGTCGGATCATAGTTGCGTTCGGTTTTTTTCAATCTGATCTTCGATCCATCGTGCATCTCTACTTCTTGCATAGTGCCTGGTTCGTAGTCAACGCTGATTTGTTCGAAGAATGGAATGTAGCCGAGTTCATGCAATGGAGTTTCCATTTCTTTGGCGTACTTGTAAGCCTTGGTTGAACCTTCGTGGTTGTTAAAGGTAACGCATGGGCTGATTACGTCAATTACAGCTGTACCTTTGTGCGAACCAGCAGCTTTGAGCAGTGCTACTAGTTGCTTAGGATCGCCTGCAAATGAACGACCAACGAAACTGCAACCTAGCTCAATCGCCAGACCGCAGAGGTCGATTGGTGGCAATTCATTCATTACGCCGCTCTTGAGCTTAGAGCCAAGATCGGCAGTGGCAGAGAATTGCCCTTTGGTCAGACCGTATACACCGTTGTTCTCGACGATATAAATCATAGGAACATTGCGGCGAACCAAGTGACAAAACTGACCCAAGCCGATTGAAGCAGTGTCGCCGTCGCCACTGACGCCGATTAGCGACAGTGTATGGTTTGCTACGCTGACACCGGTTGCTACTGATGGCATTCTGCCGTGGACAGAGTTAAACCCATGTGAGCGGTTTAAGAAGTAGGCCGGTGTTTTAGATGAGCAGCCGATGCCGCTCAACTTTGCCACCATATGTGGTTCTTTGCCTAGTTCGTAAAAGGCTTTGATGATCTGAGCTGTGATAGCGTCGTGACCACAACCATCGCAAAGTGTTGATGGAGCGCCTTTGTAATCAGCCATGGTTAGGCCAATTCTGTTAGTTGGAGGTGTTGAAGTTACCATTGTTTATCTCTCCTGCTCCATGATTGCGTCGGTGACAAATCTGGCATCGATTGGCAGACCATCGTAGTGTTTCACTGAGCGAATTTTCATCGCTAGATCGGGTAGTTCTAAACGAATCAGATCGCGCATTTGAGCGTCTCTGTTTTGCTCGACTACATATACGTGGTCGTGAGTTTCGACGAATTTACGCAGGTCGTCATTGAATGGCAAGGCCCGTACTCGCAAGTAGCTTGTTGGAATGTTTGCTGCTTTGAGTTGGTCCCGTGATTCTACGACGGCGAAATCAGAAGAACCGAAAGCGATGATGCCGATTTTCGCACCCTTCTCAACACTTACAACCGGTGCTGGCACAAACTTGCGAGCAGTCTGGAATTTCTTCTCTAGTCTGTCCATCAAGTTTACGTAGTCTTCTGGTTTTTCAGTGTAGCCAGCTTTTTCGTTGTGGCCAGAGCCACGAGTGAAGTAAGCAGCTTGAGGATGGTCAGTGCCAGGCAATGTGCGGTATGGAATACCATCGCCGTCAACGTCTCTGTAGCGTTCGAACTTGCCAGCTTTTTCAATGTCAGCAGCAGTCATTACTTTGCCGCGGCTGATTGGCTTAGTGGGATATTCGAAGGGATCGCTCATCCAGTTGTTCATGCCGAGATCAAGGTCGGTAAGAACAAACACTGGAGTTTGGAATTGCTCAGCTAACTCAAAGGCTTCGCCTGCCATTTCGTAGCACTCAACAATTGAGCCGGGAAGCAGAACGATGTGTTTTGTGTCACCGTGCGAGAGGGTGTAGGCGCTGATCAAATCGGCTTGTGATGTCCGAGTTGGCATACCAGTTGATGGTCCTACCCGTTGAACGTCGAATATTACTGTTGGTATCTCGGTGAAGTAGCCATAGCCAGTAAATTCAGCCATGAGCGAAATGCCAGGGCCAGATGTCGAGGTCATTGAGCGGGCACCAGCCCAACCAGCGCCTAGAGCCATACCGATAGCAGCCAGTTCATCTTCAGCTTGAATTACAGCAAAGCTTGCTTTGCCGGTTTCTTTGTCGATTCTGTAATCTTTTAAGTAATCAATTAACTGTTCGCACAAGCTAGATGAAGGAGTGATTGGATACCAGGTCACTACAGTTACACCAGCGAATAGTGAACCTAGCGCACAAGCTGCGTTACCATCAATGATGATTTTGCCTTGGGTCTTGTCCATTGGTTCGACGAAGTAAGGATCTTCTTTCTTGAGGTTTTCGCGAGCCCACTCACGGCCGATTTTGACAGCGTTCAAGTTGAGGTCGATAGCTTTGGTCTTGCCTTCGAACTGTTTGCTGATGCTGTTTTCGATTTGACCATGGTCGATATTGAGTAATTCGGCCACGACACCGACATAAAGCATGTTCATCAGTAGCTTGCGCAATTTCAGATTTTCACTGGCTTTAGCAGCTAGTTCTGTGAAAGGCACTTGGTAGTGCAGCACGTCTTTGCGAATGGCATCTAGTTTTAGTTCAACTGGTGAAATACAAACAGCACCGGTAGAAAGACTTTTGACGTCATCGATGGCTGTTTGTGGATTCATCGCTACTAGAATTTCGATATCTGATTTTCTGGCGACATAACCGTTTTTATTGACGCGGATGGTAAACCAGGTCGGCAAACCGGCAATATTAGAGGGGAAGAGGTTCTTCCCGCTAACCGGTATGCCCATCTGGAAGATGGAGCGCATCAATACGCTATTTGAAGATTGGCTTCCTGAGCCGTTTACTGTTGCAACCTGGATGGAGAAGTCGTTGACGACTCGTCCTTGCTCCAGATTTTTTTTGCTATCGGCAGCTAGTGTTTTCACTGTGCGAATATCCTATTGGAAAACTCTGTGGGTTTACTTTACGTACAACAGTCTATCAAGAGCCGCGCCGAAACTCCCTCAAATACCAAATTGCCTAAGCTTTCTATACGTTTTGGTTTATTTTTGAATTGCTTTTTGAATTAAAGTTAAGAATGGCTGGCCTAGTTCCTTGAAAAGTGAATCTGGGTCAGCGAATAGTCGTTGAATGCGTTTTAGTGAATGCGAGCGTCAATTAAGAAGGGCCCAGGGCTGTCGAACATAGTTCCCAGTGCTTCTTCTAGTTCACCCATGGTTTCAGCTTTCAATGCTGGAATTTTCATGGCTGTGGCAATTTGAGTGAATTCAATCTCTGGGCAGTCCAGTGGGAATTGATGGTCGCAGTTCCCAAGGTGCAGTGTGAGGCTGTCAGAGCCGCCGTTGTTGACCACGACAAATTTGGTGTTGAGTACATAGTGTGATGCTGTCCACAGTGCTTGAGTGGCCTGCAAGAAAGATTGATCTGAGGTGACGCAAACTACAGGGTTGTCTGGAGCTGCCCATTGCGTACCCAGGGCCGCACCCATTGCATAGCCATCAACGCCTGAATTTGAGGCGAAATAGGCCGAGCTGCCCTCCAGGCTCATCACTGTGGCTGGGTCGGTGAGGGTGCCGATTATGTCGGTGACAACAATGGAGCCGCTTGTGCGGGCGCCATCGAGACTGCGCAAGAGCCAGAAAAGCGAAATAGGATCATTCTGCTTGGGATAGACAAGGTTCTCTTCTAACTTTTGCCGCTCACTAGAGATATTTAGGGTTGTATCTCTCGCTCTAAGTCTGGCTGCGTTAATCCAGTTGTTATCGGCGATAAGCTGAATCTCTGCTCGCAGTCGCGACAAAGATTCGGCAATATCGGCAGTGGCCGTGGCTATACAAGGCAGTGATTTACCCGAAAGTGTCGGGTCAACGTTAATTTGCAAGACCGAGGTGCGTGGTGAAATAAGTGAGGCCTGGTCTGCCGTTTCGGGCAGTCTAGTTTGCATGCCAAGGGCGAGAACAAGGTCGTGACCTCGAAGACTTTCTCGAGCACTGCTGATTTCGGTGGATAGCACTCCGGCGAACTGTGGATGCCTGTTGGGGAAATTTACCCCAGTTGGATTGGGCTCACTATAGACAGGACAACCAATTACTTCTGCCAGGGTGGCCACTTCTTTGCGTGCCCTGTACTGACTCACTTCATTACCAGCAACAATACAGGGACTCTTTGCTGAAACTAGAGTGCGGGCGCTTTTTTGGACAAAGTTGTTATCGGCAGCGCCCAGTGGGCTGGTATGGGGTGGATTAATAATTGTGGTTTCGGCAACCTGATTTAAGATGTCAACCGGGATTGAGATCAAGACAGGGCCTTTTGGTGGTGAGAAGGCCTCGGTAAATGCACGTCTGATTAAGCGGGGTATTTCACCAGCACTGCGCGCTTCTGCGGACCATTTGCAAACTGGCTTACTGACACCTAAGACATCGAGCGATAGAGCGGGATCATCATTGAGAATTTGGGTGCTGAGCTGGTCGCAGATAATAATCATGGGCACATGAATGCGACTAGCAGTGTAAATGGCAGGCAGTGCTGTCACTAACCCTTGACCAGCCGAAAGCAATAGTACTGCAGCACGAGATGAGGCTTGGGCGTAGCCAATACTCATAAAAGCAGCGGCGAGTTCACTGGCGCAGTTGACTTGACGAAAACCTTTGACCTCAGCGAGTGCTTGAGCTATGGGCGAATTGCATGAGCGCGGCGCTACAAATATCTGGCTTGCTCCTTCCGTGAGGAGCTGTTGTAGCAATAGGTCGCAAGTAAGTTTGGTTGAGGATGTTGTCATTGCCTTCTCGATTGCCTAGAGATGATCAAGCTCCATTAATGGACAAGGAAATTGATAAAGCCAATCTCCAACATTATTGTCAAGAGAGAGCATCATGGACCTTCCCCAATTTCTCTCAGAGTAATAGATTTGACCACGAAAATCAGCCTGAAATTCGTCGCCTGCCAGAAAACTCTTAAAATTAAATCCGGGCTCAAGGCCTCTGAGATTGCCTTCCCATCCCCTGATCTTACGTATTTGTAGGGCGTAGGCCTGAGTTAAAATAGCTCTCCATAAGTTTTCAGGACCAATACCTGCGTCTACCAGTTCGAGGATGCGCATGGTCTTGCCACCAATTTCGTAAATGCAATAGCCGTTTTCTGTAGTAAGTAGATGCAGGCGCGGCCAAGAAAGCGTTGAATTTTCATGGAGAAATTGCTCTTTGGCTATTTTGTAATGCCAGTATTTGACAGAGCGTCTTATGGCAAAAGGTCTTCTTGAAAGCCACCGCTGGTGGTAGCGGTGCAATATTTCAATGTGTTGATGACCGAGCTCATCAATTGTGAAAGGTGGGCATAATTTACCTTTTGGCAAGCGCCAGTGGGCCAACGCTAAATCAATAGAAAAATCCAGGCTAGATAATTCTTGAAAACCATACTGCTCATAAAAATCTGAACCAATGTCAGAGAACAGCACTATACCTGCGGCCCCAATGGCTTCGGCCCTTTCGATGAATTCTTCCATGAACTGGCCACCAAGGCCCTGTCCACGAAATTTGCGCCGGGAGAACAGGGCGCCGATTCCTAAGAAGGGATAATTCTTGCCCCTTGAGCTAATCTCAATTTGATAGGCTTTGCAACCAACAGCAATTTCGCCGCCTTGTTTTAGGGCGAGAAACTTTAGATGGCGGCGTCCCCAGTCGTGGTTCCGCTGAAAAGCGTTGTACTGGTAATAATCTTCTTTCGTCAGACCGGCCGACCACAATTCATAGGTTTCGTGCAAGACCTGCAAAATCTCTGAATCGCGAATTTCGGACAATGTCATTGGCTAAATCACGGTATCTTAACTTGCAGTTAGTATTACAGTATTTGTTTCGTTTAGGGTGTCTTCCCAAGAGTTTATGAGCCAGTCAGAATCTGATTTAACCAAAATCTATTTGGGCCACGTGATTTCGCCCTTATCCAGTACCGCCTATCTTGACTTCGTTCAGGGCGCACTGGTTGTAAACGGGAAGGGCACAATCATCGATGTTGCCCCCTGGTCGGAGATTCAGCATAAATACATTAGCGGCAACCATATAAATGATAGTAATGTCGAGATTGTTGATTTGGGCCAAAGGCTGATATTGCCGGGTCTAGTGGATTTGCACCTGCATCTACCCCAGGTTTCTCAGACAGGGCGCTCTGGTCAACACCTACTCGCCTGGCTCAATAAGTATATTTTCCCTGCTGAGGCTCGCTTTTCAGATACTAACCATGCCCGCAAAATAGCAAACTGGTTTTTCGATGAGTTGGCTGCTAACGGAACGACTTTGGCCGTTGTCTTTACTACTATTCATAAAGACGCCACTGATGCGGCTTTTGAAGTTGCCTTAGAAAAAGGCAGTCGGGTCATTATGGGCAAGGTAATGATGGATGCCAATTCTCCAGAAGCTCTGACTGAAGATACCGAGACTTCGCTAAGAGAATCGGAGGAGCTGGCTGTTAAATGGCATGGACAGGGAGATGGCCTTCTGCTTTATGCCTTCACTCCGCGCTTTGGTGTCACTTCCACGTCTGAACTCTTAGCGGGAGTTGGCCGCTTGTTTGCCAAGCATCCAGGCACCTATGTTCACACCCACCTGTCTGAGGCAAAAGAAGAGATTCAGTTTGTTGCCACTCAGTTCCCCAGTGCCCGCAGCTACCTAGATGTATATAAGAGTTTTGGCATTATCGGCAAGCGCACTGTGTTTGCTCATGCTATCCACCTTGATGATCAAGACATTAAGACTGTAGCCGATACTCATAGCTCCCTAGCCCATTGTCCGAGCTCTAATTTCTTCCTCAAGAGTGGTGTCTTTCTTTATGCCAAAATCTGCGCCGCCGGCTGTCTCTTTGGTTTAGGCTCAGATGTTGCGGCGGGGCCGTCAATGTCGCTGTTCAATGTTATGAAAGATGCCAACTACATGCAGCCTGACATTTGGATAGAGCCGCCAGAGTTGCTTTACCGGGCTACTTTGGGCGGGGCGAAGGCTGCCCACCTGGATCATTTAACGGGTTCTTTGACCGTTGGTAAAGAAGCCGACTTCATTGTTGTCGATGCCAGCCGGAAGAGTGGAATTGTGGACAATATCCTCAGTCAGCCGACGGATGAAATACTATCTAGTCTTGTATTTTTGGGCGACGATCGACTGATTGAGGCTACTTATGTTAGAGGCCGCTGCATATTTCACATATAGATTTAGGGAAGCAACTTAGATGTGAACCTGTTACGATTTCCATGTTCTAAAGGGAGTTCTTAAAATGTCCGGAAAGACTGATATGGCCGCAACCAAAATTGAGCGCGACAAAGAGGTCGACTCGATTAAAACGATCTACTCGCATGAGCAGATTCAAAAACGAGTAGCTGAATTGGGTGCACAAATCAGTGCTGACTATGTGGAGCTGGAGAACCCAGTGGTTATAGGGGTGATGAAAGGAGCTTTTTGCTTCCTGGCCGATATTGTCAGACAAATCGTGACGCCAGATCCCTTACAAATTGAATTTGTTCGATTGGCAAGTTATGGCAGCGCCACTGAAAGCTCTGGAGCCGTGCAGACGCCCTATCTAGAGTTACCTAACATTTCTCGCCGCAACATTATTGTGGTTGAGGATATTATTGACTCTGGCCGCACAGCAAAGTTCTTCATGGAGTATTTGCGCGATCAGTTCAACCCTAATACTCTAAAGATTGCCGTTTTTCTTGATAAACCCTCTCGCCGAGTTGTGCCTATTGAAGCCGACTATGTAGGTTTTAGTATTGAAGATTTGTTCGTTGTCGGCTATGGTCTTGATTATGCGGAGAAATACCGCGAGCTTCCCTACCTAGGGGAACTCAAGCTGGCTAAGTAATACTTGCTTACACTAGAGGCCCTGTGTCAGAAGAAGCAGAACAAGAAAACTTAGAAAAAAAGGAAGAAGAGAAAAAAGAGCCGAATTCTCAAGATTCGTCGCCTCTTGAAACGCCTTCTGAGGCGGCGCCTTCAGTGCTGGTCACTGAAGCTTCACCCACTGTGTCTGCTTCGTCCGCTGTCTCTGCTTCAGGCTCTCCTGTTGTGAGCAGTTCGGCTAATGACCCTGGCAAGTTGAGTATTTTCGATTTGGCTGCCGGTGTCTTGCTGCTGGCCTTTGTTTCATTGTTCGCGGTCAACATTTTTATTGCTAATCTTGCTTACGACTACAACGAGCGTATGTGTCATACCGCCATTGTTCTAGCTGGTAAGGCTGCTACCGATGGCAAAGACTCGGTAGCGGTGAAGCAGGCCGCCAACGGCTTTATGGATAAGTGCGGACCAGGTGGCTTCTTTGTTGAGCGTCCTGAAATGATTACTTTCTATGACGAAATCAATCCAGAGTTGCGCCAGGTTTCGGTGGCAACTTCTACCAGAGTTTTGATTCCTGCTCCATTTATCGTGGCTGATAAGAGTCGCTTTGATCGCGATGGCATGCACATGACTTTTAAAAGTGTTTATCAGTTTCAATTGAAGAATCCCAAAAACTGTGATTCTGGAAAAGTAAAAATCAATCCGACTGGTAAAACATTTGAAATCAAAATGCTCAATACTCCAGCAGCTGCCCCAAAACCGGCGGTCAAGAAAGAGGACGGCAAAGCCCCTTCTTTACCGGCGAAGAAAGGGCCAAAACCGGTATCTAGTCCTGGAGCGGGCTAGATAAGAACAATAATTTTCTCCGTCTACTTAGGTACTGATACCACGTCTTTCTTTGAACCAGTCCACATCTCAATTTCGTGCAGTGGTGGTGGAACTGGTTGGGCGCTGCTCGAATTGAATGATGCACTGGCTAGGGGGCCAGCATTGAAATCAGGAAGTGGTGGGGGGATCAGGTTCGAGAGAGCTTGTTCACCGCTGTTAGTGGCACTGATTGCCTTTGCTGGACGAGGATAGAGCGCGGTGACGTCAACTGTTGCCACTGGTGTGTGGTCTCTGCCGTTGCGTAGTGAAAGATATAATTTGCTTGCCGATAGTGCTTTTATCAGCTTTTGAGTGTCTTCTGGAGAAACGGCTACTGTTACAGAGCCAGCTGGATTGGCTTGATTTTTTGCTTGTCGTTCGAACATTTGACCGACAGCAACAACCTGCACATCAGACAGTATGGGCGCCACTCTTGTATCAGCACCACTGCCAGCCATGCCGAGAATGTCTACATGACTATCTGGAGCTATGAACCCTGCTACGCCGGAATTGGCATCAACAGCAAAAGTAACTGCTCGCATACCTTCTTTAACATGCGATTCAAAGCTGAGGCTGATACCTTGTGGTGCCAGGTCGTGAGTCGAGAGAATTTGCCCAGTGCTGACGCCATACTTAACTGTGCGACCGATCGCGATAGTTGAATTTGTGACTGCGTCTTGAGGTGTTCTGGCTAGTTCAATCTCTTTTTCCTCAAGTGCTTCTGATGTGATTACTTGCCCGTCGGCAATATCTTTGATTACGTATACAACTTTTGTTTTTGCATTGTTCTTCCTTTCTAGATCTTTGAGTGTGTCGTTGAAGGCCTTGTCGCGGACTGACTCAGAGCTTGTAACCGTGACAGTGACTAGCACCGCCACTCCTATAATCATTAAGAGCATAATTGCTGGTGGGGTGCGTGAGAGCATCAGAAAAAGTGTGCGCAAAGGATTGAGGGTCATTTTCGACCTCCTGTGGTGGCGTAAATTTATAAAAATCAGTCGTACCTGATTTCATCTTGCCTGCTGTGCTCTTCGGCGATAATAGGGAAAACCCTGGGATACTCGCTGGCTCATGTTACGCTTGTGTTACAGGCCGTATAATGGTGATCTTTATATGATGGTTTCGATATGAAGATCTTGCTGGGTCCCTTTGTAAGAATGAGTTTTGAGGATTAAGAGCATTATGCTGCCACCAAAAGAAGTACCAGACGGTCTGACAGCAACAGAGTATCAGCGGCTTACCATTCGCTATCAAATGTTAAAGTGGCCCAAGCAAATGGCTGCCAGTTCACGCTACAGTATGGCCGCTGCTGGCGACGCCGTACCAGAAGAAACTCGACGCAAGGTCGGAGCTCTGATGGCAGCCTTAGAGATTACATTTACAGTAAATGATGCCGTCAATGCTGTGCGCGGTACCGTCGAAGAAGCTGTAAGGCTGGCCGGTTCTGAAGCTGGTAAGGTAATCGATCGCAATGAAACCCTAGCTAAGGCCAAGCGAAATGTTGGCAATGTTTTTTCTTTAGCAAATGATTTAGCCAATAGTGCTTTGCATAAAGTGGTTGAGGGTGTGGTGCTGCCACGTATCGGTTTGCCTATCGACTATTTGCCCGA
>Ga0209816_1003045_pt1 | contig 11629 bp, 15 predicted proteins | sample CoawatmetaG01DNA_FD_187509 | JGI IMG/M metagenome (GOLD analysis project Ga0209816, IMG submission 187509) | Marine microbial communities from the West Antarctic Peninsula - Coastal water metaG017-DNA (SPAdes) (version 2) | ecosystem: Environmental > Aquatic > Marine > Coastal ... | reverse complement strand
ACAGGAAACGCTTATCCAGAATTTATGGATAAGTGACTTGACAAAACTAAAGAAGGATATATGAATGATAAAAATTCTATTAACAACTATTTTAATATTAGTAGGAAGTGTGCCAGCATTTGCAGGAGACAAGGAATTTAGAAAGTGTAAATCGTGTCATTCAATTGAACATGATGGTAAAAACAAGATGGGCCCAAATCTTTGGAACATTTTTAATAGGGGCACTGCTCAAAATGAAGATTACAAGTATAGTAAAAAGTTTTTAGCATGGTCAGAAGAAAATCCAGAGTGGACGCCTGAGCTTATGAATCAGTGGCTTACTAAAAGTACAAAGTTAGTCAAGGGTACAAAAATGCGTTTCCGTGAGAAGAAGGAAAAGAAGCGTATTGCGATTATTGAGTACCTAAAAACTATGCAAGAAATCTTGCCAGCTATGCAAGAAGTTGGACACTGTGGTGTGATAAATATAGAAAAAGAAAAAAAGGAAAGATAATGCCTGCACGTAAACACACTCAATGGTTATCTAAACCCACTGTCGAATATGTAGATTCTCGTATCTACAGCGATTGGAATATCTTTCATAAAGAACAAGAAAAGATATTCAAAAAATGTTGGATACCTCTCTGCCATGAATCAGAACTAGAGAACCATCTAGACTTTAGAACTTCCAGTATCGCTGGTTCTAAAATAGCAATGATTCGTGACAATGACAAAGTTGTTGCATTTCAACATTATTTTCAATCTATGCCCCCTAGTGGAAACGTAGCCACAGACGGTGGTTATGATCATTGGAATCAAGCAGATTGGGCAAAAGATCATCAAGAACTACCATGTGAAGTTAAGTTTGGTGGCATGGTATGGGTTACACTTAATCTAGAACCAACTCAAGATGTTGAAGGATGGGCTGCTGGTGCATTTGATGTTATTCGTCCAGCACTCGACACAGAGCCATTGGAAGTATTCCATTATCACAAAGCAATCATCGACAGCAACTACAAGCTGTGGCATGATACCAATAGTGAATTTTACCATGACTATATGCACTACTTCAATCGTGTAACTGGTTTTAATGAAGAGTACTTTGCACGTAAGTGTACTGGGTTCGATAATGGTCATGTAAACGTGGGTAGCTTTGAAGTACAGTATGGTGAGTTTGAGTTAGGTGAGTCCAGAGAAGACCTTTCATTTCCACACCTACCACCAAACCAGTGGTACATGATTGATCTATTTCCTGGCATGAACTTTAATCTACGTGGTAGTGCATTACGTACAGACGTTGTAACACCACTTGGGCCAAATAAGGTTATGATTGAGTTTCGTGGATTTGGTCTTAAAAAGGATACACCAGAAGAGCGTAAAACTCGTATTGCACATCATAACACAATCTGGGGCCCTATGGGCAGAAACTTACACGAAGACCTTTTGGGTATTACTGGACAAGGTGCAAGTATGAAGTCTGGTCAAGAACATCGTCATATACTACATGGTAGACACGAAGATGAGACTATTCACGATGAAGTGGGTATGAGACATTTCTATAAAGAGTGGAGCAATTGGATGGGCGTTGACCCTGCTAATCCTATGATAACATAGACATGGAAACCTGTAAATATTGCACTAGAGAGATTGTTGATTCAGTTCCAGAGGAGTCTGGGACGGGAAAATGTGGTGGTATGGAATGTGGTCATAGAGAAGTGCATGGACTACATAATGAGGATTGCCGTCAAGTTATATTAAAATTATGACATAGCCTTAGCTTTATCTTCATATTTGTTTCCTTCTATTTTAAAACTGAATGATCTACTTTGATCAGCAATAAGTTCAAACATCAAATAGATAGGTTCTGGTTTTCCATTAACTTCTTTAAAATCACTTACCATTTTTATCTTAATAACATTATATAATTGTTTTGTTTTTCCAGCTTTTGCTTTATCCACACTAAAAATTGCAACAGGGAAATTATTGATTTCTCTGCCTGTTGTAGATAACTCACTAGTCTTTTCGTCTTTGTAGTCACTTCTTGTGCCTAAAACAATTGCCTTTTTATTTTCTCCCCCATATACAATAACTAAGGGTAACGAGGTATTTCCAAACTTAACTTCTGATTCAATCTCAGCTGAAAAAGCAAACAATGCTTGACTAAGATTTTTATACTCTAATTCATTTCTCTCAATAGACTTTAAAATTCCAAAAATAGCAGTATTTGCAGAATAATTCATACCCACTTTTAATGCAAGATATATATCATCCTTTGTTATATCGGCTCCTAGTTTACTTTTAAGAACTTTATCTATTTCATTACCAATACTTACCATATCTACAAGACCAGCATTCTCATTTGGTAACATTAGTATTGGTAAAACTTTACGGCCGGGAACAGCAAACTTAGCATTTAATGAGTTTAATAGAGTCATATTTTCTTTATGAAGCTTATTAATTTCATCGTTTTTTACAAACTGACCTAGAGTTTTAAATTCTTTTACTAATTTCGCTGTAACTTTAATATTTGGGCTCTTCTTTTCTCCAAGAAATGAAGTTAGTGAAGATTCATTTAATTGCGTCATATTCAAAATGTTTGATATTGACTTCATTCCACGATTTCTCTTAATCTTTTGATTAGCAAGTTTAATCGACAATCCTACTAATACTTTAGCAATTTTTGTATATTTTTCCTTTGCCCAACCGACAAAATTTTTAAATCCACCAGATACAACATCTACAAATTTAGATAATGCATCTCCAAAAAATCCCTCTACCATCTCACCTTGATTATAATCATATGATTGGTTTTGTTGAACATATTTTCTTGCATCTGTGGGTGATGCAGTACTAATACCACCTATATAATTTTTATTCAGAAATGCAGTAGCTCTACCTACTCTAGCAGCCACAAAAGTTTTCTTCAAGGAAATTTGGTAATAAGAAACTATTTCTTTTCCCTTTTCATCTAACAAGGTAACTAAACCTTTTTTAGTAGTTTTTACTCTTGATGACTGATCTTTATCTGGTAATTTTGCAATTGTGCTAAAAGCATTAAATACACCTTGTCCTGTACCATTTGTGATAAAAATAACATCTGCTGTATTATCTTTATCGGCAGCTGGAATTTCAAATGTTGTTGGTGCTTTCCCTTTCCCTTTATATTCTTTATCTACATCTTTATGAATAAAATCTTTAAAGACTCCATTATGAACATCTGCAACTGCTCCACCAATCAATACTACCCAATTCAAAAAAGCATCAAGTGCTTCTTTATTAGGATGTGCTTTAAGAAAATCTTCAATCCAAGTTTTTGCTTTTGGACTAAACTGGTCATGCGACATAACCTTTTTTAAGTCGGCACCAGTTAACTTTAACCCTTTCATACCAACTATTACCCCAGCAGCTTCATACATTTGAGTTGCCACAACTGATTCTTCAGCACTAACTAATGAATCAATGTTAAGTTCTTTATCTTGAGGTAATTTAGAAACAGCCTCTTGAATCCTATGAACATGATTAACTGCAACCTCATCTCTAGGACGTAATTGTTTAACGTATTTCTGTAATGTCATATTACTTATCCCAACTTTTTATTGCAGTGAAATTGTTATACGAAAATTCCATACGATCTACAAGTTTAACCGCACCACCACTTACTCTGTCTATCGCCACATAACCCTCTGGATTAGTCGCCTTGAAACCATTTGCAGTCTTGATGAATGTACCAATACTCTTAACCTTATCCAATTTGTTCACAATCATAGACTTTGCATCAACCAACAAATTCTGAAACTCAATGATACTGATTAGGTTACTGGTATGCTTACGTACCTCACGAACATATTCCTTCTGCATGTCTGTGTATTTCTTCTTACCAGCTGGAGATTTTGCTTTGTCAATCTGTTTCTGTATCGAGTCATACACCCATGCTTCATATCCCTTAGAATGAGCCATCGCATTCTTAATCTTCTCACCAGCACGAACCTTACTATTATTATAAGTCTTCAACGATGCACCAGCAATAGAGCCTGTCATACCATTTTGCAATGAAAGAAACTTACGTAACCCATTCGCATTAATCTTTTTAAATGTCCTGCCCGTGTTAGATAGAATTGTAGTCAATGCAGTAGTCTCTGACTCAGTAAAGGTGCTGGTTCCACTGGTATCCTTATAAGTGGCATCATCCATCCACACACTAGAAGGTTTACTCAATCCAGAAATATTCGCACCAAACGTGGCTTTCATGTCCTGTAGAGCGGCGCCTGTGTACGTTGTATGCCAGACGATACCAATCTTCGCAGTGTTAATCTTTTTACCAAAATCACTATCCACGGGTACGGCATAGACAATCGTATTGGGTTGAAATGTATAGTATGAAGTACCATCAATATTCGTAGTATCCACATCATCAGTGAACATCAAATCGCCTTGTAATACACCCGTGATACCTAATTTAGATAACTCTGATAATGCAACCTTGAATTTACTTTGCAATGCGCCGGATAGATCATCATCAATTTCATCATTCGTCTTATACAGCTTAGGACTTACATTGAACACACTCTTTTTTGCAACAAAGAACGTATCATCAGAAGGATCAATACCAGCAAAGATCGCCGGTGCGCCATCCCACTTCACAGTCATGTTAACACTACTACGAGATGAACCAGCCATCATGTCACGTAGAGAACGAAGGAAGTTAATAGCAGCCCTGCCACCATCTACACCATAGTTAAGGATTTCATCCTCTAGATGCTCAAGGTGAAGGTTCTTGCCACCCTTATCCTCAGTCAGTATTTGCTTGAAACTTTTCATATTACTAGTATACTCCATGCATAAGATGATGTCAAGACTATTTAGGATTCATATATATCAAGTTATGCGGAACTATATCCCATAGTGTCCCATGAATACCCAATAATAGGTGATTCATTAAAAAGGTTAAAATAAACATGCCAGAGATGTAGTTAAAATCCACAGACTCTCAGCACAATAACCACACATACTCAGAGATTATCAGAAATAAATGCAGAATAAGTGCAGAAAGGACTTGACATACCCTTGACAACCTGTTATAATCTGCTTGTTGGATGGTTAAAGAATAGCTATAAGGAGTTAAGATACACATGAAGAAGGGTAGCTCACTGCCACGCCAGAGAAATGAATGGATAATAATTGAATTTAGTGCTTGACAAAGGTGTATTAGTGTGGTACTATAAAGATAATGGAGAGAGACTTCTGGAACAGGGTTCGCCTGTTAGGTCATATGGCACTGCTAGTCTCTTCCACGAAAGGTTTAATGAATATGAATAAGCTTAAAAATGGTGACATGATCACAGATAACGGTATCTCTTATGTCATAGAGATGGATGAGGATGGCACTCTGTGGGGTGTAAGCAATAATGCAGAGTATGAGATTGAGATATCTGAAGATTATGTGCCTGATGAGGTGTCATTCTCTGCTTAACAAATAAACTTGGAGAGTGTCACGAATGGTCTTACGTATATTGCTGAATAGCTAAGTGGACTGACACTCTCTCTTTTTTAGGGGGGGCCTTAAAGGGGGGCTCTTTTCTAAAACAGGGCCCTTAAAAGGTGAGAGGCAATGCTAAACTATAAATGCAATAAGGTGTCTAAAAGATATTTTCTGCTATGAAAGGAATAATGAAATGATCGATGAGTACGTGAGGATATACGATGATGTAGTACCCCCTGACTTCTGTGATGATCTGGTGAATAAGTTCGAAGCCAGTTCAGAGCAATGGCAGAGAGAGAGTTCTAGTTCATATGATTTTACTCAGATAGACATGGGTAAGAACATGAAGTCTTGGTCTGCTGAGATGGGTGAGTTGCTTAACCTACTCTTTCCCTGTGTCGCAAACTATAAGGAAGACATTTCCCCTATGTGGCCAGATAAACATGGATTTGAATCTCCAAGGATCAAGAGGTATATGCCTGATGGCGTAGATGAGTTTCGTACTCACGTAGATGTGAATGATTACGCAAATGCAAAGAGGTTTCTTGTATTCTTTCTCTACTTAACTGACAATGAGGCAGGACAGACAGTTGTTTGGCCAAATGCAGAGGACTTTAAAGTTGTATCCCCATGTAAGAAGGGCAGTGTATTAGCCTTTCCTCCTCTATGGACACACCCTCATGCTGGTATGCCTCCGATAAAGACTCCGAAGTATATTGTTGGTTCATATCTACACTATATCTAAAAGGGGCACCCCCAAAAAGTTAAAGAAAGTACTTGACTTAACTGGGTACATGTGTTACACTCTATATAATATTACAGAAAAGGAACTATGAATGAATGATTTTTTAAAGAAGGTGGCAGGGATGAATGAGTACGGCTCCATCGTTGCTGACGGTGTAGAGGCGGGTGACGTTGAAGGGTTTATTGACACAGGTTCGTATATCTTCAATGCTCTTTTATCTGGAAGCATCTACGGGGGATTACCCAGCAACAAGATCACGGCTTTAGCTGGTGAGAGTGCTACGGGTAAAACATTCTTCCTTATGGGTATGGTTAAGAACTTCCTTGATGCTGATCCGAATGCAGGAGTTATTTATTTCGAGAGTGAAAGTGCTATTACTAAGAATATGGTGACTGACAGGGGCATTGATCCGAAACGTATGGTGATGATGCCTGTAACAACGGTTCAAGAGTTTCGCACACAGGCTATTCGAGTACTTGACTCGTATCTTGATGTACCTGAATCTGAACGCCGTCCCATGATGGTCTGCTTAGACTCTTTAGGTATGTTGAGTACCACGAAGGAAGTCGAAGATACCACAGATGGTAAAGAGACAAGAGATATGACGAGGGCTCAGGTATTAAAGGCTGCTTTTAGAGTTCTGACCCTTAAATCTGGCCGAGCGAAAGTTCCAATGGTGGTAACGAACCATACTTACGAGAGTATGGGTCTATTTTCGACGAAAGAAATGGGTGGTGGATCAGGGTTGAAGTATGCTGCAAGTAGTATCATCTACCTGAGTAAGAAGAAAGAGAAAGATGGTACTGAGGTTATCGGTAATATCATTCACTGTAAAAACCACAAGTCTCGCCTGACGAAAGAGAATAAGATGGTGGATGTTCGCCTTACTTATGATATGGGTCTTGACAAATACTATGGCTTGTTGGAACTGGCTTTGAAGTATAACATCTTTAAGAGTGTATCTACTAGAATTGAACTTCCTGATGGAACTAAAACCTTTGGTAAGACAATAAATAATGATCCTGAGACTTATTTTACTGAGGACGTTATGCACCAGCTGGATATTGCGGCTGAAACTGAATTTAAATATGGAGTAAAGGATTATGGCAATGGAGAAGAAGTTGTTGAAGAAAGTAACGATTGAGTATTTCGAGGATGTTTGTGGTTTGACCTCAAACACGCCAGAGACAATTCGACGCATTAACGTTAAAACAACGACAGAGAATTTTTCTGTTAACTCAACCCGTGGCAATCCCCTCGTAAGTTATACATCAGAGATTCTTTAGTATGGAACATGAAGAGTGGTATGTGCCTGGTTATGGTACAGAGAAAGTTGGGCCTTTCCTTAAAAGTTTATGTGAACTTGTTCGTCCTGAGCGTATTCTTGAGATTGGAATGGGGTACACTACTCCATTCCTTCTTGAGGCTCTGAGAAATAATGGTAACAATCTTCTATGGGACTCCAATTGTGATGAAGAGTATTTGAATAAGCCTTATAATCCTAAGTTTGTAGTGGTTGATGATCAAAGTCTAGAGGATAGTGATGATCGTGCCAAGGAAAGAAGGTCGATGTTAGAAGATGAACCTTTGGTTGACTTCATTGAAGGTGACTTCAGCACCTCATCTGTTATGAATGATGTAATGAAGCAAGGCCCGTATGACCTAGTGTGGTTTGATTGTGGTGGTCCAAAGGAGTATCAATTTTTTAAGGATGAATATTGGAGTATGGTCAAGGAGTATGCCCTATTTCACTTCACATATTTCCGTGGAGAACCTAATAATAACCTTAGAATCTTAAATGAACTTCCCAATGTGTCGTATCGTATGGATATTATAGAACCTCACAAGTTTAAGCAAGGAAGTATCAGCATGTTTAGGAAAGCAGTTGATCACACATTATGAGTAATTTTATAAGATCATATTCTGAAGCTATGTCTAGTGATCTATGTGATGAAATGATTGCATGGTTCGACAAGGTGGAAAACGTTAAAACCGTAGAGGCTGATCGCCTGACTCGTAAGGATAAACAGAAATGGTTAACGTTTGAGGGGCATAGTGACCTATACACTAGAGTTCAGAAATGTAAATACGATCTTATGCACCGATATATTACAGAATTTCCGTTTGCGTATCGTGGCACTAAGAAGCTTGTCTCGCCTGACATTAAAATTCAAGCAACTCCACCGTTTGGTGGTGGGTTTCACAACTGGCACAGCGAAGTTTGTAATTGGGAGAACATGGATCGATGTTTTGTGTGGTCGTTCTACCTAAATGATATAGAAATTGATGAAGGAGAGACAGAGTTCTTATATGAGAAGATGAGAGTTCGGCCTAGAAAGGGACTTGGATGTATGTTCCCTGCCGGATGGACGTTTCAGCACCGTGGAAATCCTGTACACAGTGCAACGAAATATATGACTACAGGGTGGTGGCACTATCCAGAGGAGAAATTGCCCAAATGATTGGTTCGACAGTAAGTTTTAAAGATGAGTATGGAGATGTTAGGTCTGGTAAAGTTGTAACTCTTGACTCTGATAAGTTTGATGATATGAAGTGGGATGAGGTTCCTAAGTATTGGTCTAAGAAGACTAAGAGCTATCGTCCTGTCAAGGAGAAGGATATAGAGTCCGTATTCCTTGAAGTTAGGGGCGATATTTTCAATGACTTTATCCTATTAGGAGATATTTTAAATGAAAGTTAAGACACTAAGTAAAGAACAAGAGAAGGTCGTTGCTAAAGCGATTGAAGATGGCTATGTCATGAATGATGATGATGAAGCTGTATCTTTAAGTTATGAGGCAACTGAATATGTGCCGGAGGCTGTAGCCATTGTAGATAAGATTGAAAAGCAGGCGAAGTTGCCGCCAACAGAATTACCTTCTGTGATTAAATCTCCTGATACAAATGCAGAGATGGCTATTCCATTCGACACACCACCAAAAGAAATTAAACTTCATAAGAAACCCCTATCAGTTTTAACTGATGACTTGGATAAAATGCGGAAATCATTCTCAAATAAGAATGGTGGTATGCGTGGTATTCCTAAGAGCGTTCGTAATCGTATCAAACGTTTGGAAAAGGTTATTGGTATTAAAACTGAAATTTATAAGAGAGCATTAGAACAATATGAGCATGTTGGCCGCACTAGCTAAAACACTTGAACCGACAGCAGTGTTTGATCGATCAAGTCTGTCGCATCAATTCTCTGAAAAGTTTCCAATCATTACTCTTGATCTGAGTGAAATAGCTAGTAAGTTAATTGAAGATTATCAAAAATTAACAGTGAATGAGAATCTTGAACGACAAATCTTAGAGTATGGTGATAAGCAACAAAGAAAAACCAATGTGAAAGCTCACATGACCGATTGGTTCATGCAAGATAGTAGTCAGGAATTTCAATGGGTGTGTAATCGAGCAATAGATTTGGCTGCAAAGAATAATCCACACCAAGTGGATATGATGGCTTATGATTGTTGGGGAGCAATCTATCGTGAGGGAGATCGTACCATCATGCACAACCACTGGCCGCATCTTTGGAGTTTCGTTTACTATGTAAAGTGTCCAGATAGTTCTGCTCCTCTTATGTTTGATAGGTGCATACAACCTAACGGAACAATCCAGCGGATACTTCCGAAGACAAGCTTGATGGTTTTGTTTCCTGGCTGGGTTAACCATTCTGTGCCTGAACATTCGGGTAAAGATCGTATTGTTGTGGCGGGAAACCTTTCAATAAACCCCTTTTCACACATCAAAACAATAGAAGACCGTGAATTAGGTTAATAAAATCAATTCTAAAAGGCTTTGAACCCTAAATAAATCCTATGAAAAAATATAAAATCATAAAGACCATCGAAGAACACTTGAGCTACGATGATGCATGGTCTATCCTAACTAACCTTGAAGATGTAGGTGAGTTGAAACTTGAGATACAGGAATACGAATTTATTCCGCCAGAGTTTCGCAAGATGGGCCGTGACCCCGATATTCATTAATATATCTGACTAAATACTCCTATAACATGGGAGATATTTATGGCTGGCTTGAAAAACTACATGGGACAAGATGGATTTATCTGGTTCATTGGTGTAGTTGAAGATAGAAATGATCCGTTAGAGTTAGGAAGAGTTAGAGTTCGCTGTTTGGGATACCATACGGACGATCTTTCTGCGATTCCAACTAGCTCTTTGCCGTGGGCTCATGTTATGCACCCAACGACAGACCCAGCCATGCATGGTATGGGAAAGACTCCTTCATTTCTTATAGAAGGCTCTTGGGTCTGTGGTTTCTGGAGAGATGTTGGGGAAAAACAACAACCTATTATTATAGGAACACTTCCTGGCATGCCTGAAACTTCTGGCGGCCGTGAGGAAACTTATTCTAAGGGGTTTGGTGATCCTCGACATAAGAACTCAACTCAAAGAAATATCAATGGTGGTAAAGACTACGCCATGCCGTATTCATCACAAGATGAAGATGGGGCGGAATCAAAACTAACACACAATCCCAATGACAGAAAAAAAGATATTGGTGGAAAGATTGAAGGTTCTGTTACCAAAACAACTCGCCCTAATTATGGGAATGAGTCTTATGGTCCATATCCATTAGGCGGGTTTGTTAACGGTAAGGATGATAAGGACGGAGTATTCTCTAGAGCCTCTGGTCATAGTTTTGGTGAATCTGATACCAATCGCCTTGCAAGGGGAAGTGGTCATGGAGTATTATCCGCAAAGGATACTGCATATACTTCATATGTTATGATCCCTCACTCTGATCAAGTGGCTAGAGAAGATGATCCACGTTATAGTGATAAGACAGCAAGAAATTCTGGCATTGATATCTATGGAAACAAAGTAAAAAAAGATGATGCATTTCTTGATAATGCGGGTAAGTATTCTACGATGGCTGGTAAGTCAACTGGCCCCAACTCTGCAAGTCGCCCTAGTTTCATCAACGAAAATGGTGATATACAAGATCAAGCATCTCACCCTATTCCTGCTGCTGGTGCGCCTCAAACCGTTGACTCTAGTTCCACCCAAGATAAAATTAATCCACTAATGAATAAGGATGATCCCACCCTTACAAATGAGAAGTGGAATGAACCTCGTACATCTGACGTTAATAAAAACGGCCGTCCACGATACGGAGCGAAGTATCCATACAACCATGTCTTTGAGTCAGAAAGCGGACATATTAAGGAATACGATGACACGCCTGGCTCAGAACGTATCCATGAGTATCACACGGCGGGAACCTTTTATGAGGTTGACGCTGATGGAACCAAACACACTAGGGTAGTTGGAAATAACTATGAGATTATTGCGGGAACTAACTTTGTAAATATCAAGGGTGATGTAAATCTGACTATCGAGTCTAATTGTAAGACCTACATCAAGGGTGATTGGAACATACAGGTTGACGGCAACAAG
>Ga0209816_1003044_pt1 | contig 11632 bp, 10 predicted proteins | sample CoawatmetaG01DNA_FD_187509 | JGI IMG/M metagenome (GOLD analysis project Ga0209816, IMG submission 187509) | Marine microbial communities from the West Antarctic Peninsula - Coastal water metaG017-DNA (SPAdes) (version 2) | ecosystem: Environmental > Aquatic > Marine > Coastal ... | reverse complement strand
CAAAGCTTACAAAAAAACACTATGAAAACTTCCCTGTTGCCACCTTTTTATTCCCAAAAAAAAATCGTAATGCAGCTACAATTTTATATCTTTTTGCAAGAACTGCAGATGATATAGCTGATGAAGGTAGTATGAAAAAAAATCAGAGATTAATTTTGCTAAATAATTACCAAGAGAATATAGATAAAATAAAAAATAATAACTCGGATATTCCAGACTTATTTAAAGATATTGATAAAATAATAAGAAATTATTCAATTCCAATAAAGTTATTTGAAAGTTTCCTAATTGCTTTTAAGCAAGATGTTATAAAAAATAAGTACAAGAATTTTAATGAGTTAATTGGATACTGTAACAATGCCGCCTCCCCAGCAGGCCAAATGATTCTTTGTTTATTTCAATCCGACTCTAAAGAAAATATTACTTATTCAAACTATATTTGTCAGGCACTTGCATTAATTGGAATGACACAGGATTTTCATGAAGATTACTTAAAAGGTAGACTTTACATACCAGCAGATGAAATGAAAAAATTTAATCTAAAGGAATCTGATATCAAAAATCTTCAATTCACAAGTGACTGGGAAGTATTTAAAAAATTTTGGTTGTCTAGAATAGAGCTCCTTCTGAATAAAGGCGTTCCTTTGGGAATAAAAACACATGGAAGGTTGAGGCTACAAGTAAGAGTAATGATTGCCGCAGCAAGGTTACTTCTAAAAAGAATGGAAGAAGATAGATGTAACTTATTTTTATCACCCCCAAGGCTCACAAAAATCGATTGGGTTATATTATTATGTCGCTGTATCCTTATAAGATGACTCCTCAAGAATATTGTAAGAAAAAAACAAAAGAAAGCCACTCAAGCTTTTTATCAGCTTTTATATTTCTAAATAAAAGAAAAAGAAATGCCCTTACGGCACTATATGCATTTTGTAGAGAAGTAGATGATATTGTTGACGAATCTGATGAATATAAAATTAGGAATAATAAGTTAAATTGGTGGCGGGAAGAAATAAGTCGCCTTTATGACAGGAATCCTCAACACCCAGTCACTAAAGAATTATCAATATACATCGATGAATTTCATCTCAGTAAGGCTTATTTTGATGAAATTATTGATGGAATGGAAATGGATCTAAATTTTAATCGATACAAAAACTTTAAACAGCTACAATTATATTGCTACAGGGTGGCATCCTGTGTTGGGATACTTTCTGCCCATATATTTGGGTTTAAGGATGCAAAAACATTAAAATATGCACATAATTTGGGTATCGCACTTCAGCTTACTAATATTATTAGAGATATTGGGGAAGATGCAAGGCGAGGTAGAATATATATTCCATTGGATGAGTTAAAAAAAAGTAATCTCTCGGAGGCTGACATTTTAAATCTCAAACAAAACATTAAAATTAAAAATTTAATTGAAGGCCAGGCGGAAAGAGCAAAATATTTTTATCAATTAGCTGTGAGTGATTTACCGTATACTGACAGGAAATCTCAAAAGCCAGGGTTGATAATGGCTAACATTTATTATGTATTGCTGGCTAAAATAACAAAAGACAACCCAGAAAATACACTTAATCAAAGGGTCTTAATTTCTCGTTATAAAAAGATTCAGATTACGTTACTTACCTTTATAAACTTCAATTTCATTAAGATGCATTAATTTATAAACTAAATTAAACCTTGTTATCGCAACTGCCTTTATATATTTTTTAATTTTTGTGGTTTAAATACTTACCCATCGTAATAATAGTTTTACCATCCTCTGAATGAATTAGATAACAATCAATATAATCTTGAATATTTTCCCATAAACCTAACTCATCTTTGCTTCTCAAAATACCAATTACTTCGGCCGAGAAAAATCTTAGGTATTCGTTTTCTTCAAAACCCATGGGTTTTTTTTCTCCGTATCTAAGGAGTATTTTTTGAACAAATCTTGGGACATCTTGAACCTGATACGAATAAAAATAATCTGAATTCACTTTTTTTCTCCATTAAATATATTAGTGTACTTAATAGACGAAAAGATTATTGCTAAGTCAGTAGTTCTTAAAAATTACCTAATAAGGTCTAAAGCTTGTGAAAGTGTTTCAACCGGAAATACTTCAATGCCCTTTATTTTTTGTTTCGCTTGGTTTGCTTTTGGAATAATTGCTCTTGTAAAACCTAATTTAGAGGCCTCCCTAAGTCGCTCTTGTCCTCTTTGGACTGGTCTTACTTCTCCAGCTAACCCTATTTCACCAAAAATAACAGTGCCCTTATCTAAAGGCTGTTCTTTTAAAGAAGATACGATTGCGCATAATATGGCTAAATCAACTCCGGGCTCAGTTATTTTTACCCCACCAACAGCATTTAAAAAAACATCTTGATCGGCGCAAGCAATTCCAGCATGCCGATTCAATGACGCTAGCAGCATTGATAACCTATTTTGATCAAGTCCAACAGAAAGCCTCTTTGGAGATTGTCCGTGGGAATTATCAACTAGCGCTTGGATTTCTATGAGCATTGGCCTCGAACCTTCTTGGATACAAGTAATGCACGAACCATTAACCTGATTATGATGATGAGACAGGAAAAGTGCTGATGGATTGGTAACCTCTTTAAGGCCCTTTTCTGTCATTGCGAATACGCCTAACTCGTTTACAGCACCGTATCTATTTTTAAAGGCACGAATCATTCTAAAGCTTGATGATGGGTCTCCTTCAAAATATAAAACCGTATCTACAATATGCTCTAAAACTCTAGGGCCAGCTAAAGTCCCCTCCTTCGTAACATGCCCAACAAGTATCATTGATATATCAAATTGTTTAGCAATTCTTGTAAGTTGTGCAGCGCATTCACGAACTTGAGTTACTGAGCCAGGAGCTGATGCTACTTCTTCAGAATAAATTGTCTGAATAGAATCAATCACGACAACATTTGGTTTATTTTTTTGAATTGCATCAACAATTTTTTCTAAATTTATTTCAGATAATATTGAAATATCAGATACCTCTAATTCAATTCGTTTAGCTCGCATGGCAATTTGTTGAGAGGACTCTTCACCGCTAACATAAATGACTTTACATTTACTACTTGGGTCCTCTGTTATCTTAGATAAAGCTTGAATAAGTATTGTAGACTTACCAATTCCTGGGTCACCCCCCAATAGTATTACTCCACCAGCAACAAAACCACCACCAAGCACTCTATCAAACTCTGAAATATTTGTTTTCCTCTTCGGAGTAAGTGATGTTTCCACATCATTTAACTTTGTTAGTTGATTTGTTTTAGATAATGCTGCAAAACGATTTGTTCCTTTTGACTCAAGCAAAGATTCTTCCAAAGAATTCCATGCAAAACAATGTGGGCACTGACCTTGCCACTTAGTGGATTGACCGCCGCACTCAGAACATTGATAGGCTGTTTTACTTTTAGGCATTATGGTAATCCATGTGAACTCGTTTTGAAGAAGATATGCTACAAAGCAACTCATACCCTACTGTGCCAGAATGTTTAGCAACGTCATCAACTGAAACATTCTCTCCCCAAAGCTCAACATCACTTCCTATATGAGCTTTTTTGTTGTCAGTGAGGTCAACATACATCATGTCCATAGAGACACGGCCCACAGTCCGAGTATACTTATTTTGAACAAAGATAGGTGTTCCTGTTTTCGCGTGTCTTGGGTAACCATCGCCATATCCACATGCAACAACTCCAATTCTCATTGCTTTTTTAGATATAAATGTGGAACCATAGCCTACAGATTCTCCGGAAGGGATTTCTTGGATTGCTATAACTTTACTCATTAGCCTCATAACTGGCTTTAGTCCAAAACTAACTGCTTGTCTATCTTCGATTGGGGAAGCTCCATATAGCATAATACCCGGTCTCACCCAATCAAGTCCTGCCTTCGGGTAACATATCAATGCAGCAGAATTTGAAACAGAGCAACTTAAATTATAATTAGCACTAATATCATTAAAAATATTAAATTGTTTATCAATACCCTCTTTTTCATCAGCTGTAGCAAAATGAGTCATTAAGGTTATTTCTCCAATGTAAGGATTGTCACTCAAAGTCTCTACTAAATAACCAACTTCATCAGGTAAAAATCCCAGCCGATTCATACCAGTATTTATTTTTAAATGAATGTCTAGCGGCACCTTCGGCCTGGCATTATTAATAAAATCAATTTGATCTTGATTATGAATTGTAATATTTAAATTGAGTTCAGAGGCAACTTCAACTTCGCTTGCCTCAAAAAAACCCTCTAACAAAAGAATCGTTTTTTTAAAGCCTAAATGTCTTAACTTTTGTGCTTCATCAATTGATAAAATAGATATTCCATCAGCATGACTTAAGGCTGAAGCGATTTCGGTAAGTCCATGTCCATAGGCGTTCGCTTTAAGCACGACCATTACCTTACTTTTACTTGCATATCTTTTTACTACAGAAAAATTATTGAGCAAAGAAGGAATGTCGATAATAGCTCGAATAGGTCTCATAGCTTATTGATTTTGGTCATAACCAGGATTGGTGTAGTTTTCAAAACGCGTGTACTGACCCAAGAATGTAAGTCTAACCATTCCTACCGGGCCATTACGCTGTTTTGATAAAATTATTTCAGCGGTTCCTTTATCAGGCGAGTCTTCGTTATAAACCTCATCTCGGTATATAAACATTATGACATCTGCATCCTGCTCAATTGCTCCAGACTCTCTTAGATCAGACATAAATGGTCTCTTATCGGGCCTTGACTCTACGGCTCTATTAAGCTGAGATAATGCCAATACCGGAACATTTAACTCCTTGGCAAGAGCTTTTAATGAACGAGATATTTCTGAAATTTCTGTAGCTCTATTTTCACTAGAAGCGTCCGGTGATGACATTAGCTGAAGGTAGTCAATAACAATCATACCAAGCCCACCTAATTGTCGATGCAATCTTCTAGCTCGAGCCCTAATTTCATATGAATTTAAACCTGCTCCCTCATCAATAAATATAGGCGACTCATTTAAAACTCCCAATGAATGAGTAAGTTTTTCCCAGTCATCTTCATCTAACTCCCCTGTTCTCATTTTATGTTGATCTATTTTTCCTACAGACCCTAACAAACGCATTGTTAATTGCATCGAAGCCATTTCCATTGAAAAAATTGCTACTGGAAGTTTCTTATCAACCGCAGCATATTCTGCAATATTAAGCGCTAGTGCAGTCTTTCCCATAGAAGGGCGGCCAGCAAGGATAACTAATTCACCGGGCTGTAGGCCAGAAGTTAATTTATCAAGCTCAGAGTAACCGGTCGGAACTCCAGTTATTCCATCAACATTATCATCAGCGTATATCTCTTCGATTTTTTTCATTGCCTGAGGGAGTATTGATTTTATTTCAGAAAATCCAGTTGTATCTCTTTGGCCTTGATCAGCGATTTCAAAAACCTTGGCTTCAGACTCGTCTAATAATTTTTGAGCATTTCTTCCTTTTGGGGAGTAAGCACTTTCAGCAATATCTGAGCCAACTTGTACTAATTTTCGCATGATTGATCTTTCACGAATAATCTCTGCATAACCTCTTATATTTGAAGCGGAAGGAGTATTTTCAGCTATTGATGCTAAGTAAGCCAAACCACCAACCGATGCAAGTTCATCACTTTTCTCAAGGGATTCTGAAACCGTAACAATATCTGCAGGTTGATCTTGCCCAATAACCATATTGATATGATTAAAGATTAATTTATGCTCATGGCGATAAAAATCACTTAAAGAGATAAGATCAGCAATTTTATCAGTAGCGCCATTATCTATTAATAAGCCGCCAAGTAACGCTTGCTCTGCCTCAATCGAATGAGGTGGTAGTTTTAATTTTTGTAATGTATCGTCTGTCATTTAATATGATTATAACCAATAAAAAAAAAGCTGCCCTATTGGCAGCTTAAAAAGTTTAATTATTTTTTCTTAGCTTTCCTCTTCTTCAACAACAACTTTAATATTAGAGGTTTGGTCGTGTTGAAAATCAATTATTAATTCAAATTCACCAATTGCTTTAATTGGTCCATCAGGCATTCTAATTTCAGATTTAACAACTTCATGCCCCATAGAAACAATAGCTGCAGCTACATCTGTATTAGTCACAGAACCAAAAAGTTTACCATCAGGTCCAGATTTTTGAGTCAAGTTAACTACAAGACCCTCAAGTGCTTTTGCTTTTTTCTCAGAAGCCTTAATTAACGTAGCCTGCAGTTTTTCTAATTCTGCACGTTTAATCTCAAATTCAGCCATGTTTGAAGCATTTGCTCGCTTGGCTTTTCCTTTAGGAATAAGAAAATTACGACCATAACCGTCCTTAACATTAACTACCTCTCCTAAATCACCTAGACTACTTATTTTTTCTAATAATATTACTTGCATTAAAGTTCCCCTTTCTAATGCTTGTCAGTATAAGGTAAAAGCGCTAAAAAACGTGCGCGTTTCACTGCTGTTGTTAACTGTCTCTGATATCTAGCTTTTGTACCAGTAATTCTTGCTGGAATAAGCTTACCATTTTCAGTAATAAAGTCTTTCAATATATCAATATTCTTATAATCCACTTCAGTTATTCCTTCAGCGGAAAACTTACAGTAACGCCTTCTTTTGTACATTTCTCTTGCCATATTTAACTCCTAATATCTTTATTTTTTTGGTTTAGTAGCTGGTTTTGGTTTAGCGGCAGCTTTTTCTTCTTTAGCAGCTGGTTTTTCTTCTTTAGCAGCTGGTTTTTCTTCTTTAGCAGCTGGTTTTTCTTCTTTAGCAGCTGGTTTTTCTTCTTTAGCAGCTGGTTTTTCTTCTTTAGCTTCAACTGATTTATCGCCTATTAACGACTTAGACTTTTCTTCTTTCATCATGGCAGATTGAGCTGTTACAGCTTCTTTTGTGCCTATTACTAGATGCCTGATAACAGCATCATTAAATTTAAAGCTGTGCTCTAGCTCAGCAAGAGCATCTAAAGAGCATTCAATATTCATAAGAACATAGTGAGCTTTATGAATTTTTTGTATTGGATAAGCAAGTTGCCTTCTTCCCCAATCCTCTAAGCGATGAACATTCCCCTTACTCGATGAAATTAGCTTTTGTAAGCGCTCAATCATAGATGGTACTTGTTCGCTTTGATCGGGATGAACGACAAATACTACTTCGTAGTGTCTCATTTACAGTTCCTTGTGGTTAATAGCCTTCAACTTGTGTTGTAAAGCAAGGATTAAAGATTGAGTATTATACGTGACTTTACATTTAATAATCAATTAGTTTTATCAAATCAAATTTTATCTTTAATACTTGCTCCATAAATTTTTTCTTTTAAAAAATTGACCTTATCTCTTATTTCAGCCGCACTCTCAAATTCTAGGTTCCTTGCAGCAACTTGCATAGACTTCTCTAGTTTACCAATTTCCTTAATTATCTCAGGCTCAGTTAAGTCTTCATATTTTCTATTCTCTTTACTTCTAATTTTTTGTTTTTTAAATTCCTCTTCATCTTCGAGTGTCTCAATAATATCTTTGATTGATTTAGAGATGCCCACAGGAGTTATATTGTTATCTTCATTGAATTTTTTTTGCTTAACTCTTCTCCTGGCGGTTTCATCCATAGCTGCCTTCATACTTTTTGTAATAGAATTTCCATAAAAAATTACTTTTCCATTAAGGTTTCTTGCGGCACGACCGGCTGTTTGGATGAGTGAACGTTCAGACCTTAGAAATCCTTCCTTATCAGCATCTAAAACTGCAACTAAAGAAACTTCAGGAATATCCAAGCCTTCTCTTAGAAGATTTATACCAACAACTACATCAAATTTTCCAAGTCTTAAATCTCGAATAATTTCGACTCTTTCTACTGTATTTATCTCTGAATGAAGGTAGCGGACTTTAACTCCATGCTCTGTAAGGTAGTCAGTTAAGTCCTCTGACATCCTTTTTGTTAAAGTTGTCACCAGAACTCTTTCATTTAAAGAAACTCTGGAGTTTATTTCACTTAACACATCGTCAACCTGAGAGTCAGCCGGCTTTACAGTGATTTCTGGGTCGATTAGTCCTGTAGGCCTAGCTACCTGCTCAATAATAATTTTCGAATTTTTTGCCTCATAATCTGCTGGGGTAGCTGAAACAAAAATACATTGAGGTAAGATATTTTCAAATTCTTCAAATCTAAGTGGTCGATTATCATGAGCTGATGGAAGTCTAAAGCCATAATCCACTAAATTTTCCTTTCTAGCTCTATCACCTTTTGACATTCCTCCTATTTGAGGAACAGTTACATGGCTCTCATCAATTATCATAATTGAGTTCTTTGGCAAATAATCTAATAAAGTTGGAGCAGGTTCGCCGGGCTTTCTTCCTGATAAGTGTCGGGAATAGTTCTCAATGCCCTTGCAAAAACCTATTTCATTTAACATCTCTAAATCAAACCTTGTTCTTTGCTCAATTCTTTGTGCTTCAATCAATTTATTTTGAGTAGTAAATTCTTCCACCCTAACAACCAGCTCTTTCTTTATCCTTTCTATTGCCTTTAGTGTTGTTTCTCTTGGGGTTACATAATGACTTGAAGGGTAAACATTGCAACGATCAATCTTATCAAATAATTGTCCTGTCAAAGGGTCAAAAGCAGTTATCGACTCTATTACATCATCAAATAATGAAACCCTTATCGCTGTCTCAGAATTTTCTGCGGGAAAAATATCAATAACATCTCCCCTAACCCGAAAGCAACCTCGAGAAAAATCAAAGTCATTTCTTTCATACTGCATAGAAACAAGCCTTAGTATTATATTTCTCTGAAGTAATTTCCCTCCTTTTTGAAGGTAAAGCACCATGCCTTGGTAATCAACAGGATCTCCAATCCCATAAATAGCTGATACCGTTGCGACTATTATGGAGTCATTTCTTTCCAACAATGATTTGGTAGCTGATAGCCTCATTTGCTCTATATGATCATTAATGCTCGAATCTTTTTCAATAAAAACATCTCTGCCCGGAACATAAGCTTCGGGTTGGTAGTAATCATAGTAAGACACAAAATACTCTACTGCATTATTTGGAAAGAACTCCCTAAACTCTGAGTAAAGTTGAGCTGCAAGCGTCTTGTTTGGAGCCATAACTATTGCCGGCCTTCCAGTTTCAGCAATTACATTCGCAATCGTAAAAGTTTTACCTGATCCGGTAACGCCAAGTAAAGTTTGAAATTTTTCATTTTGGTTTATGCCTCTTACTAACTTATTAATTGCCTGCGGTTGATCCCCCGCTGGCTTAAATGGCTGGTGAAGTGTGAAGGGACTATTTGGAAAAGTTAGATTCAATATTATTTAACTCAAAGTTTTTTTTAACAGTTTGCGAACTTTAACATCTTCTAATAGTCAATCAAGGGTATATAAAATTTATTTAGGATAGTTATGCTACGTTTCTTTATTTTTGTTTCAATAATTTTTACAGCAAATTTTTCTTACTCATTTGAGCAGCAAAAATTAATGAAAGCATGGGCATCTAGTGTCATGATAAGAGGATATACAGACAATGGTCTGGCATACGGTTCAGGTGTTGTGGTTGGAGAGAATCAAGTTGTGACAAATTGCCATGTTTTAAGAAAAACTAAATCACCGTGGGTTTCATGGGGTGATAGCAGTTACTCTGTTGTTGGTGTAAAAGCAGACCCCTGGCATGATTTATGTGTACTTTCAGTTCACAACCTTAATGTAAGCCCAGTTCCGCTTGGCAGCAGCAAAGACCTTAAAAAGGGACAAGAAATAGTTGGGATCGGTCATTCAAATGGTGCTCCAAAGCCTTTAACTACTGGTGGCTACATTATAGCTACATATGAGTTTGATAAAGAAAATATCATCTTAAGCTCTGCAAAATTTAGGATGGGGGCAAGTGGTAGTGGATTATTTGATCTGGAAGGTAGGTTAATTGGAATAAATACTTTTAAGACAACTGGCTATGGAAATTATTATTCAATGCCTGCTGATTGGATTAAGTCGGTAATGAAGCAAGAAATGAAAACTAAGTTTCCGATTAAAGGAAAGGCCCTATGGGAAGAAGCTGAGGAAAAAAAACCTTACTTTCTAAAAATAGCTATTCCTAAAACTAAAAAAAATTGGAAGAAATTATTAGAAGTGACAAAATCATGGACTGAAAAAGAAACTCTTAATACAGAGGCTTGGTATGAGCTCGGATTTGCTAACGAAAAACTCGAAAAAAATAATGCGGCTATGGTAGCTTATGAAGAATCAATAAGGTTAGACAAAAATAATTCAGATGCGCTTTACAGATTAGCTTTAATGTTAAAAATAAATGGGGATTTAAAAAAAGTTAATGAAATTCAAAAAATACTTGATGTAATTGACGTTAATAAAGCTTACGAGCTCAAAAACCATAAAACTTAATCCTGTAATTTTTAAAAAAACTAGAAATAGACGGTTGTGAGAAATTTTTTTTAAAGTAGAATTAAGTTTAATTAAATTTGTTGATTAGGATAAATCTTGGCAAGTTCACCGCTCTCTTCATGTGTTATGCGCATCAGCGAATCACCAACTTTAGCGATAACCGCTAAAGCTGCAAAATTAAAATCTGAAGGTAAGGATATTATAGGTTTAGCTGCTGGCGAGCCAGATTTTGATACACCTGCCTTTATAAAAAAAGCTGCAATTGAAGCTATTAACAATGGGCTAACAAAATATACAGCTGTCACTGGCATGCCTAGCTTAAAAAAAGCTGTAGTTAAAAAGTTACGGGAAGAAAATAATTTACATTATGAGATTAATGAAATTATCGTCGGTACTGGAGGGAAGCAATGTATTTTTAATCTTTGTCTCGCCATTCTTGATGCTGGGGATGAAGTAATAATCCCAGCTCCATACTGGGTATCTTATACAGATATTGCGGAACTAACTGGAGCAAAGACAATAATTATTCCTTGTGATATTGAGCAAAAATTTAAAATCACACCAGAACAACTTGAGTCATCAATTACAGATAAGACAAAGCTTATATTTATTAATTCGCCCTCGAATCCAACAGGATCCGTTTACAGTAAATTAGAATTAAAAAATATTGCTGATGTTCTTTTAAGGTATCCAGAAATATTTGTAGCCACTGATGATATTTATGAAAAAATTAACCTTGATGATCAGCCATTTAATAATATCTTAATGGTAGAACCAAAGCTTAAGAAGAGATGCATTGTTATAAATGGTGTTTCTAAAGCCTATTCAATGACTGGTTGGCGAATAGGGTATGCAGCTGGTCCAAAAGATATCATCACTGCAATGGGCAATCTTCAATCACAATCTACATCAAACCCAACATCAATCTCCCAAGCTGCAGCTGAGGCTGCGCTCAATAGCGATCAGTCCTGTATAAAGCCAATGGTTGCGACTTTTAAGGAAAGGCATACGTTTATTGTTAAAGCCTTTAATGATATAAAGGGCTTGGATTGTATAGACGCTCAAGGTGCTTTTTATTGTTTTCCTTGTGCGAAAAATGCAATTGATGCGCTCTTTAAAGAAGGTAAATTAAAATCAAACAATGATGTTGCATTTTGTGAGTATCTTCTTGATACCAAAGGAGTTGCAGTTGTACCTGGTTCAGCTTTTGGTGCAGAAGGTTACTTTAGGG
>Ga0209816_1003041_pt1 | contig 11640 bp, 8 predicted proteins | sample CoawatmetaG01DNA_FD_187509 | JGI IMG/M metagenome (GOLD analysis project Ga0209816, IMG submission 187509) | Marine microbial communities from the West Antarctic Peninsula - Coastal water metaG017-DNA (SPAdes) (version 2) | ecosystem: Environmental > Aquatic > Marine > Coastal ... | reverse complement strand
GTCGATTAACTTCATAATTAATTGCTTTTTCAACAAACCTGAAAGAGTTTACATTTTTAGTTTCGGTTCTAGTCCCAAGTTCACCTTCTCCTCTCTTTCTAACGGACACATTCGCATCACAACGCATTGATCCTTCTGCCATATTTCCATCCGAGATATTCAAGTACCTAATAATTGAATGAATTGACTTAAGGTATGCCACAGCCTCTGAAGCTGAACTTATTTCAGGTTCAGAAACTATCTCTATTAGAGGAGTCCCAGCTCTATTTAAATCGATACCTGACTGACCTTCAAAATCTTCATGAAGCGATTTTCCTGCATCCTCTTCAAGGTGAGCTCTAGTAACCCCTATTCTTTTTATAGATCCATCTTCTAACTCTATATCTAAATGACCGCCTTCTACTATAGGGCTATCCATCTGACTAATTTGATAACCTTTGGGGGAGTCTGGGTAAAAATAATTTTTTCTTGCGAAACTTGTTGGACTGTTAATTCTTGCATTTAAAGCTATTCCAAGTTTTACAGCCATCTTCAGTACTTCTTCATTGAGAACAGGAAGTACACCTGGCATTGCTAGATCCACATTGCATGCTTGAGTATTTGGGAGGGCTCCAAAGTTTGTACTAGCTCCAGAAAATAATTTTGAATTAGTTGAAAGTTGGACGTGAATCTCTAAACCTATAACTGTTTCCCACTGATTATTAATTTTATTCATTTTTTTATAAGTTTGGCATTTCTTTATGCCAATCAGTAACTTGTTGAAACTTGTGGGCTGCCATAAGTAATTTTCCTTCTTGTAGGCTATTTCCTACTAGCTGCAAGCCAATTGGAAGATTATTATTTTGTCCACAAGGAAAAGATATGCCAGGAAGGCCGGCTAAGTTTGCAGGTATTGTAAAGATGTCTTGAAGATACATTTCTATAGGGTCACTAGTTTTTTCGCCTGTTTTAAATGAGGTTCCAGGAGTAGTTGGGGAAAGAATAACATCAACAGATTTGAATGCTTCAGTAAAGTCATTTGCAACTAATCTTCTACATTTTTGAGCTTTTAAATAATACGCATCATAGTATCCAGCAGAAAGTGCATAGGTCCCAATAAGTATTCTCCTTTTAACTTCAGGTCCAAATCCTTCATCTCTTGTTCTCATGTATAAGTCTTCAAGGTTTTTAGGATTTTCACACCTATAACCATATCTAACCCCATCGTATCTTGATAGATTTGCTGAACATTCAGCAGGAGCTAAAACATAATAGACCGGCAAAGATAGACCTATATTTGGAAATGATATCTCTTGAAATTCAGCTCCTAAATCTTTGTAAACTTTTATGGCATCCTCTACGGCATTCCTGATGTAATCAGGCATATCTTGTTCAAAGAATTCTTTTGGAAGTCCAATTCTTAATCCAGAAATATCTTCTTCTATTGCTTTGGAATAATCTGGCACTTCAACGTTTAGGCTGGTAGAGTCTCTGTGATCATGCCCAGACATAGTGTTCATCATGAGGGCAGCATCTTCTGCAGTTCTGGTTAAGACCCCTCCTTGATCGAGGCTTGAAGCAAAGGCAATCATTCCATATCTTGAAACTCTTCCGTAGGTCGGTTTAATTCCCGTCAGTCCGCATAAAGCTGCGGGCTGTCTAATTGAGCCCCCTGTATCAGTAGCCGTTGCAGCGGAAGCAAGTCTTGCTGACACGCAAGCAGCAGAGCCTCCTGAGGAGCCTCCAGGAACATACTCTAAATTCCAAGGATTTTTAACAGGTCCAAAATAACTTGTTTCATTAGATGAACCCATTGCAAATTCATCCATGTTTGTCTTGCCAAGCATTACTATCCCATCATTTTTAAATTTTGAAACCACAGTAGAAGAATAGGGAGCTTTAAAGGTGGAAAGCATTTTTGAACCGCAAGTTGTCAGGACGTCTTCTGTACAAAATATGTCCTTATGGGCAATTGGAATACCATCTAATAACAAAGGTTCATTTTTTTTGTATCTTTTATCTGATTCTTTTGCTTGTTCTAGTGCAGAGTCTTCGGTTACGGTGATATAGCTATTGATCATGCCATCAAGCTGATTAATTCTTTTTAAGTAGACTTCAGTTAATTCAACAGAACTAAAGGAAGAATTCTTAAGTCCGTTCAGCTGTTCTTTTAAGGTCAATTCATCAAGATTCATCTAATTATCTCCTTCAATGACTTTAGGAACTAGAAAAAGACCTGATTGAACTAAAGGAGCATTCCCTTGCATTTTTTCTCTTTCGTTAGTTTCGGTAACTTCATCCTTTCTAGTTGGTTGAGATAAGTTAAGTGGATGAGACATGGCCTCCACATTATCAGTATCTGCTAGATTCAATTTGTCAAAGAGCCCTAGTATTTGATCTAACTCTGCTTTTAAATCAGGAAAGTTCTTTTTATCAATATTAATACGCGCTAAATAAGCGATTTCTTGCAGTTCTTTATCTGAGAGTGACATTTATTTTTACCTTTTTCCTAGAAAGGCGATAATGTAGCACATTGTTGCTTGCTCAAAAACTATGCTGTTGCTAGAGTTACTAATCAGTAAAGTCAAAAAATATTAATTTTTAAAGTAAAAGAACATGTTAAAACGTCTTAGAGGCCTATTTTCCAATGATTTATCTATTGATTTAGGTACAGCAAACACACTTGTCTATGTAAAAGAGAAAGGGATTATTCTTGATGAGCCGTCTGTTGTCGCCATAAGAACAAATAACGGCCAGCGGACTGTCGTTGCTGTTGGGACTGAAGCTAAGAAAATGCTTGGAAGGACCCCCGGAAACATTACGGCTATTAGGCCTTTAAAAGATGGGGTTATTGCTGATTTCCAGGTTACTGAAGAGATGCTTAAGCATTTTGTTCAAAGAGTACATGAAGACAGTTGGGTGAGGCCTAGTCCAAGAATTTTGGTTTGTGTGCCATGTCAATCAACTCAAGTAGAGAGAAGGGCAATCCGTGAATCTGTACTAAAAGCAGGAGCTAGAGAAGTAAGGTTAATAGAAGAACCTATGGCTGCTGCAATAGGTGCCGGATTGCCAGTTGAAGAAGCAAGTGGATCTATGGTGGTTGATATAGGAGGGGGTACATCTGAGGTTGCTATTCTTGCATTGAATGGTGTTGTTTACGCCAATTCTCTCAAAGTGGGAGGGGATAAATTAGATGAAGCCATCATTTCCTACGTAAGAAGGAATCAAGGGGTTCTTATAGGAGATGCTACGGCGGAAAGAATAAAACATACCATAGGAACAGCTTCTGCAGATTCTGAAGTTATAGAGATGGAAGTAAGAGGAAGAAACTTAGCAGAAGGAATACCCATAACTTTCCAAATGAATAGCAAGCAAGCATATGACGCAATGTTAGAACCCTTATCAGCAATAGTCCAAGCTATAAGAACGGCTCTTGAACAATCTCCTCCTGAGCTAAGTGCTGATATATCAGAAAGAGGTATCGTCTTAACAGGAGGAGGTGCTATGTTGAGGGATTTAGACGTTTTAATTTCTAGCCAAACTGGTATTCCAGTTTTGGTTGCCGAAGACCCTTTAACTTGTGTGGCTAAGGGAGGCGGAAGTGCTCTAGAGATCATGGATAAATATGATATTGATCTTCTTTCTACTGAATAAAGTAATAAAATATTTCCAAATTATTCTAGGCTAACTATCATTTAGCCATGCTCAGAAAAGAACATAAAGTTTCTAATATTAGTAGCGAAGCAATCTTTGCTATCCCTACTATGAAGCCTATAAAAGTTTTAATATCCCTAGCTTTTTGTACTTTGTTACTTCTTTCAGATATATATTATCAATCATCAGATTACCTCAGGAGTTACGGAAAGGATCTAATAACCCCATTTGTGTATCTAAGTGAGGTCCCTTCTAGATCTATTAAAATTGCTCAAAATATTCTTTCTTCTAGAAAGAATATGTATTCAGAGATGAAGTATCTAAAAGAAAAAAATTTAAAGCTACAAATTATCAATCAACAAATAGCTGAATTAATAATTGAAAATAAGAAACTTGAATCGCTTTGGGAGATAGCTAATTTAGATTTATCCCGTTATCAAGTAGTGAAGAAGAGATTTCTATCTTCTAATGAGCTTGCACCAACCTTAACCGCAGATCTAAACCAATCTGAAGTTATCTTAAAAATAGATGATGCCGTATTTGGAAGCACAGGTCTTATAGGAAAGGTGTTACTAATTAGCACCCTAAAAGCTGAAATAATGCTTATTCAAGATCCAAAATCTTTAGTTCCTATTATATCTTCGAGTTCAAGGGTTCATTCGATGGCTCAAGGTTCTGGAATAGGGCGCTTAGGTAAATTAAATAATGTTAAAAAAACTTCGAAATATATTTTAGGAGAAACTTTGTATACTTCTGGTCTGGGTGATATTTTTCCAGCTGGTTTCCCTGTAGCAAGAATCGTTAAAATTATTGATAGGCCAGATAATAAGTATTTAGATATCAGTATTGATTTTATCTCCAATCCATTAAATGAAGATCTCTTCCTTATTTATACTGGTTCAAAAAATAGATGAATTTAAATACAAAAAATAGACTGTTTATATACTTTGCTCTTTTTATTGCATTAACCATAGATGCGTTTAATTTTTCAAATGGATTCCAGTTTATAAAACCCTCTATAGTTTTGTTGGTGTTGGTTTATTGGAATATGGCCCTACCTGATAAAGTTGGAATTACTACGGCATTATTCTTTGGAATGTTGGTTGATTTCTTAGAAGGCTCTTTGCTCGGAATTCATCCAATGCTTTTTGTTTTCATAACTTATTTGTGTCAAAGGTTCTTTTATCAATTTCGTGTCATCCCTTTTTGGCAACAGTCCTTTTTAATATTTATTATTTGTTTTTTATCGAAACTTGCTCTGGCCTTAGACTTTCTTAATTCCGATTTAGGAAAATCTAATCTTTCCGATTCTAGTTATCTTTTAACAGCATTTATTTATGGCATTATTTCGGCATTTGTATGGCCTATTGTCTACTTTATTTGCAGAAATTTTAGAAGACGTTTTATTAAAATCTAACTGCTATGAATAGCTTGGTAGGACTGCTTATAAAGACCATCGCGTTAGTTTTACTATTGGTGATAATCTTTTCAGTCCTAATCACATCACCCAATTCTTCTAAGAATATAATAGTTAAATTAAGTAAGGATTATGGTTACGAAGTGGAATTTAATATATCTAGTACTCAATGGCACCCTTATAAACCATCTATTAATTTAACAAACATTTTAGTCAATGAAAGCATAGAAAGAAAAGAACTTTTAAGACTTTCTGAACTCCAAATTGAATTTAATCTTTTAAAAATTTTTGTTCTACAACCTATAAATAAAGTTAAAGCTTTCGAAGGAATGGCCTTTTTGAAGTCAAATTTAACTAATAATGATTCATTCGGTAAATTCCAATTTCAGGGATTGAACTCCATGCTCTATGGTTTAAATTACTTAAATCTAAAGAATATTCAATTGGTTGCTATGGGAGCAAAAGCTGAGTTAGAGATAGAAGAAGTCAGATTTAAACTATACAAAGAAAGTGATTCCTTTTTTTATGCTTCTCTTAGAGATATAACTACGAACGGGAATATTAAGATTTTAGCAACTCCTACTTTTAATCAGAGTCTTAACTTGTCGTCAAAGGCAATAGTGAAAATAGATAACTTCAACTTAAACAAAAAATTATTTAAGGACTGGTGTAATTTCTGCTCGAGTATTAATTATTTAGATGGCTCTTTCGAGTTATTATCATTAAATTCAGAGTTGTCTAATTTTTACGGTACTTTAAAAATAAATTCTTCCATGTTCGGACAAGAATATAAATTTATTAAAGGAGATTTTCATCTTGTTGATTCAAGCCAGTCAACTTTATTCATCTCATCTTCTTATTTGTCTAATCAAGAAGAATTGAAGATTCCAGATTTATTTCTAAGTTATACAATTGATGGATTGAAAATAACTCTACCCGCTCTGGAAACATCAAATGTTTTTATAAGACAACAAATAGAGTCCTACGGACTTCTTAAGTTCAAAGATTCTTTTGATACAAAAATTAAAAACTTTATTTTAGAGATCCCTTTTTGGTCTTCTCCGTATGCGACAGGGAGCTTTAGTGAACTTAATCTAGCAACATTACAAAAGGGTTCATCTCTTAAAGGACTGGCTGGAAAATTGGTGGTCAATAGCAAGAAGGCGCTTGTAAGAATTAATAGTCCTTCGGTTAGAGTAGAAACCTCTTTATTTCAAGATAAGTTAATTCTTAATAATATTAAAATTGATTCTTATATTATTAAGGAAAGAGATTCCTTTTCAGTTTTAGCAAATAAAGCAATTTTTTTGATAGGTTCAAGCCAAGTAGAGGCTAGTTTTAGTTTTAATCCTTCAATTTTAAGCAGCTTGGGAGATTTTTCTCTGTCAATGAGTGCAAAGGATATGAGTTTACTGGATTCTAAGAAGCTCATACCTAATTTACAAAATACAAAATATATAAGAGACTGGGTTAAAGAAAATGTACTAAGTGGAATGCTTAATGATCTGTCTCTATTGTACCGGGGGCCACTGGATTATAATTTTTTAGAGTCTACTTCTAGTTTTCAAATGAATCTAGAGGCCAAAGATGCAATTTTGTTTCAGGGGCCTCTTGGTCTAGAGTATGTAAAATTCTATTCGGTCATAGATAATTCTGAACTTACAGGAAAAATACTTAGTTCAAATTTTTTAGACTCTGAACATACAGCAGACGTTAAAATCTATAAGAATGATAAAAAGAACTTTTTTGTTTCTTTGAACGGAGAGTTAAAAGGTCCTTTCCGCACGGCAATAAATCTTTTCTCAAATTTTTATCCTGATTTGGTAACTTCAGATCTGAATTCTGAAGGCAACCACTCTACCAAATACAGATTTAATTCTTCCATCTCTAACGGGATTAATTTGCTAGATGATGATTCATATCTATATATTAATTCTCGTCTCAATAATGGTTCATTTCACTCTGGTCAATCTAGTTTGAGTTTTAATAATGTTTACTCAAATATAGATTTTAATAGCGAAGAGGGATTTAAAGATAGCTCTGTGTCTTTCAAATTAAACTCAGTTCCGATGCAATTTAATATTTTGAGCAAGACTAACAAAAATAACTTAACAACATTACTGTCTTCACAAGTCCAAATAAAGCTAGCTAATTTTTTATCACTTAGTGACTATGCCAAATATTTTAAAGGGAGTTCTCCTTTTAAAATAGATATTTCATTACCAAGCTTTAGAAAAAAAAGTATCTTTATCAGACCTTCAATCTTAATAGAATCTTCTTTGCTAGGAACTGAGATAGATTACCTAGATTCATTCTCAAAAAAGAAAGAAGAGAATATTGATCTTAAAGTTGAGATTAAAAATAAAGCTTACGGTGAGCAAGAACTTAAATTTTCTTACGGTGCATTGGCAAGAGGTAGGTTATTTTTTAAGAAAGAAGAAATTGAGGGCTACGTAATTACAGGAGCAAAAAAGCAATCGATAACTACAATACCGGGACAAATAACTTTTACAGGCTCGCTTAATACTTTTGATATTTCTAATTTTTCTATTTTTGATTCTAATCAAAATTGGAACTCCAAGCTGGTTATTAATAATCTATTTATAAAAGAAATATTGACGTCTTCTACAAGCTTCTCAAATACTTCTATCAGCATGATTCCAGAAGAAAAAGATTACAAATTCTCTTTGTCTAACAGAGATTTTAGAGGTGTGATTACTTTAGGAATGATTAAGAAGGAATTGGATATAAATTTAGATTACCTAAGAATAAATCAGGGTAATAGCCCAGAAAATGAAGTTTTTATAAATCTATTTAATGCTATAGATCGGCCTATGACTATTTCAGTTGAAGAAATATTTATTAATAAGTCTCTTTATGGGAATTGGAAGTCTAAAATTGTTCCAGGCAAGGATATGTTATCTCTTACTAACTTAGAAGGTAAATATGATAAGTGGGGGTTAAAAAAACATAATTTTAATTCAAAATCTGAGCTGAAGATTACTAAAACTCCATTTGGTTGGAAGTCTAGCTTGGATACAATGATTTACTCTGGCTCACCTAAGAAAGCATTGAATCAGATAGGAATAGATGCAAATTTTTTCATGGATACTATTGAGCTATTACCAAAGATATCTTGGTCAGGCTTGCCTTGGGAAGTAAATTTAAAAGAAATTCAAGGAGAGGTGGGGTTATTTGTAGACGGCTTTATCATCAAAGATAAAGATGTCTCAATAGAGTCTCCTAGTAATTTATTACGTATAATCAGTATTTTTAATGTTACAGATACGTTTGAAAAGATAACAAGTTTAGATTTTACTAAGCTCTACAAGTCTGGTTTTAAAGCAGATACGATAAAAGGTGAAATTACTTTAAAAAAGAATGTTATAGAGATATCCAAGCCTTTAGTCTTTAAAAGTGGCTCTAGTGAATTCAGTTGGACTGGTAACCTTAAGGCCAATAAAGAAGGTCTGTATAATCAAATAAATGCTCAAGTAGTTATGACTTTACCGTTAAGAGAGTATCTCCCGGCTTATGCTTTGATACTTGGTGGTCCAATTACTGCTGGCATAGTTTATATAGCAGGCAAGGCCTTCAAGAAAAATTTAGACAGACTTAGTAGTGGTAAGTGGACAATAAAAGGAACTGTTAAAAAACCTATAACTAACTTTGAAGGTTGGTTTGAAAATTGAAACTAAGTTAAGAATAAACTTGCTAATCCAAGAAAAGACACAAAACCCGCAATATCAGTTATTGTTGTGACAATGACTGAACCCCCAACTCCCGGGTCCAATTTAAAAAACTTTAATAGAAGAGGCACTGATACACCGCTCAACACCGCAATCAAAAGGTTGAATATCATCGCAATGGCTATGATCTGTGCTAATACAAAATCCTGAAACCACCAAGAAGAAACTAGTCCAACTATTAGTGCCCACAACATCCCATTACTAAGTCCTACAATGGCTTCTCTTCTTATTAGCCAGAATATATTAGTTCTATTAATTTGATTCATAGCCATTCCACGAATCATTATTGTTAAAGTTTGAGTAGCAGCCACTCCGCCCATACTTGCAACTATTGGCATAAGAACAGCCAATGTAACTACTTGAGCTATAGTGTCTTTAAATATATCTATAACGAATGCTGCCATGAAAGCTGTTAATAAATTCAAACCAAGCCAGGCAGCTCTGCTCTTAGTAGCTACCGAAGTTTTTGCAAAGGTATCTTCTTCTAATCCAGATAGTTGGCGAAACGATTCATCAGCTTGTTCTTTTATAACATCTACAACATCATCAATAGTTATTCGGCCTAATAATTTGCCATTTTTATCTATAACCGGAGCTGATATTAGGTCTTCTCCTTCAAATAATCTCGCAACTTCCGAGTCCTCTTGATCAACCATTATAGAAATATCATCTTCAGAGTATAAATCACCCACATGCAATGCAGGGTCTGAAATTAGAATTTTGTTTAGCTCTAATGAACCCAAATAATCATTCATGCGGTTCACAACAAATATCTTATTTGTTGATTGAGGTATAGATCCTTGCATCCTGAGATACCTCAATACTACATCCAGAGTATGATTCTTTCTAACCGCTATAACATCGGTATTCATTAAGCCTCCAGCACTATCTTTGGGATATAAAAAAACTGCTGAAATCCTTTTCCTATTTTGAGAGGACATTGAAGAAAGAACTTCTTCGATAACCGCTTCGGGAAGTTTTTGGAGTATGTCTGCAAGTTCATCAGTTTCAAGATCTTCGGTTACTTCAAGTAATTCCAAAGCCCCCATGTCTTTTAAGAAATATTTTTGTAATGAGTCCGAAAGATGAACAAGAACTTCTCCTTCCGTGTCTTTATTTAGTATTTGCCAAACCATACTCCTTTCTTTAGGCGGACTAGATTCAATAAAAAGGGCAATTTCTTTTGGATTGAGGCTGTTTAACATTCTGTTAATCTGCAGATAGGTTCCGGAAGAAAGGCTATTTTGGATCTCTATTAAAAGTTTGTTATTAAGATCTTTCTTCATCGCCATTTTATTCTATCAGAATTACAGCATATAATTTTTAAGAGAATATTATGATCTTCTACTTTGAGATGAAGGAATATTTACAGATTTCCTATATTTTGCAACAGTTCTTCTTGCAATATTTACAGAATATTCACTCATTAAAATATCTTTTAAGCTCTCGTCACTTAATGGACGATTCTTATCTTCATCCCTAGTAAGGTTATGAATAATCTCCAATAGTTGTGAAGAAGAAATATCCACTCCTCCTGAACGAAAATTAACTTTTCTTTGGAGCAAAGAGCCTAAATTTAAGATTTTATCTGGCAATTGAATATATTTATTCCTAACTATCCTAGAAGCAGTTGATTGACTAACGCCTGTTGACTCAGCTACTTGTTTAAGTGAAATTGAGGTCAAGACCTTATTCCCATTTAAAAAATCTGATTGTTTACTTACAAGAAATTCTGAAACTAAAAGTAGGGTCTTCTGTCTTCTCTCTATTCCACTTATTATCGACAATGATGAAGTCTTTTCATCGGATGATCTGGACCCGATTTGTGCCTTTATTCTTTCTAAAAGATTTGCTTGCATGTATGCATCATTAATAGAAACATGCCATTTTTTATTTTTTTTGATGCCAATGATGTCTGCTTTAATGTAAGAACATTGCGTGTCTAGTTTAAGACCTGGATTAAAATTGAGTTCCCTAATTATCTTTTTAATATTTATAGGGATTTGATCTAAAGTAATCTCTTTTAGGCTTATTTTATTTATTGCTCTGCAACATTCTTTTTTTAACTCTTCAGTAATTTCTAAATTTCTTAATTGTGCTTTTAGTGATTCAGTTATAGATCTGTAAGCGCAACCGGGCGGATCTAAATCCTGGACCTTAACTAATATTTCTTCTATTTTCTTTGTATCTATTTCGATAGAAAACTCCTCTCTTATAAGATTTTTAATATCTTCAAAATCTATCTCGGGATCTAATGCACCTTCATGTTCAATAGAATCAATAATGTATGCTCCAATAAGAAATTCATATTCTTTAAGCATCAAAAGAGAAAACTGTTCTCTTAGTTCATCTCTAATATCACTTGTACTTATTGCATGATTCTCTGCACCAGTATTCAAATTTTCTAAAAGAGAGAAACTCCTATATTTATCAACTAATTCCAGCTCTTTGTAATAATTTACACTCTTACTCTCTTCTTCTTCTAGATGGTTTTCAATTAACTTAAGTAAGGCTTCTCTAATTTCCACTCCAGAAAGGGCTAGGAACTTGATTTGGTTTTGCAGCAGAGGAGTCAAATTTATAGAAGCCTTCTGCTTTAGGACTTGCTTCATTTCTTAAGGAGAAAAGTTTTTTCCTAAATAGACTTCTTTTACTTTTACGTCTTTGCTAACCTCCTCAGGAGTTCCTTCAGCAACTATCTTTCCTTCACTCATAACAAGAACGCGGTCACAAATTTGCATCGTATCTCTAACATTATGATCACTAATTAATACGCCATACCCTGAAGTATTCAATTTTTTTATAGTAGTTTTTAAATCAGATACGGCTATAGGATCTATT
>Ga0209816_1003040_pt1 | contig 11641 bp, 10 predicted proteins | sample CoawatmetaG01DNA_FD_187509 | JGI IMG/M metagenome (GOLD analysis project Ga0209816, IMG submission 187509) | Marine microbial communities from the West Antarctic Peninsula - Coastal water metaG017-DNA (SPAdes) (version 2) | ecosystem: Environmental > Aquatic > Marine > Coastal ... | reverse complement strand
AAACCAAATTCAAGACAGACCTTTATAGATTACTGCTTCAGAAGCTTAGGTGCACCTGTGGTAGAAATTAACGTAGATGACGACCAAGTAGATGATAGAGTAGACGAAGCTCTGCAGTTCTATCAACACTACCATTCAGATGCTATTGAAAAGGTATACTTAAAGCATAAAATCACTGCTAGTACACTCACACTATCGACTGCCACAGCTGCAAACTTTACAGTAGGTGAAATTATCACAGGTAGTACTTCAGGCGCCACGGCAATTGTGAATAAAACTTCTACTGGTTCATCATTAGTGTATACCGATTTAACACACTTAGATAGCATACCATTTCAAACAGAGACTATCACAGGTACTAGTAGTTCGGTAACTGCAGTAGTATCATCCATAGTTGTAGGTAATATTGAAAATAAATTTATACCAATTAATGCTTTAATCACTGATGTTGTTAGAGTAATGCCCATTCGTGATACTACCTCAACCAATAGTTTGTTTGATGTTAAATATCAGATTCATTTAAACGATGTATACAATTTAGGTTTCTTAGGTTCTTTAATAGACTATTCTATGACACAACAATGGATGTCATTAGTAGATGGAATGATGGGCCCTTCGGATAAGCACATATCATTTGAAAGACATAAAGATCAATTAAGAATCGACATGGACTGGTTATCAGAAGTTGTATTAAATCAATACATTGTAGTAGAATGCTACAGAATAATTGATCCAGACACCTTCACTGATGTATGGAACGACTACTATTTGAAGCGTTATGCAACTGCATTGATCAAACAACAGTGGGGTCAAAACCTGTTGAAGTTTGAGGGAATGACAATGCCCGGTGGTGTTCAATTCAACGGTCGACAACTATTCGATGATGCTAGAGAAGAAGTTGAAAAATTAACCGAAGAAGTCAGATTGAATTGGGAACAACCAGTCGATTTCTATATAGGATAATACAATGCCAAGAAATGTATATTTCAGTCAGGCAGTAAGATCCGAGCAGAGTCTATATGAAGACTTGGTTATCGAATCACTAAAAATCTTTGGGCAAGATGTCTATTATATACCTAGAAGCCTAGTAGAACGAGATACGATTTTGGGTGAAGATCCGGCATCTAAGTTTGATGACGCCTATCTGATTGAAGCATATATAGAGAACCAAGACGGATTTGAGGGGGCTGGTGACTTATATCAGAAGTTCGGTTTAGAAATTAGAGATGAGGCTAACTTCATTATATCTAAGCGACAGTGGGAAAGTTTAATAGGTCTATATAATAATACCCTAGATAATGTACATAAGCCTAAAGAAGGCGATATCATATTTCTACCAATGTCCAATTCGTTCTTTGAAATTACATTTGTAGAACATGAACAACCATTCTATCAGTTATCTAATCTACCAGTTTATAAATTAACCTGTTCATTGTTTGAATACAGTGAAGAACAGTTTGATACCGGTATTGATGGCATAGATGATATGGCTGCACTTAACGCATATCAAACTACTTTAACCGTAGATGTTACTAACAATGCTCACTTCACTAAGGGAGAGATAATATCACAAACCTTAGTTGCTGCAGCAGGTGAAGTTCCTGCTATTATAGTTTCGGGCACAATCTCTGGTATTACTAAAAATTCTACTACAGGTGCAACGATTCAGGTAATCAATGTTGGCGTCACCGGATCTTCTGGCGAAATGAGAGAGTTCACGGTATCTGCTTCTATAGGATTAATAGGTGCTGAAAGTACAAATACTTGTTTCATTAACGATGTTGCTGATGTTGCTGATGCTACCTCCTTTGCCCTTGATGAACAATCACAGAATTATGCCTTTGAATTAGAAGCTGATGGATTCTTAGACTTTACCGAAAGTAATCCATTCGGCGACCCATCGGAGACATACTAATGTTCGGTAACCATTTCTATCATTCCACCATGAGAAAGGCTGTAGCAGTCTTCGGTACTATCTTTAATAATATTAATGTTATCAGAACTAAAGCTGATGGTACAGTATTGAATCAGATTAAGGTACCACTATCATACGGACCTAAACAGAAGTTTCTAGCAAGGCTCGATACATCGTCTGGTGCTGATGCTTCTATGGCGATGAAACTCCCTAGAATGGCATTTGAAATAGCATCATTAGAACTGGACTCTACTCAGAAACTAGGCAAAAGAAATACTATTACAGAATCACATGCTTCTGATGTTACTAAGAAGAAGACAATTAAACATCAAGTAGCATATAATATTAATGTAACATTATTTGTTATGGCTAAGAACCAAGATGATGGACTTCAAGTAGTAGAACAGATCTTGCCATACTTTCAGCCAGAGTACACAGTTACGATTTCGCCAGTAGCAGGATTTGCATATAAACAAGATGTGCCTATTATACTAACTGGTGTTAATATTTCGGATGATTATGAAGGCGACATGATAACAAGAAGGGCTCTCATATATCAATTAGACTTTACTATGAAGATGAAATTCTTTGGGCCGCTTGGTAACCAAGGTGTTATTAGGTCAGTCAACATAGACCTGAATGGTAGTGTTGGTGGATCAGATATCTTGGAAGAAATGTCCTTTACTATAAACCCATCTACTGCAGACGAGGATGATGATTACTCGGTTACTACCACGATTACTTAATTGTTATGGATATAATTATGGAAAATAAGAAAGATAAGCTTAAAGCATCTTTAGAGAAGAATCTGCCTACAATTAGCAAGGCCAAGCCTCTAGTGATTGATAAAGATATAAAAGACGACTATGAATTCTCTAGGAAGACATATAAAGATTTAATCAATACTGGTGTCGGTTCTTTGGATATACTGGCCGAACTTGCAAGAGAGTCCGAACATCCCCGAGCATTCGAAGTACTATCCCAAGCTATTAAGAACATTGGTGATACTACTGATAAGCTTATGAGTCTGCAAAAAGCCAAAAAAGAATTAAATAAAGAAGAGAAAGAAAAGGAAGACCAATCAAAGGTCACTAATAATAATGTATTCGTGGGTTCTACTACCGATCTACAAAGGCTACTAGCCAAAGAAAATGAGAAGATTATAAATCATGCAGAGGATAAAGAATAGCGAATTTGGCTATCTAGGTAATCCTCAAGTAAAACGGGACGGCGTAGAAACACAGTTCACTAAAGAAGAAGTACTGGAATATGCTAAATGCATGAACAATCCAGCATACTTTGCCCGCACCTATCTGAAAGTAATTTCACTTGATCAGGGATTAGTGCCGTTTGACTTATACCCATATCAAGAAAAGATGTTTAACCACTTCAATGATAATAGATTCTCTATTGTTTTAGCATGCAGACAATCAGGTAAATCAATATCATCGGTAGGTTACTTACTGTGGTTTGCATGTTTCCACCCAGAAAAGAACATCGCAGTTCTCGCTAACAAGGGCGCTACTGCTAGAGAGATGTTAGCTAGAGTAACATTAATGCTTGAGAATCTACCATTCTTTTTACAGCCCGGTTGTAAAGCATTGAATAAAGGTTCTATTGAATTTTCTAATAACTCTAAGATTATGGCTGCAGCAACCTCAGGTAGTTCCATTCGTGGTCTATCTATTAACTTATTATTCCTTGACGAGTTTGCATTTGTAGAGAATGACGCACAATTCTATACATCTACATATCCCGTTGTATCATCTGGTAAAGACACTAAGGTTATTATTACCTCTACAGCAAACGGTATAGGTAACGTATATCATAAAATCTGGGAAGGAGCATCACAGGGAACTAACGAATATAAGGGTTTCAGAGTCGATTGGTGGGATGTTCCAGGACGTGATGAAGAATGGAAACGTCAGACGATTTCTAATACATCTGCCTTACAGTTTGAACAAGAATTTGGTAATACATTCCATGGACGAGGTAATACTCTAATTGATGCTAACCATTTACTAGCTCAGCAGTCAGTAGAACCTATTGAATATAAAGAGAACATATGGGTTTATGATTCTCCTAAACAAAACCACGACTATATAATGACAGTGGATGTGGCAAAAGGTAGAGGACAAGACTACTCTACCTTTAATGTTATTGATGTTTCGGAAAGACCTTTCCAACAAGTTTGTTGTTTTAGGGATAATAACATATCACCTCTACTACTACCCGATCTAATATATAAATATGCTAACTACTATAATGAAGCATATGTGATTGTGGAAAGTAATGACCAAGGTGGTGTAGTTTGTAACGGTCTATACTATGATTTAGAATATGAGAATATGTTTGTAGAATCATCTATTAAGGCTAATGCTCTTGGTGCGACAATGACCAAGAGAGTTAAAAGGATTGGTTGTTCTACTATAAAGGACTTAATAGAACAGCGTAAGCTAGTTATCAAAGATTCTAATACTATTATAGAAATGAGTACCTTTGTAAGTAAAGGCACATCATATCAAGCAGTAGGGTCTAACCACGACGATTTGATGATGAATTTAGTTATGTTTGCGTGGTTTGTTACTACAGATATATTTGAAGGCATATCAGATATTAATATGAAAGATATGTTATATAAAGAAAGACTAAAAGCAATACAGGATGATATGTTACCATTTGGATTTATACCAGATACTATTGAAAAACCTACGGGTGAGAAACTAATGGGCGATGATAACCTTTGGTTTGAGGGTGACGCATTCGACCAGTTGTTACGATAGGATGTGGTTATTTATAAATAATAGTAGTGAAAATTCGTAAAATACGGATTTAAATTCGTATTATGAACAACATATTAACTAACTCAATGAGAGGATAAAGCGATGGCATTTCAAGTATCACCGGGAGTTCAGGTCAATGAAATCGATGCAACAGGGGTAGTCCCTGCAGTATCAACTTCTATAGGCGGGACAACTGGGTCATTTAATTGGGGTCCGGTAGCTCAGATTGTAACTGTAACTTCAGAGAAAGAACTAGCAGAGACATTCGGAACACCAGATTCTAACACATATAAACATTTCCTCACGGCAGCATCATTTTTGAAGTACGGTGCAGCTCTCAAGGTAGTCAGAACTAAAACTGGGCATGTGAATGCTACAGCAGTAGGTGGCGGACTCTTTGTAGGAAATGACACTAATTATGAAGCCTTGACGGGTATTTCACAAGGAGCTTGGGTAGCTAAATATCCCGGCGTCTTAGGTAATAGTATCCGAGTATCGGTATGTCCGGCTAATGCAACTGCATATGCCGCATGGGCACCATCCGATGCAACACACCCTAAATATAAAGATAACGTATCTGATGTCCCTGGGACTTCTGATTACGCTGCAGATTTAGGTAAAACCTCAGCGGCCGATGAGATGCATATCGTCGTTGTGGATATAAACGGAGCGTGGTCAGGCAAAGATGGAACTATATTAGAAACCTTTGAATTTGTTTCACAGGGTTCTGATGCTAAAAGTTCTGATGGAACTTCTAACTACTACAAAGATGTGATTAATGCACGATCTAAGTATATCAGACATATCGGTGTTCCAACTGGATTAACCGATGCTGGTGAAACAATCGCATCAAACACTACATTCACAACTGTAACAGCGCCTATTGAAAATTCATTAAGTGGTGGCACTGATGATAATTCACCTACAGCCGGAGAGATCAGTACAGGTATTAATCTGTTTGCAGACTCTACTACTGTTGATGTAAACTTATTGTTTGCATATCCAGATGCTAACGGAGTTGAATTAATTGCAGAAAGTCTTATTACTCTTGCAAAAGGTAGAAAAGACTGTATGGCATTCGTATCTCCACCTATTGAAGATTCGAGAGATGCAACCGTACCAACCACTGATGTTAGTGGATGGGTTGCAGGACTAACTTCAACCTCATATGCTTCTGTGGATTCTTCTGCAGTTTATGTATATGACAAGTATAATGATGTGTATCGTTGGATTGGTGCAGCCGGCCATGTTGCTGGTCTATGTGCTAATACTGATAACGTAGCAGATGCATGGTTCTCACCAGCTGGTGTTAATCGTGGTCAACTACTAGGTATTACTAAGTTGGCATATAACCCTAGCAAAGCTAATAGAGATACTCTATACAAAGCAAGATGTAACCCACTGGTATCATTACCAGGTCAGGGAACTATCTTGTTTGGAGATAAAACTTTGTTGAAGAGACCATCTGCTTTCGATAGAATCAATGTTAGACGATTATTCATTACTTTAGAAAAGGCGATCTCAACTGCTGCAGAAGCTCAACTGTTTGAATTCAATGACGAGTTTACTCGCGCACAATTCAGAAACTTGGTTGAACCATTCTTACGTGACGTAAAAGGACGTAGGGGTGTAACAGACTTCTCAGTTATATGTGATACTACTAACAACACAGGTCAAGTTATTGATACTAATAGTTTTGTGGCTGATATCTTTATCAAGCCTGCAAGGTCTATTAACTTCATTAATCTAAACTTTGTGGCAACAAGAACCGGCGTAGATTTCTCTGAAATCTCTGGCGTATAAGGGAGAATAGAAAATGGCAATTTTAGGCGTAGATGATTTTAAATCCAAATTAGTGGGTGGCGGTGCTCGTGCTAACATGTTCAAGGTTACTTGTAACTTTCCTGGTTACGCACAAGGTGATGTTGAATTAACTTCTTTCTTAGTGAAGGGTGCTCAGATGCCTGCTTCTATAATTAGTCCTATCATGGTTCCTTTCCGTGGTAGACAATTACAGATTGCAGGTGACAGAACATTCGAGCCATGGTCAATAACAGTTATTAACGATGTTGACTTTAGTGTTCGTGGTGCTTTTGAAAGATGGATGAACGGTATCAACAACCATAATGAAAATACAGGACTATCTAATCCTACTGACTATCAAGCTGACATGATTGTAGAACAATTAAATAAAGCTGGAGAAGTCACTAAGAAGTATGATATCCGTGGGACTTTCCCAACTAACTTGAGTGCAATTGAACTCTCTTATGATTCTGAAAACCAGATCGAAGAGTTTACGGTTGAACTACAAGTTCAGTATTGGGAGTCCAATACTACATCATAATTAGGTGTATAAATATAATAGAAGGAGGGATTAGATTCCCTCCTGATATTATTTGAGGAAATATATATGGCCGATTTTTTTGGTTTTGAAATAAAGAGAAAGGGAAATGTAGAACCTGTTAGGCCTTCATTTGTACCCGATACAGAAGAAGATGGTTCTGGCGTTATTCAAGCTGGAGGCCACTTTGGTGCGTATCTTGATTTAGATGGAGATAAAGCCAAGAATGAAGTTGATTTAATATTTAAGTATAGAGATATTGCAGCTCAACCAGAAACCGATGCTGCTATTGAGGACATTGTTAATGAGTCTATTGTGGGCGACAACGATGAAGCTCCAGTAAACTTAATTCTGGACAAATTAGAAATTTCTGATAAGATTAAAGAGTCTGTTAAGAACGAGTTTGAAACAATATTACAGTTACTAAATTTCAATTCGTATGCACATGATATATTCAGAAAGTGGTACGTTGATGGAAGATTACCTTATCACATTATTATAGATGATAAGTCTCCAAAGAATGGTATTAAAGAATTAAGATATATTGACCCTACTATGTTAAGAAAGGTCAAAGAGATAGAAGAAGAAAAAGACGCCAAGACTGGTGCAATGATAATTACGAAGCAGCAAGAATACTTCTTGTTTCAAGATGGTAAAATGAATGCTTCTAATCAAGGGATTAAGATACATCCAGATGCTATATGTTATGCAACTTCTGGTATGTTGGATCCTACTAGGAAAAGAATTTTATCTTACTTGCATAAAGCAATTAAGCCTGTTAACCAATTAAGGATGATGGAAGATTCTTTGGTTATCTACAGAATCAGTAGAGCACCAGAGCGTAGAATCTTTTACATTGACGTTGGTAACTTACCTAAGGGTAAGGCAGAAGAATACCTCAAGGGTATTATGAGCCAGTATAGAAACAAATTAGTATATGATGCTAATACTGGTGACCTTAAAGACGATAGAAAGCATATGTCAATGCTGGAAGATTTCTTCTTGCCACGTAGAGAAGGTGGTAGGGGTACAGAAATTACTACATTGCCCGGTGGTGAAAACCTAGGACAGATTGATGATATTATATACTTTCAAAAGAGATTGTATAAGTCATTGAATGTTCCTATTAGTAGACTAGAACAAGAACAACAGTTTACTCTAGGCAGAAGTAATGAAATCTCTAGGGATGAGATTAAATTTAAGAAGTTCATTGATAGACTCAGAAAGAGATTCAGTGATGTATTTAATCAACTATTAAAAACTCAGTTGATTCTTAAAGGTATTATTACTGAACAAGATTGGGATGAGTGGAAGACATATATTGCATATGACTACATAGAAGACAACTATTTTGCAGAATTGAAAGAATCTGAAATGATGCGAGAAAGATTTGATATGTTGGGTACAGTAGATGAATACGCTGGTAAGTATGTTTCTATTGAATGGATCGCTAAGAATGTTCTTAAAATGGACGATGATTCCATGAAAGAGATGGAAAAACAGATCACAGCCGAAAAAGAGTTGATGGGTGATGATGAAGATGACGTTGACTATTAAAATATTATAAATATATACTAGGAGAGAATTAAATAATGAGTATTGAACAGATCATTGATAAGGTAGGAAAAGGTGATAACATAGGTGCTGGTAAAGCATTCGATAATGTTATTGCAGTTAAATTACAGGCCGCTTTAGATGCAGAGAAAATCTCAATTGCGTCTACTATGGGCAAACCTTCTGATACAGATTCAGAAGAGTAAATATAGGATAAACTATAATGAGACTAATAAGTGAGTATCATGATAGTAACCTTCAGGTTATTACAGAAAAGACCGAAAAGGGTGGCAGTACATATGTCATCGAAGGCGTGTTTATGCAGGCCGATAAAAAGAATAGAAACGGACGGATATACGATAAGAGTATCCTAGAAGGTGCCGTTGATAAATATGTAACAGAACAAGTCAAGACAGGTAGAGCAGTCGGTGAGTTAAATCATCCAGAAGGCCCTACTATTAATCTTGACAAAGTTTCACATAAGATTACAGAACTCAGATTTGAGGGAAGTGATGTTATAGGAAAAGCATCAATACTGAACACCCCTATGGGCAATATCGTAACTGGTTTGTTAGAAGGTGGAGTAAAGCTTGGTGTATCAAGTCGTGGTATGGGAACTCTTGTGAATAAACAAGGTGTGTCGCACGTTGGAAAGGATTTTATGCTTTCTACCGTGGATATCGTTCAAGACCCTTCGGCTCCAGAGGCGTTTGTCAATGGAATCATGGAAGGTGTTGAATGGGTATGGAACAACGGAATACTTTGTCCACAAGACATTGAAGAAATTGAGACTGAAATAAAAGAAGCTCGAGGTGTTGGCTCTGCTAATATTGAGATTAAAGCTTTTAAGAATTTCCTCTCTAAACTTGTAAATTCTTAATAGGAGAATACAAAATGTCAAAAGACGAAAATAAACTAGAAAATGATCTAGCAGTCGATGGCATATCAGAAGATGCTGAAGAGCTTGAGAACGAGCTCGTTGAAGACCAACAAGTTGAAGACGAAGAAGTTCTTGATGAAGCTAAGGTAAAAGAAGAAGAAGAAGACGAAGATGACGAGGAAGAAGAAGTCGAGGAATCTGCAGATGATGCAGAAGACGAAGACGAAGAACCCGAAGTCAAAGAAGTTTCTATTCCGAAGACCAAAGCCGGAGTTATTCAAGCAGCAGTTGATATGTTGAAGAAAGCTAGAAAAGAAGATGCGCAGAAAATATATGCTAAAATGGCGAAAGTCGATGAATCCGAAGATGATGGATCCGTTGCTAAGAGTATTAAGGCCGCTCCTCAGAAGAAAAACGAACTTAAGGCGAAAGCTAAAGTTGAGTCCGTTGACTTCTCAGAAGACCTAGATGCTGTAATCGCTGAAGAAGCTACTTTATCTGATGGGTTCCGTGGCAAAGCCGGTGCAATTTTTGAGGCAGTACTTACTAGTAAGCTATCTCAAGAAATGGACAGACTTGAAACTGAGTACGCGCAGAATCTCGAAGAAGAGGTTTCCGAAGTTAAGAGTGAACTAGTTGAGAAGGTTGATTCCTACTTAAACTATGTTGTTTCTAACTGGATGGAGACTAATGAAGTTGCAGTAACCGAAGGTCTTAGGACTGAAATTGCTGAAGACTTTATGACTTCTTTACAATCAGTGTTCAAAGAACATTATATCGATGTACCCGAAGGTAAAGTTGATTTGGTAGACGATCTCGCCGAACAAGTTGCTGAACTGGAAGTTACATTAAACAAAACCACAGAAGATAATATCAAACTACATGAATCTGTCCAAACTTTGGAAAGAGCTGATATAGTAAGAGAACAATCTTCAGGGCTTGCCGACACAGAAGCTGAGAAGCTAGGCGCTTTGGTTGAAGATATTGAATTCGATAACAAAGATAACTTTGAAATGAAAGTTAGAGTTGTTAAAGAGTCATACTTCACAAAAGCAATTAGTGAATCAGTAGATGAACTATCAAGCATTGCAGGTACTGACGAGGTTCAAACCGAAGTTAGTGATGTTATGTCAAGATATACACAAGCAATCTCGAAATTTAACAAGTAATCTAATAGGAGAAAACATAAAATGTTTAATTCAGATACAAATCTAATGGAAAAATGGTCTCCAGTACTAGAACACGGTGACGTACCTAGTATTCAAGACAAGTACAAGAAGGCTACTGTAGCCAGATTGTTGGAAAACCAAGAAATGGCACTTCGCGAAGATGCCGCAAATATGGGCGGAAACTTCATCTCTGAAGCAGCTGCACCTAACTCAGGCGCCGGTGGCGCTAACCTGGCTACGTTTGATCCCGTTCTTATCTCTTTGGTAAGACGTGCAATGCCTAACCTCATCGCTTATGATATCGCTGGCGTTCAGCCAATGACTGGACCTACTGGTCTTATCTTTGCAATGAAGTCTAAGTACAGCACACAGGGTGGAGATGAAGCATTATTCGGCGAAGCTGATACAGACTTCTCTGGAACTGGAACTCATCAAGCAGATCCAACTGGTTTAGTTGGTGTTCTTGATGCTGACACAGATGGTAGTATCGCTGATACTGCTGACACAGTCTCTACTCACGGTGAAGGTCTTACGACTGCAGCTGCTGAAAGACTTGGTGTTGGTGAGTCTGGTGACGGATCATTTGGTGAAATGGCATTCTCAATCGAGAAAGCTACAGTAACTGCTAAGTCACGTGCTCTTAAAGCAGAGTACACTATGGAATTAGCTCAAGACCTTAAAGCAGTACACGGTCTAGATGCTGAAGCAGAACTTGCTAATATTCTTTCTTCTGAAATCCTTGCGGAAATCAACAGAGAGTTAATTAGAACTGTCTATAAGAAAGCTACTATTGGTGCTTTGACTTCAAACGTTGCTCTTAAAGGTGCGTTTAATGTTGACACAGATGGTGACGGTCGTTGGATGGTTGAGAAGATCAAAGGTCTTATTATGCAAATCGAAAGAGAAGCTAATCAGATCGCCAAAAGCACTAGACGTGGAAAAGGTAACTTTATTGTTGTTTCTTCTGACGTAGCTTCTGCAATTGCAGCTGCTGGTGTT
>Ga0209816_1003038_pt1 | contig 11644 bp, 11 predicted proteins | sample CoawatmetaG01DNA_FD_187509 | JGI IMG/M metagenome (GOLD analysis project Ga0209816, IMG submission 187509) | Marine microbial communities from the West Antarctic Peninsula - Coastal water metaG017-DNA (SPAdes) (version 2) | ecosystem: Environmental > Aquatic > Marine > Coastal ... | reverse complement strand
TTATCATAAGAGCCATGGGGCATCAGCGCCATATTGGCAGGGGTAAGCGGCATATTGACAAACAAAACTTCAACGCCTTCAGTCTTCAGTTGGCTAAGCATCCGTTTGAAATACTCGGTTTGAATCTTGAACATTGAGTCATTAGCGCCTTTGAAGCGCTTCTTATATTCACGACTGTTGTCTTGCCATGGATAAAAAGCATTTGGCTGTAAGGCCACCATGCCCTCAGCTACCTCAGTACCACTAAGAGCTGCATCGGGATTGCTATCGGGTTTAGTGCCAGAGCTATTACTAGCGCTATCTTTAGAATTAGCACTAGAACTAGCATTAGAAGTAGCCACTGCTCCGTCGCTGCCGCTATTTTTGCAACGGGAAGAATCAAGCAAATCGGTCACAGCAGCACTTATAGCATCGCCAGCCATTACCTGAATTTGCAATCTTTTGCCGAGCAAATATATGTATTTGTCAGCCAGGTATTGCCCTCTATTGAAGATACTGGGCATAGACAAAGGCAATAGCGAATCAATTTCGCCTTCTGATTTGAAGCGAGAAAAGTAATGATAAGCCGGAGTGGCAGCAGCGCACTCCACACCAGAATCAATGAAATCACGCAAAGACAAACCAAATATTGCCAACTTCGGCTTGCGCTCATTTGAGAAAAGAGAACTGACAATCATATAGTGATCAGAAATCATTCCGCCAGGCAGAGCGAAGTTGAAACACTTCAACTGCATGCCAGTCTTCTCCGCAATTTTCGCTTGCATATATTGAGAATAGGGATGTACGACTGGGTCAATAGTGACGTTTAGATAGTCAGCATCACGGCAGGCCGTGGGAATCATCATCAAGGACGAGCCAAATAGCACCGCATCTGGTGCCTGCGCTCCAGCCATGAAATCACGAGTGCGATGACTCTCCCAAGTTGGCTTGGTCGGAATACGCTCAACGGGCATTGGGCGGAGGGGCTGCAAAGCTACTAAACCAGCATTGACCACGGCAAAAAGCCCTAAGGCCAGTAAAAACACACTGCCTTTTGCTGTTCTAGAATTCGGCCCGGTCATTTGCATAGGGCTAAGGCTACCAGCTATTTACAACTTTATTCTTAGAGCCTGTTTAGCTTTGCCGTCGAATTTAGTTTAAGCAAGCCTCTACGGCATCGGCCATCTTGGCAGAAGCCCCTTCAGCCAGCTTCAAGAACAAGGAAGGCTCAATTAATTCAAGCTCAAGCAAACGCAATGCGCCACTGGCGTCAGGAATAATATCGACTCTGGCATAGAGCGGTTTTTCGTTAAGAGCAGCGAGGGTCTTGTAACCAAAGGCAATTTCGTCAGCGCTGGCTGGAACCATTGCCTCTCCGGCCTCACCGGCTACGGCCAAGTGCTGAAAAGCAGTCTTGCGAATGGCATGACTAAATTCGCCATCAATAAAAGCCAGGGCCCTTTCACCATAGCTTTCCACTTCGGCTAAAAAGGGCTGCACCATGACGCAATAATCGCGTGCTAACTGGTTGATATGCTCCAGGGCCGCAGTTTCGCCAGCCTCTGAGCTCAAGTCAAACTTCTTGACGCCAAAAGTCGATAAACCAATTGACGGCTTAACCACGACTTTTGAAGAAGGAGAAGAAGAAGAAGAGCCTGAAGTATTGGAACTAGCAGGCGAAGAGCCTGACAGAGTCGCCAGAATTTCAGCTAAAGCCGAACGGGTAACTTTTTCGGCACCCTCTTCTATGTAGTATGTGGGAACGCAATCTATTCCACGCGCCGACAGGTCTCGAAGATAGCGTTTATCAGAGTTCCATTGCACCAGCTCCCACGAATTTTTCAAAATACTATGGCTAGCAAGACTCTTCAGCCACGCCATAAACTCACTGTGGTGCAAATGGTAGTCCCAGGTTGAACGCAAGACCACAAGCCGACTTGATTGAAACGGGAAAGTACTGTCGCGCCAGTCAGCAACGGAGCAGTTATAACCTCGCTTTCGCAGAATTTCGAGAGCGTCAAGGTCGTCGGGATCACCCTGCTTGAGATCACCGTAAGTAACGAAAACAATGTCCAGAGCGGGTTTCAAGATGCACCTCGGGTATAGCGGAAAAGCATTAACTGGATATTATTCAGAACAGACCACTATTAACTTTGCAATCCAGCGTTACACGCTTATACTTCTGTTACGTGGAGTCTTCATATTTCCCTAACAAATGAAGCACCTGACTGGTGCGGCAGAACTGTTTGGCGTATATGTGGAAAACCTAGAATCAGTGCGATTTGAAAATTATAAAAGCCTGCTTCCCCCTAACCGAAAAACACTCCACTAGAGATCCCAGGGTATCAACAATCGGCATTGCGAAATAGTCGCTGTTCTAGTGGCTGTTTTAACACGCCCTATTAGAACACTTCGAACTACACACCTCTAGCTAAAGCAGAACTAGCTAGAACAAAGATAGCGAGAACATACACTTCGAACATAGCGAACAAGAACACATTGTCAGACTGACTAGGATGAAAAACTTTGGAGGTTTATCCCTATGCGTATTGAACTCTTGTACACACCTGGTTGCAGCAACTACAAGAAAGCCCTCAGCACCCTTGAATACATCATTGCCGAGGAACGGCTACCGCTACCAGTTGAACTTGTCGAGAACTGCGCAAACGAAGAGGGAGAGCCAACAGTTCGAATAAATGGAGTATTGGTCAATAAGGCTGCGGCTAAATCGCAGCATTGTCTCGAGCATGTGCGTGAAGCGATCAGCCATAAGTGGCACGAAGTAAACCTGAGTCCTCTACTCACGGCCTAAAAAAACGACGCTACGCAAAGACAGAGAGACCCGCCACAAGCGGGTCTCTTTGCCTTTTCTAATTGTCTTTTAAAGGTGCAGCCAGTTCGAGCCCGCTATCATTGACCTAGCGCCCAATACGTGGGCTTGGTTTCCACTGATTAGCGTTCTCATTCTCTCTTCCTAATGCTCTTCAACACCTTACAATACGCACTGTTTCTGCCAATAGTATTCGCCCTCTTCTGGCTTAGCCCGCAGAAATGGCGCGTTTGGATTTTGTTGAGTGCCAGCTACATTTTCTATATGACCTGGAAACCAGTGTTCATATTGCTCATTCTTGGGCTAACTCTGGTCAATTACTATCTCGGCTTTGCTGTCCACAAATCTGAAAAACATAAAAAACGCTGGTTAACTCTCGCAATTGTGCTCAACTTAGGCACCCTTGCCTATTTTAAATATGCCTATTTCCTCTGCGAGACGACCAATCAATGTTTGCAACCCTTCGGGCTGCCACCAGCAAGTCTGCCGTTCAAAATAATTTTGCCCTTAGGCATTTCATTCTTTGTTTTTGAATTCATTCACTATGTCGTCGATGTCTATCGCGGCCACCAACCAATCAAGTCGTTTCCAGCATTTGCACTGTTTGCATCATTCTTTCCCACACAAATAGCCGGACCAATCAAACGCTTTCAAGACTTCATTCCGCAGTTTCTTGCACCAGCCAAACTTTCGATTAAACAATTTGACACTGCTATTTCACTGATATTGCTTGGCCTATTCAAGAAAGTTTTGATTGCTGACAATCTCAGCTTCTTTGTTCAAGGTGGCTTTTCACAACCGCAACTTTTCTCCGGCTTGGATCTCTGGGTTTTCGCCTATGCCTTTGCCTTCCAAATCTATTTTGATTTTTCAGGATACACCGACATAGCTCGCGGCTCAGCCAACTTGTTTGGCTACAAAGTACCAATTAACTTCAACTTGCCTTATCTAGCCAACAACATTTCAGATTTCTGGCGACGCTGGCATATTTCGCTTTCAACTTGGTTGCGCGATTATTTATTCATTCCCCTGGGTGGTTCAAGACTGAGCAAATGGCTCAACTATCGCAATTTGATCATCACCATGACTCTCGGTGGCCTTTGGCACGGTGCGGCCATGCACTATTTGATCTGGGGTCTCTACCAAGGCATTTTGCTTGTAGCTCACAAAGAATTCCAAGCCTTTAAAGAAACGCAAGCATGGCTCAAAGCAGCCTTTGAATCACAGGTCGGCAAAGTCGCATCAATACTATTGACCTTCCATGTAGTTTGCATCGGCTGGGTTTTCTTCAGGGCAGAAACAAATACACTGGCCTTGCAAATGCTTAGCAAGATGCTCACCATGGCGCCCGCGATCGAACAATCAGCCGGCCAGACAAAAGATGTGGCCATGCTACTGCCAACAATCAATTACCCTCTTATTTATCCATCAGTCTTCTTGCTACTGCCACTGCTTGCTCTAGCCCACATCGCAATGGGTTACATCAACAAAACCAATTTAATCGAACGCACACCAAAGTTCGCCAAGATCGCCTGGTGCTGCGCCATGATCTTTGTCGTCCTTGTTTTCTCTCCCGACAAATCACCCCGCTTCATATACTTCCAATTTTAAGTACTACTCCCACATTGACTTACACATCCCCTTATGACTGCTGAAGACGACAAACCAAAACCACTAGTGAAAAAGCTTCTCAGCAGCTATGTAATCTGTGCCGCCCTCCTTTTCGTGGGCCTTGAAGCGGTTGGCAGTGCCCTTAACACTTACGCGCCCCAAACTCTGGCCTTGAGCCCATACAAAAGTGCCAACCGCAGCTGGGTCTGGTGGAACGTTCGCGACTTTGGCAGGCTGACAGCCGCACCGGATATAGTGCTGCTCGGTTCATCGCTAATGATGGCGCCACTACATGGTGGCGATGCCGTTCACCTAAATTCAGCCCAAAACGTACCATTACATCACAAGAGCCAACTGCTCGAAGACCTGCTGCAAGAGAAGTTCAACCGCAATTACCATACTTTTGCCTTCGCTCTTGGGGGCGAGATGGTATCGGATGCCTGGGCAATTAGCGACACCTTGCTCAAGGGCGAGAGAAAACCCAAAGTCATTATTTATGGCGTGGCACCGCGCGACTTTATGGATTCAGCTCTACCGTCGGCGGCCTCAACTGAGGTCTATAAATACATGAGCCGCATCGGCGACCTTTCGGCCGTAGACAAAGATGCCTATAGCTCGTTCTGGCAACAAGGCGAAAATGCCCTGAGCAAAATAAGCTTTACCTACAAGCATCGTCCTGATTTTCTCTACATTCAGCACCGCTGGGCTAAAGAGCTTTTTCGCAAACTACTGGGCTACAAAGAACTTGAATTAGTAAATTCGCCTTACCATGTGCGCAAGCAGGCGTTTTCTGAATTGCCAGAAGACAACGGACCGGGCTCACTATTTGTCGATCCACCTGGCCCAGCCCAAGAACCCTATGAAGCGAACCTAGATGAATATCGCTTCCGTTATCGCAAAGTCAATCTCAAACAATTCAATACTCAGCTTACTTTTCTAGAGCGTCTTTTAGTGCTCAGTGAAAAAGAAAATATTCGCATAGTCTTAGTCAATATGCCTCTAACTGAAGACAATATGGGCCTAATGCCACCAGGCTTCTACCAAAATTATCTAGATAAAGTTACGGCCTTAACTACCAGTCACAAGGCGCTATTGCTCAACCTGAACGACCCTAAAATCTTCCCACAAAAATATTTCACCGACTCAGTGCACTTAAATACCAGGGGCGGAGAACATTTCTTCCAAGTCTTAGCAGATAGGCTCAAGGCAGACCCAGAGACTGCTGCAATTATTAGTCAGGCTGGTGTTGGCAGTAATTCAACAGCAACAACAACAAAAACAACAACGACAATGCAGACAAAACTAAATCGCGCGATTTTAGAAGGTTTACCAAAGAGCGCCACGGTTCAAGACATAGTCAAATTGGCTGGTCCGCATCATAGCGACATTGGCTCAGGCCTTCATATTTTGACCTACCCCCTGGCCGATGGAAGCTGGGCCATGATCGGCAGTCCTGATATGAAAGCCATTATGTACATTCATTTTCAACAGAGCGAACCCAAGAGTGGTTTTGAGAAATAGTTGAGTACTCAACAATTTCTCAAATGAAAACACCAAAGGGTAGTGACTTTGCAAGTTAGGTGCATATACACCTAATTTACAAAAGCTGATAGCATCAGGAAGTGAGGGCTATTGGAGATTTTAGATTTGCAGAAATTGGCATCTAATGATTAAGAAGCAAAACCATAATTCTGAAGAATCCAGTAATTCATTAGAGGGTGGGAATTCCCAGCCGCAAAAGCTGGAGAGTTCAACGCCAATGGCTGCAAATCTTCTACAAGCCCTAATTGCTTCGTCCTTTCTTTGGTATCCGTTCGCATGCCTTCTAATCGCTGTTCCATTCACACTAATGACCTCGTACTTTGTTTCAGATGAAGGCCTTCAATACGTCGTTAGCGCATACCTCATAGCGTGCTATCTAATTCCAGCACTAGCGTTTGTAGGTCTCATGCTCACCAACAGGTGGTTCAGAAAGTCTTTCCTTTGGGTTCTATTACTTTGGTTTGGCACGAGCCAAATTGGTTTTATGACCCAAAGCGCCATGACCCGAGCTATCATTTCCGCGAACAAAGCGATTCGCGCGCAACTAGAAACCCAAACCATTGATCATGAAAAATAGATAGTTGCATATACAACTATTTCGAAAAACTACTTCTCCGCAGCCACAAGACGCTCGTCTAGCTCATCCAAAGTCTTGAGCCTGGCAGCCAATAATTGCTCTGGCAATAAACCTTTTGCCCGCATTTTCTTTTGATAGCGCAGCTGATCTATCAGCAAATAATTGGTCAGCGCTAGAGAAGAAGCAGAACCAACGGTGGAGGCAATACCACCAGCAAGATATAGATTATTAGCGGCCTTCGGCCTTTCGCGCAGCCGATTAAGAGCAACTGAAGCCAAGATATCTTGGGCCAAATATGTTCCTGAAATAGCGGGTCCAGAAACCACACCCTGCAAAGCCACTTTGTTCTGATGCCGCTGGTCTACTAATCCTTGCTCAATATACTTGTCATAGCGAGCAGACCAGAGCACATAGACAGAAACTCTGTTTTGAACAGAAGCAGCTGTTTCAAGAATGGTAATGTCCCGCGAAGCAAGCTCGCTGTTCAACTCATCCATGGCCGCTTTAGTTTCTTTTTCAGCGCTGCTCAGGTCTTCTTTTAAAGTAGCCGATAGACGCTTGCGCCAGTAGCGATAGAACATATTGTATGACTTAGCACTGGCAGGAGCGCTGATAATACCAAGGGTATCACCAACCATGCCAGTGTTGGCAGAAGCATTTCCTAACTCCGGCTTCGTCAACGATTTAATAGCAAGAAGCTGCGAAGCTGTGTAGGCACTGTCAGCGGCAATATCCAATATGTAATACACATTGAAGCTCGCCTGAGTCGACTTCACATCAGCATAAACATCGGCAAACTCAGACAAGCACCAATCACGAAAGCTCTTCAACACACGACCTTCCGCCTGACAAACAGTGATTGATAGAAGATCTGGGTTCTTCTTCATCAAGGCATCACGTTCTGCCATCATGGCGTCGATCTCTTTAATTCTTGCCACTACATTCTTCACCGCAGCACCAGGACTGGTGCCATTGCGAATATGCTTAATGGCAGTATATCCATTAGAGAAAAGTTCAACGGCAGAGCTGCCGCCATCGAGAAGAATTCCCACCAAACCAGCCTCTAGACCCTGGCGCGAACCACGCACCGAAATACGGTCGGGCACCTTAGTATGGCTGCCACAGAGGGCTACGTTAGTGATATTAGAGGCCATGGAGGTCATGGCTGACGAAACCTGAAAAGCGAAATAACGAGCACGGCGATACTTCGGCTCTTTTGTCCCTTCCACTCGATACTGAAGGTAGTAACGCTCTAAGTCAATCTCTTTGCGCAGGATCTCATTGGCCAACTCATCAATGCGCAATTCATCAGAACTAGCGGCTGAGCAAGAGGGCACGGAAACAAACAGCAGTGAAAAACAGCAGGCTACAAATTTTCGAGCGAGGCTATTCATCAAAGTCAAAATTATCAATAAAGGGCTTTGACGATCAACTTTTGAAATTGAATACAGAGGTGCTCGCTATTAGTGAGGAAGCGTCCCACACTCGGTACACCACCAATCAATCCGCGTTGAACAGAATTAGTTAGAACATCATCTTCTTGACCCACTTCGGTATTGAAATCAATCAGCTCCTGGGCCCATTTCTTATCAACACCGGGTGCAAAATACTGCTCTGAAAATCCTTTGGCCTGATTCGGTCCTAGCGGCAGCCAGACATCGATAGACAAATTGGGGAAGCCGGGATTGATATTGATCGTAAAATTGGGCCAGAGCAAATGATACTGAGCTTGTTTAACTGAGCCAGCAGCATCATAAATTTTGATTCTGGTTTTGCCTTCTAAAGCCGATTCACGCACATGACCAACTTGACTCAAGAACCAATCATGGGAGGTCAGTTTATAGCTATCCTGATCGACATCAATTGCAGCCGAGAATCCAGGGTGAGCCACCGCACAGTGGTAGCACTCCAAATAATTCTCGAGCATGGTTTTCCAATTGGCACCAGATTGCCATTCACTGCGCTCGTATAATTCAAGAGTATTCAAATCAAGGCCGCTGGCGGCAATAATGTCTAGCACCGGTCCATAAAATGACTCAAGTGACTTACAGTTTTCATCAGCATTGGCGAAGACCCAGGGGCCGAGGGTGTCCACCTTTATAGGAAGTAGCGGATAGTCAGCAGTAGCAAAATTAGGTTCGCGGTCGGCGCGGGGGGCGGCCTTTAAGGCACCCTTGATATCGTATGTCCAGGCATGGTAGGCACACTGCATAATTTTGGCATTGCCGCAGCCTTTCATCACTTCATGGCGTCTGTGCCTGCAAACGTTGATAAAACCTTCAAGACCATTTTCGTTGCGGATAACTACTACAGGAATCTCACCGACATAGCCAGTGATGTAATCACCGACCTTGGAAAGTTTTTGAGTCGGCCCAATATACTGCCACGACTTGCGAAAAATCTTCTCAATCTCTTGGGCTGTAATTGCCGGATCCGTGTAGAAATGCGCCGGGATTGCTTCACCACGATCAAGACCAGCGAGCAATTCATCTTTCTTTTCGCAAAGCTGTTGCATAGTCAATTACTCCTCGCCTTGAAGCCCGTGGCTACAGTTCAAAATTGCCAACCTAAAGATATTGACAGGCAAGAAATCATAACCGATGTAGCAGTACCTTTTATTAAAGTCGCCCTTGAAGGTCGCCCAAACAAACTCTAACCAAAGGCACATGATAGAATTTGCCATCATTCAAGAGCGCCCCAAGGGCGCTTAGCCCAGTTTATTGTTGAAAACTTATGCGGGTGTTGCCATGCTTTATCGTCTAAACCGTCTCTTTCATCCAACTTCTAAGCGCACTTTTGTTGTAGCTGTTGACCACGCTCTATTCAACAATGCTGCTTTCTTAGAAGGCATTGAGAACATGGAGAAAACTGTCTCGACCCTGACAGATGCCAACCCTGACGCCATGCTGCTCTCGCCCGGCGAAGCACCACACCTGCAAAAGCTGCCTGGACGAAACAAGCCAGCCCTGATGCTAAGAGCCGATACTGCTAACTTCTACAACGATGTACTGCCTTCTTCTAAGTTGTTCTGCGAAGCCTATGAAGAAGCCGTCGAAGTGGCAGTACGCCTTGATGCCGCCTGCATTTTATTGAACCTGCTACAAGTTGACGAATACCCAGAAATGCTCAACCAGTGCGTGCGCAATATCTTGCGTTTAAAAAATGTCTGCGATCGCTACGGCATGCCTATGGGTATTGAGCCACTTTCGTTCAAGCGTAGCAAAGACGGCATGGTTGGCGATGGCACACCAGCTCGGGTCGTTACCCTGGCCCGCATGGCGGCTGAACTAGGTGCTGACATCATCAAAACCGATTCAACTGAACCAGAAGAAGAATTCCATCGCGTCATCGAAGCGGCTTCAGGAGTACCTGTTTGCGTGAGAGGCGGTGGCCGCGCTTCTAATATCGAAGTGCTTCAACACACTGAAAAATTAGTGGCTCAGGGTGTTGCCGGCATCATTTACGGCCGCAATATCATCCAACATAGCGACCCCAAAGGGATGACACAGGCTCTCCAAGCGGTTCTCCACCATGGCGAGAGTGCCTCTAGCGCCATGAAATATATCAAAGAACCTGTAGCTGCTGCCAAGAAATAAGTAGCTAAGAAATAATTGTCAGGAGTACCTTATGAAGCAAAGCGAAATCAATAAACTTTGTCGTGAAGCAGCAGACTGTCTAAAACAACACAACTGGGTGCTTCCACCTCAACCTGAATGGTCAGCCACAGACTTTGGTCTTGGCGACTATACAAAAGCTGGCTTAGTTGAAGTTCTTCTTGCCAACGAGCCCGAATACTGCGAAAAAATCATGTACGCAAGAGAAGGTATGGTCACTCCAGCCCATACTCATTATTTGTCGACATGGCACACTGAAAATTACACTCTGGTCTAAAAATCCAGGGGAGCATAAGGCCGAAGGTACAGTTGAAGTCAAAATCAATCGCAAAATGGAAACTCGGCAATCGGGCGTACCATTTGAGATGCCGGCTGGCACTAGAATAACTCTGACATCAGGAATTTGGCACGAGTTTGTGCCAGTCAACGGCGTCAGCGTAATTGGTGAAGTTAGTACTTTCTGCAATGAAGAAACTGACAACATTTTTGCCAATAAAGACATCGATATCTTCCAAGCACCCCAGGCAGACGAACCAGTCGCTTTGCCAGTTTGAGGTAAAGTCATGCTTCCCCACGCTCTTATTTTTGATATGGATGGCTTGATTCTCGACACCGAGAATCACTACAAACGCGCCTGGACAAAAGCAGCAAAAGAACTTGGTTTTGACTTAAGCGACGAACTCTATTTGCGTTTAATTGGCATCACCGTTGCTGACGCAGAAAATGTTTTGGCTGAAGAATTTGGACCAACCTTCCCTAAAGACAAATTCCACGTGCGCGCCCAAGAGCTTTACGAGGAGCTACATAACAAAGAAGGCTTGCCCCTTAAGCCAGGCATCAAAGAGCTTTTAGCTTGGGCGAAAGAGCAAAATATTCCTTGCGCTGTGGGCACATCAACAGTAAAAGAAGAAGCCGTACGACGCCTGGTGCACCACGAAATAGTTGACTACTTTGAAGTAGTTATTGGTGGCGACATGGTCGAGCGGGGCAAGCCAAATCCAGATATTTTTCTTTTAGCCCAATCAGGTTTAGGCAAGGCAGCAGAACATTGTCTCATCCTAGAAGACGCTCATAGTGGTCTTCTTGCAGCCCGAGCCGGTGGCATGCGCTCATGCTTAGTGCCTGATTTACTGCCAGCCAGCGCTGAATCGAGAGAACTGGCCGAAGGAGTATTCGACTCATTGCATGAAGTGCGCGAGTGGCTAAAGTTAGGTTGCCCCATTTCGCAAGAATTGCACGAAAACGCAAACAAAAACGTAGGCGCTAATTGACATCGTCAGCCTTAGAACCAGGGATAAGACCACGCTTACTGACTTACCTTTGCTACGGCGCCATGATGAGTTTGGCCATTGGCGTCAATCTGCTGCCAATATTTCTCGTCTCCATTCAGCATTCATTTATAGGCACCGGATTAGTAACGGGCACAGGAATAGGTACAGGTCCAATTCCAGTCACAAGCCATGGTCTATCCCAAGAAGAATTAGGTAGACT
>Ga0209816_1003035_pt1 | contig 11649 bp, 11 predicted proteins | sample CoawatmetaG01DNA_FD_187509 | JGI IMG/M metagenome (GOLD analysis project Ga0209816, IMG submission 187509) | Marine microbial communities from the West Antarctic Peninsula - Coastal water metaG017-DNA (SPAdes) (version 2) | ecosystem: Environmental > Aquatic > Marine > Coastal ... | reverse complement strand
GGATTTGCATCGGATTCAAGACACGATGTTCAGTACTATCGCTTTAAGCCATTTCATTATAGTTTTAATGATGAAGTAAAGGGCCGATTGGCAGGAATAAAAGGTGGCTTATCAACCAGAATGGGTGCTGCAATAAGGCACGCTGGTGTAGATTTATTGACTCAATCTTCAGCTAAGAAAATTCTTTTGATCTTAACGGATGGAGAGCCTGCAGATATTGATGTTGATGATCCACAGCATCTTCGTATGGATGCAAAAAAAGCGGTTGAAGAGTTGCGAAGTCATGGAATTATAACTTTCTGCATTAGTTTAGATCCTCACGCTGATGAATATGTTTCGAGAATTTTTGGCAAAAATCGTTTTATGGTAATTGATAATATTCAAAAATTACCTGAGAGGCTTCCTCAATTGTTTATCTCATTAACTAAATGATGGTTGCTGAAAAAGACGATAATTTAATAAATTTTGATCCAAAATACCCTTATATTCTGCCAGATGACTGGAAAGAAAAGAATTCTCCGAGTGTTTATGAAATATTAGCTACAACAAATACACTTAAAAGAATGTATGCTGACAAAGTAAAAGAGATTGAAGAGGGCGTTACTAGTAATAAACTAGGTGAAGAGGCTTTAAGAAATATTGCTACAAATTATCAAACTATAAAGTCACTTCTTTTCCAATCACGTTAGGATGAAAAAATTATGAATCTAAGTCATTTTAATGAAGAGATAACAAGTTTAGACAAAGATTTTTTACAGTCGATACTTGATGGCTCTGCTCTGGTGATGGTTGAAGACCAGTCATTGGGACTGGGAAGTTCAAATGGTGCATTTGTAATTTTTTGGATTGAAGATGAGGTATTTTCTTCAGTTGAAGGCTTAAGAAGTTATTTGGCAGAAGAGGCTGAAGATCTTCATGTGAATTATTACAAACATAGCCCTATTAGTAAGGAATATTTCGAAGCTAAATTATCTAGCCTAATGGATGAGTATGGCCAGGCTGCATTTGTTTCTCAGCAAGGAGGTATGCCAGAGAAAACCCTTATTAGTTCAAATGGCGATTTATTAGTTTTAACCGAAGAAGACTATACTTTTAAATATGGCTTATACTTAAACCTTGAAGATAATTTAAGCCCTAAAATTTCAGCCTTAAAGGCAAAAACTTGGCTTCAATCAGGCGCTGCATACAATGACTATATCGCCGTTAATGTTTTTCGATTCAGTTCAATTGAATAGTTATTAAGTATATATTTTCATTTTTTTCAACTAATTCTTTCTAAGAAGCTAGAAAGAAAAAGTAGTATAAAATTGAACGAAAAATATTATTTAGACATGACTCAGCATCAAAACTTTTTAAACTCTCTTATTCAGCGTATCCGTATGGGACGGTCAAATAAGAAAGTATCCAGTCCTGAAAGTATTATCACGCTTTGCAATCAGTTAGTAAGTAAAAATGGTGAGGCAACTTTATTTTCTCTTGCAAAAATAATTTTGGAAGATTTTATTACTCTTTCAGAAGGGCAAAAAAAGTCATTTTTTTTACAGTTTCTTGATCAGTTTGGCGTCGATCGGCCTATTCTCAAAAAAGCTCTCATTGAATTAAATATTAATGATGACGGTCAGCTCAGGAAACTTCATCAATTAATTGAACCTAAGAGTCAAGAGCTTCTTAGAAGGTTAAATCAAGTCCCAAATGGAACATCAGTGCTTTTAAAGATGAGGGAGTCATTGCTAGAGTGCATTAAAGACTCTCCCGAGCTTAAATCACTTGATGCTGATTTTGTTCATTTATTTAAGTCTTGGTTTAATAGGGGGTTTTTAAGACTTGAGCGAATTGATTGGTCAACAAGTGCTAGAGTGTTGGAAAAAATCATGCAGTACGAAGCTGTCCATGATATTTCAGATTGGGAGGATTTACAAAATAGGGTGGCTGCAGATGACAGAAGGTTATATGCATTTTTTCACCCAGCACTTCCTGATGAGCCTCTGATTTTTATTGAGGTTGCATTGATGAATGATACGCCAAATTCAATTATGCCAATACTTGATACAAGTGTTAAACCAATTGATCCTTTAAGCGCTACAACAGCAGTTTTTTATTCTATCTCTAATTGCCAGATGGGGCTAAAGAGCGTTTCTTTTGGGAGTTTTTTGATTAAACAAGTAGTCACTGAAATTGAGAAGGAATTCAAACAAATCAAGCATTTTGTTACTCTCTCGCCTGTTCCTGGGCTGAAGAAATGGTCTAATAAAATTAACCTATTAGAAGATAAAGATTTGCCTGAAAACATAATTAATGATATTAGCGAGTGCTGTGAAAATATCAAGCCAAATCCTTTAGCCTTGAATCGACTAACTTATTATTACTTAACTCAAATTAAACGTAAAAATGGTCAAGCTATCAATCCTGTTGCTCATTTCCATCTTGGTAATGGCGCATCTCTTTATAAAATTCATGCAGATGCAAATGTTAATCAGAGTGCCCTAGATGATTCTTGGGGGGTGATGGTTAATTACTTATATGATCTAGAGTCAGTGGCTAAGAACCATGAAGACTATGCAAATCAAGAGCCTATTGCAGTGTCACCAAAACTTACTAAATCTATTCAAAATAATAAGAAAAAAATCTTAGCCTATTAATTTATTGATTCTTAATGCGGTATATTAAACTCCTGAAGAAAATATGTTCTAAAGGCTTCCATTGCAGGTGTAAAGGCAATATTTTTTCTCCAGCCTAAACCAATATTCATTGCTGGGATTGGATCGGCACAAACCCTTGTTTCTATACGTTTACCCTCAAGAGACCATTGTCGATAAACCATATCAGATAGAATAGTAACGCCTTGATTATTTGCTACAAGAGATCGCGTTGCCTCGACCGATGTTGTTCTTAAAATAACCTTTGGCTGGTAGTTAGCTTGACTCCAGTATTTAATTGAAGTGTAGGCCGCCTCATCAACTGTTAGCATGATGTACGGATACTTACTAATATCCTTTAGCTTTATTTTTTCAAGTTCAAGCAATGGGTGGTTGGACGAAGTCCACAGCCTTCTGGGTGAACTCAATAACATTTCGGTTTCAATACTGGGATGCATGATATTGGAAGTAAGTAATAATGAAATATCGTAAAGGCCAGAAGATAGACCTTCCTCAATAGTTTCTCTATTTTTCTCATGGAGCGTAATGTTTAATAGAGGAAACATTCGGCGCAACTTGTCAAGATGCGCAGGGAAAAAATACCCCAAAACTGTATAAGTAAGACCTATAGATAATTCGCCCTCAACACTATGAGAAATAGATTTTATGGTTGTAGCTTCTTCTAGTTTTTGTAATATCTCATAGGCATGCGATAAAAACTCTCGTCCTGCAGTTGTTAGTTCCATCCCTTTACGAGAGCGGAAAAATAGCTTTACGGCAAGAATGTTTTCAAGGTCTTTAATTGCTGTTGTGACTGCTGATTGGGAAATAGAAATATCCGTGGCCGCCTGTGTGATCTGACCTCGCTCAGCAGTAGCAATAAAATAGCGTATTTGTTTGAGGCTAATCATATTTAAACATTAAATATTCAGATATATACAAAGATTAATTCATATTTTATATTGTAAAAAGACCAAATTAAGTGAAATTCATCATGTATTCCTAAAAATAGCGTAGTTAAATCTGTTTTTTATATATTAAGGATACATAAATAATATTTTACAATGAATGATTGCCTCCGGTAATATGGCAAGCATTATTTGGTTAAACCAATAAATTATGTAACTTTCTCCGGAGGAAGCTGGTGATTAATAAAGTAATTGATATTAACTGTGATCTAGGTGAGGGCTTTGGTTGTTGGCGTTTGGGTGACAGTAGTGATGTTGATTTGATGGACTATATTAGCTCTGCAAATATTGCTGCAGGGTTTCATGCTGGAGACCCCAATCTGATCGATTACACAATAAAACTGGCTGCTGAGCGCGGAGTTGGAATTGGTGCACATCCAGGGTATCGAGATTTACTAGGCTTCGGTAGACGAAAAATTGATGGCAATAATAAGGAAATGATTAATGATCTTATCTACCAAGTGGGCGCAGTAAAAGAGTTTGCTCGTAGACATGGTGTTAGGCTGCAACACGTAAAACCACATGGTGCATTGTATATGGAAATAGCCGAGAACGAAGCGATGGCAAGAAACTTTATGGAGTATATGCAATCAGTTTCGCCCAATGCCCTAGTGTATTGTATGGGTGTTTCTAGAATATACAACATTGCCAAAGAGTATTCTCAGCCAGTTATACGTGAATTTTACGCCGATCGAGACTATGGCAACTCCGGTTCGATTGTTTTTACACGCAACGTTGCAAAATTAGATCCAGTAGAGGTCGCCGATAAGGTGGTTCGAGCATGTGTAGAGGGGAAGGTTCGCACAGTTGAAGGAGATGATATAAATATTGAATTCGAGTCCGTGTGTTTCCACTCGGACACTCCTGGAAGTTTTGAGATTGCGAAAGAATTAAGAAAAGGCTTGCAAGAGAGTAATATCCAAGTTAAACCAGCATCAGAAATCATTTAATTTAACAAGGATTAATAATGGGGAAAATACAAATTCAATCTCACCTACCGGGTGTTTTTTACCGAAAAGCCGATCCAGATTCACCAACCTACAAGAATGACGGAGACTCTGTTGTAGAAAGCGATATTATCGGACTAATTGAAGTGATGAAATCTTTTCACGAAATTCCCGCGGGAGTGAGTGGAAATTCTATCAAGTTTTTGATAGACAATGGCGCGCCAATTATGCCCGGACAGGCAATTGCTGAATTAGATGGTGGCGAAGAGTAATGTCAATTAATTCTCTACTAATTGCAAATAGAGGTGAGATTGCAGTGCGAATAATTCGTGCAGCGAAAGAGTTGGGTATCCATACTGTTCAGGTGTACAGCGATGCTGATGCTAGTTCTCTTGCGGTTCAGTTGGCAGATGAGTCATTTAATATTGGACCACCCATTGCTGCAGAATCATATTTGAACATTGATGCCATATTGAATGCTGCTATAGAGACAAAAGTTGATGCAATACATCCTGGTTATGGTTTTTTATCCGAAAACGCAGATTTTGCTAATAGAGTTGTGGAGAAAGGCCTAATTTTTGTTGGGCCAGATGGCAATTCAATCGGACAGCTGGGTGATAAAGTCAAAGCTAGAGAAATTGCTGAAAAAGCCGGTGTGCCAACAGTTCCTGGAAGCAAAGGAAGGGTTGAAGATATTGAGGCGGGCCGCGAAATTCTTTTAATAACTGGCTTTCCAGCTATGATTAAAGCCGCTGCTGGTGGTGGTGGGCGAGGCATTCGAGTAGTACATAATGTAGAAGATTTTGAACGTTACTATCCACAGGCTGCTGCTGAGGCAAAAGCCTCATTTGCCGATGGCGGTTTATACATAGAGAAATATATAGCAAGTGCTCGTCATGTTGAAGTTCAATTTTTGGGTGACGGCAAAACAGCAGTGCATTGTTTCGAGCGTGAGTGCTCGCTACAGCGTCGTCGTCAAAAAGTATGGGAAGAGGCGCCCGCCTTAGTGCTCACTGAGAAAGCTCGACAAAAGTTGTGTCAAAGTGCTGTAGATCTGGCTATATCAGTTTCCTACAGCGGTGCAGGGACGGTTGAGTTTTTGTATGACGAAGCAAGTGGTGAGTATTATTTTATTGAGGTAAATACCCGTATTCAGGTCGAACACCCTATCACGGAAATGATTACGGGGATTGACCTAGTTCAGGCCATGTTGCGTATTGCAGGTGGTGAGTCACTATGGTTTAAGCAAAGCGATATTAGAGTACATGGGCATGCGATTGAATGCAGAATAAACGCCGAAGATCCGAGTAAAAACTTTCTACCATGGCCGGGGCTTGTCAATTCATTATCGGTTCCTAAAGATGGTTCAGTGCGTTTTGACACTTTACTCTACTCTGGTTACACCGTACCCCCATATTATGACTCTCTATTAGGGAAATTAATTGTCTGGTCTGAAGATAGAGATACCTGTCTTCAAAAATTGCATCATGCTTTGAATGAATTAGATATTAGAGGTATTCCTACAACAATTCCTCTTCACATAGCTCTTGCAAAAGATAAAAATGTCCTGGCTGGTAATTACAACACAGATTATTTAGAAGGCTGGTTGGAATCAAACTTTAACCAGTTAGAGCAAGCTTCACAAGGAGGAGTGTGATGAAAAATCGCTATACTTTTGGCGGAGATGAACATTTATTTGTTGAATGTGCTGAGTCTATGTCGTTAGAGGCCTTTTTTAAGAGTTTATTTATGACTAATGCCATAAGTGATCGCAAGATTCAGGGGGTAACTGAAATTTGCCCGGCCAACGCATCATTTCAAATCAAATTTAATCCTGATGTTATCCATCCAAATGAAATGCTTCGAGTCGTTCAAGAGATAGAAAACGATGCGGAATTAGCCGAGCCGATTATTGATACACGAATTATCGAAATTCCAGTTTACTATCAAGATCCATGGACGCATGAAACGTTAATGCATTTTCGTGAAAGACACCAAACACCGGACTCCACAGATATTGAATACGCTGCTGAAATAAACGGATACAAAGATGTTAATGCTTTCATTGAGGCCCATTCTGGATCGCCTTGGTTTGTATCCATGGTTGGCTTTGTTTCGGGCTTGCCATTTATGTTCCAGATGGTAGAGCGCTCCGAACAAATTCAAGTGCCTAAGTATCTACGACCTCGTACGGACACTCCTAAGCTTACAGTTGGCTATGGCGGTTGTTTTTCTTGTATCTATTCAGTTCGTGGTGCAGGTGGATACCAAATGTTTGGCATTACGCCGATGCCTATTTTTGATCCTACAGAAGAGATTAAATATCTTGAAGATTTTATGGTTTTTTTCAAGCCTGGGGATATTGTTAAATTCAAACCTGTAGACAGGGCTGAGTACGATCAAATAATAGAGGACGTCGGTAATAATAAATTCGAACCTGTTATCCGTACAGTGACATTCAATTTAAAAGAGTTTCAAAAAGATAATAAGCTGTACAACAAGCAGATGGAGGGCCTTATTCATGAGCATTGAAATTATTAATCCAGGTTTAGCAACCTCTGTTCAGGATTTAGGTCGTCCGGGTTACTTTCATCTGGGCATTCCAATCGGTGGTGCAATGGACCGTTTAGCGATGAGAAGCGCCAACTTATTGGTTGGCAATGATGAATCAGCCGCGGGTCTTGAGTCTGTGTTTGTGGGGCCAGAAATTAGATTTAATTGCGACAGTGTCGTAGCAGCAACTGGCGCAGATATGCCAATCAAAATCGATGGTGAAATACAACCAAACTCGACAGCTCTCTCGATAAAGGCGGGGCAAGTGCTGAGCTTTGACTTTCTTAAATCTGGCGCAAGAATATATATTGCTATTGCTGGCGGTATCGATGTTCCTAAAGCTCTAGGCAGTCGATCAACTTATCCAATAGGCGCTCTTGGTGGTTTTAAGGGTCGAGCATTGCAAAAAGGCGATGTTTTGCCACTAGGAAAATCTAGTGATAGTCTGAACCCTGGTCAAGCTCTAGACAAAAACCTGCGTCGCATGCCTAAACAGCCAGCAGAGCTGCGTGTTTTGCCTGGACTATATTGGCACCGAATTACTGAAAAATCTCAAAAACAATTCTTTGAAGATGAATGGGTAGTTGGGACAGAGGTCGATCGAATGGGTTACCGTTTCAAAGGTGGTACTCAACTTGAGTTTGTTGATAGAGAGGCCCCATTTGGGGCTGGATCTGACCCTTCAAATATAGTTGATAGCTGTTATCCATATGGCTCCATTCAAGTTCCAAGCGGTTGCGAGCCAATTATTTTGCATCGAGATGCGGTTTCTGGTGGGGGGTATTTCATGATTGGAGCGGTGATCTCAGCGGATATGGACTTAATCGGTCAGCTTTTGCCAAACTCTGCAACAAGATTTATTCGAGTCACAATGGACGAGGCATTGCGAGCACGTAAAGATAGAGAAAACTTACTCAATAAAATTAGAAAATATTTGGAGTAAGTTGATTTTTTAAAAAAAAGTTTATGAATACACAATACATAGGTAAGATTTAAAGTAAGAGTGCTTTCGTAGCAAGGTTTGAAACTCTCGTTGAGGAAGAAAAGAGTAAATGAACAAACTACTCATATTCTTATTACTATCATTTAGCTTTTACAATATATAAAATCACAAAATGCACACTCAGAAAAAAAACCCAGATTTTAACTTTAACACAGTAGCAAGTATCATTTTTAGGCCAGGTGCAATTAATGATTTGGCTAATATCGTTAACAGCAAAAAATTTAAAAAAATTTTTTTAGTAACGGATCAAGGTTTAGTTAATATAGGCTTAATAGAAAGAGTAGTAAATATTTTTCGTAAGCAAGGTATTCAGATAGGTGTGTTTTCCAAAATTGTTGCAGACCCCCCATCGGAAATCATAGAAGAGGCGAGCAGACAAGCCATAGAATATAATTCAGATGTAATAATTGGCATCGGTGGTGGATCATCCCTAGACTCTGCCAAGTTGGTTGCATTGTTGGCGTTACAGCAAGAGTCATTAGAGCAGGTATATGGAGTTGGCAATATAAGGGGCAAAAGACTGCCACTGATATTAATACCCACAACAGCAGGCACTGGCTCAGAGGCAACTCCTGTTGCGATAGTAACTACTGGGAAAACAACAAAAATGGGGGTTGTATCACCAGTTATTTTGCCAGATATAGCTATACTTGACCCACAGTTAACTTTAGGCTTACCGGCTAACATTACAGCCGCTACTGGCATCGATGCAATGGTGCATGCAATTGAAGCATATGCTTCTAAAAGTATCAATAATAATCCAATATCGCAAAATCTTGCTACTAAGGCTCTTAGCTTACTAGGCAGATCTATACTAACTGCTGTTCATAGTGGTAACGATCTAAGTGCACGTTGTGATATGTTGTTAGGCTCGCTTTTAGCAGGTCAGGCTTTTGCAAATTCACCAGTTGCTGCGGTGCATGCTCTTGCCTACCCTATTGGTGGGCATTATCATGTACCACACGGTCTTTCTAATGCTTTGGTATTGCCGCATGTTTTACGTTTTAATATTGAAAAGGTTCACACTCCTTACGAGTACATAGCGCCCTTTGCGTTCCCAGAGCTTAGTAAGTTACAGGGACAAGAAAGGGCATTTGCGTTTTGTGAAGCGCTAGCTAACCTTTCTAAAGAATGTGGCTTAGAGCAAAAATTACGCGATGTGAATATACCAATAAATAGTTTAGAGGAATTAGCCAAAGAGGCGATGGGGCAAAACAGATTGCTGGTCAATAACCCCAGAGAATTGAATCAAGCAGATGTGTTAAATATTTATAATTTAGCTTGGTAGTAACAGGGCTATAAGTTAAGTTATTATCATAGGCGCTTGCGGTACACTTTCCCAAAAAAGCGGATCATGCCCATAAAATATTCTTGCGCCAGATCTTTTTAACTTACGCAACATAAGTAAAGAATTTAACATATCCAAACGATTATGCACAAGGCGCGGTAAATGTAAGTTAGTTAAGGATTCTTTTAAATAGCAAGCATCAGCAGTAAGAATAATATCACCTGAGTCAAGCCTTACTTTTAGTGATTGATGTCCAGGTGTATGACCAAAGGTAGGAATTGTCACTATTCTGCCATCACCGAATAAATCATGTTCACCATTTATTTTTTGTACAAAATGTCCATGGTTGTAATCATTTAAAGAATAGCCGTTTTGGTGTATAAGCTCAGGGATATGCCCTGCTTCCCATTCTTTTTGTTGAATTATTATTTTGGCATTAGGTACTAGTTCGTTACCACCACTATGATCGAAGTGCAGATGAGAGTTGACTAAGTATTGAATTTTATTTGCATCTATATCAAGCGCCTCTAGACGTGATTTTATGTCTTCACCTGGGCGAAAATGCACTTGAAATAAGTTAGCCATGACGCCAATACGACTTTGCGCATCGTGCTGACATTGGGGGTGCAAACCCGTGTCAAATAATACAAGACCTCGCGGGTGATCTATTAAGTAAGCAGGTACAGGAAAATGTATTTTTCCTTCTCTTCCAGCAAGCATCATATCGGCATCAGATGTTAGCCATCCGCAAGTCATTGCATATAGTTTTATGCTCATTTTACTAATCCTATTCATTTATATTTGTTTTGCGCCACTTGCTTTATAGCGCTTAAATCTTGTTAATATTTACTAGCTGTATATTTATAATTATTCATATAAATGTGTTTCTAATATTATTAAGCAGTCTTTCTCTATCCTTCCGTGCGTTAAGAGCCTCATCCATCGTAACCTGAAGAAATTGACTCAATCTCTATTTCGGGTTCTGTAGACATTCTTAATTTGTTAGCTAAAAACCAAATTAATCCTACACCCAGTGCCCACCAAATAATTTGCCATGCCCAGATTGATGGCATTCCAAGCATCCAAGAATCATATCCAGCATTAGGCTTGCCAAAAGTGAAGTTTCCAAATATGGAGCCTGGACCAATAGCAAAAAACATCCATATCATCAATAAAAGCCCCCCAACTGGCTTAGACCAACGATCATTGGTAGTTACCTCAGAATGTTTTTTAAAAAACGAGTGAAATGTATCTCTGTGTTGTTTGTCAGGATCTTGACTGGTCATTAAAGAGATTATTAAGCAAATTGAAATATTAAAAAACATACCCCATACGGCTGAATGAATTGTCCAGGGCCACACTCCCCAAGGTAGTCGTCCACCAGTTATTTTCTGTCCTAATGTTTCAGTGAAGATGACTACAATAATCCCAATAATTACACCTGCAATTGCTGCATTTTTTGTAATCCATGGAAACCATGTGACACCTAATAATGATGGCCAAAGTTGGAATGAACAAGCAATTGCTAGACTTCCAAGAATGAGAGTGGCTTCCATCGAAAATGAAGCTAAAAGCATCCCACAAAAGAACACTAACGCTGTAAAGAGTTTTGCAGCTTTAATTTGAGTTTTATAATCTGCGTCTTTATTAAAATAATGGACATAGATATCTCGAGATAAAATATTTCCAGTAGTAGACATAAATGCAGCTGCAGTGACTTGTAATGCTGCTATAGCACAGATAGCAAGGAAGCCAACCATCCATGGTGAAGTGCTTCCTACAAGTTTAATATAATGCATTACCAGTTCAGTATATTGCGCTTTAGATAATTCTGGCAAGTGCTGTGCAATAGCAAATCCTGCTTCATTCACGGCACTATTTGCCCCTAGTAGGTTTGCGCTTACTCCTTGCAGAGTAGAAAATAAAAACATAATAATACCCACACAGGCTGCAGCACCCCATATTTGGTGAATTGAAAAGCCTTTAGTTGATTTACTGGTAAACCCAAGCATTGTGAATGTTGGTGAGGATTGAATTCCCATAACTGACATCATAAATGTAAGAGTCATAATTGCAGTCCATGGACCTCCTTTTGGGGTTTCAATTCCTATGCCACCTGTAAATTGAATGACACCAGGAATTGCAAAGTATCCTGGGAAGTTTCCACCACCCATGCCTTTAGTTTTCCCAAGATGACTAGTTATGTTTTTTGCAATGTTTGCTAAGCCTTGGTTTAATGAATCAAAGCCTCCAG
>Ga0209816_1003031_pt1 | contig 11663 bp, 7 predicted proteins | sample CoawatmetaG01DNA_FD_187509 | JGI IMG/M metagenome (GOLD analysis project Ga0209816, IMG submission 187509) | Marine microbial communities from the West Antarctic Peninsula - Coastal water metaG017-DNA (SPAdes) (version 2) | ecosystem: Environmental > Aquatic > Marine > Coastal ... | reverse complement strand
CAGGATTAGTTCCACTACCGTTGTGATAATATGTTACGTTCATTGTTAAGCTACAAGGGTCTTTTCCTTCAACCGAACCTAAAAATGAAGGTAAACCTCCATCATAGTTTCTAAAATTAAGTAATTTATCTTTATCTCCTGAATACGTTGAGTCAAATTTTGCTGCAGTTGCATCAGCAAAACAATCTACTAAATCATTTGTGGTTGGGGTTACAATATCAACAACGTTTTGTAAAGTAAAAGTAGTAGTATTTGGTACGCCCATTATTTTTCTAGTTGTTTGATTCTATGCTCTAATTCAGCTATTTTAGCTATTAGTAAATCTATATAAGCTACAGATTTTAAACCTTCTTCGTCTGTTCTCACAAACTCTGGATGGTTTTTTTCAAGTTCCTGTGCTATAACACCTGATCTTTTTACACCTAACTCAGTCTTTAGTTCAAAGTTTTTCCAGTTAACATCAATATGTTTATGATCTATATCTTTTATATTTTCTTTTAATATTTTATCAGAAGACAATATAAAGTTTGTAGCGGTGACTGTGCTGTTAAATATACCTGTACCTTGAACTCTAAAATTTTGAGTGTATGTAGCCGGTGCCCCAAAATAAATAGTACCACCACTAGCACCACCATTTATAAATGTAAAGTTTCCGGAGTAAAAAGTTTGAAATCTTTTTGTAGTACCCACACTCATAGCTAAAGTACCAGAGACATCTAATTTACCTAAAGCAGTTGTGGTTTTACCTATACTTACGTTGCCATTTGGTATGATTAAATTTCCTGTTTCGTTTTGTAAATATCCATCAGTTCCACTATGATAAATGGAAAAATCGTTGCCGGTTCCATACCTTGATAATACATTATCTCCATGTAAAGTAGCGCCAGTCATTGTTCCACCAGCTAGTGGTAAGTAAGGACCACCTGCGCCACCGCCACTAGAAGCTGTGATATTACCTGAAGCATCGGTAACCAACGTACCTGCGCCATAATCGTTAAATTTTATTGCTCCAGCAGAATTAATACGCATTCTTTCAACAGTTAAATCGTAATCTGTACCACTACCAGCACTTGATCTTGTCCAAAAAGATAAATCACCAACACTATTAGTCCCTGTTCTTTCGTGTACTATTTTTGCCCCAGTCATCTTATCATCAGCAGACACCCCAAAAGCTAAACTAGAACCATCTCCATCATTAGATGCCCCATAACTTAATTTTAATTGATTTGTATTTAAACCATTAGTCATACCGTTATTTGTAGACTCGATTTGCAAATCAGCATTAGGCGTAGTCATTCCAATACCAACGTTACCTCCGGTAAGATAAGAATCGCCAGAACTGTTTAATTGAACTTGAACTGCATTAGCGCCGTTGTATATTTTTAAAAGACCATGACCACCTGTGTTGCCAAAAGCATTTGCTTTAATACCTAATTCCCCAATTGATGGTCTAATTACTATATCATTATTAGAACTTGAAATAATAGAACTACCTGTTCCATCACCATCACAAAATATGTCAAGAAAATCTCCACTGCTGTCATTAGTATTTCTTATGTGACCGTCTTCAACATCTAATTTAGCGTTAGGACTAGCCGTCCCAACACCAAGACTAGGCATTATGTAATTATTGTTAATAGCACTAAGTCTTACTTGAGTACTACCACTGTTTAATCTTAATTGCAAACTACCGTGGCTACTTTCTTGACCTATACCTACAATTGGAACACCATTGCCTGAATGCTGTAGAACTATTTGGTTATCACTATCTCCAGTTGATTTAACTATGAATCTTGAAATAAATGTTGCTCCTTGAATTGGACCTACTGCTACCCTATCGTTTATTACATCTACTTTAATAGATGGGCTTAACTGTATAAAGTCAGGTGTTAAGTTTTCTAGTATATTACTTTTATATTCCATCTATTCGTTTATTGTAGTTAGATTAATACATTGATCGTCTGTTAACAATGTTGATGACATAAATATATTTCTAATTCTCATATATCCAAAATTCGATCTTATTATTATTTTGTCTATGTTTCCCCAAGCAGTACCGGTAACCGTATTACCTTTAACACCATCTTTAAAAAAGCTACCGCTTGTTAAACTATTTAATCTCCACATTGCTTTTGTATTAACACCGTTTGTTACTGAGAATGTTGATCCTCCCCAATCATCTGCAAAACCCATTGATCTAGTGTAAAGATAACCTCTACCTACTATAGTTGCCGATGTGTGCCATTGCAAAGTGTCTCCTGCTGTTCCGCTATAGTAATTACTAAAATCTAACATAAGAGCTCCAGAGTTTGCGCCAGAGGCTATAATACTGTTACTCATACCAGAAATTTGAAGTGTCTCATCAGTTCTTGTAACGCCGGTAGTGTTTTGATTATGGGTTGGTATAAAACTTGAAGGTCCACCTTGCGTAATACAAGTTTCTAATTGTGGCCCATAATAATCTGTAAACTTAGAGGCGTCACCAGCTCTTGAGCCTAAATCTATTACCGTAATATATATATCCATACTAGCATTTGCCGCTACAGATGTAGGTGTTAAATAGCTAAATCTGTACCATCCATTACCTGCATCTATCATAGCTCCATTTGTTCCACCACTTATAGTAAAAGTACCATTATCAAGATTTACAGTTGCTGACGAGCTAATAGTGTTACTTTGTAGGTACATAGTAACTTGACTTTCAGTACCTTTTTTGATATATATAGAAAAATAATACTGTGTATTTATAGCTACGTTGGCATTAAAAAACGCATAGTGTTGAGCAGTGTTAGCAACTTCTGTTATTCTTACACCGTCATTAATTCCAGCAGGACTAATACAAGGTGTTAATGTTGTATTTGATAATATAGGACTTGCACTATCAAAACATACGTTTGTAGATGTTAACTCCACAAGTAATTCTGGTATTTTATTTAAATAATCTATTCTTGGAGCATTAACAATAATACCTGTTTTGTTTTGAGTAGTTCCTGGGTTACCTATATAATCAGTTGCGCCAAAACCACTATTTACTTGTGAATAATAAATATAGAATATTTTTTCTTGTTGCGCTGGAGAAACACCAGCTGCATAATTATCAAACTGTATACCACCGCCACTACCAGCAGCTCTTTCTTTAAATTCATATCTAACCCATGAAGTTGTTATATTTGCAATTCCGGCTTGTTGTCCATTATTAAAACCTATAGTCATAGCTGAATCAGCTCTTATCCAAGCAGAAACAGTTTCTTGACCAGTTATTCCTAAACTAAAATTACCAAGATAACTATTACTACCGCTAGCTAGAGTAACTTTATTTGCCGTAAAAGTACCATTTGGATCTTCAAAACCAAACAATACTGTTGTAGTACCTTTTGCCCATGCGGTGTTTGTTGGTTCGTTACTATAAGTAACATAATTTCTATTTTCACCCTCAACGTGTCCTTCTGAATTAATTCTAGTTGCACTTGTGGTTCTATTAAAAGTAAAATCTCCAATATTATTAGAAGGTAAAGAAGACGATACTTCACCTACTCTTGTTGCTATAGGACTCATAATAAGAGACATGTCATCTAATACGCCTTGTTGTATTAACTGTGCGTACTGAGATCCTATTGTACTTGGATAAACTGTTCTGTTAGTTCTATAATATTTTTCTCTTATATTTGCTGCATAGCCTTCGCCTAGTGATGAATTTAAAGGCGTTGGACCACCTGTTGATAATACACCTGTAGCACTTGATGTAACAATACCTGCTGTCAAGCTTCTTACTCTAGCGTTGCCATCAACATCTAATTTTTCTGTAGGCGTAGTCGTTCCAATACCAACTTTACCGCTGTTGTTAATTCTAAATACAGAACTACCTCCTACTCGTGCGTCAAATACGCCTCTATCATTTTGAGATGAAGTACCCGCGTTGTTAATAACCAAAGACTCAGCGTCATCTGAATTGTTAAAATATACTAAACCGGTTCCTCCAACAGCTCCATTTCCACCGGCTACTTCTAATTTAGCGTTAGGAAGTTGAGTTCCAATACCAACTTCTCCTGTGTACTCTATCATTAAAGCAGAATCTGCCAAAGTAAAATTAGCATTACCATTTTCATTATTATTACAAAAATGAAGATTACCTCTGCCCTGTGAAGTTTTTCTTTCAAATACTATTCCTGCTTTATTAAATAAATCATTATCAGTCATACTGAAAGCTATACCGGCAGTATCTCCATTAGTGTCATGAGTGTTAGTTAACAAAACATTAGTCATTAATCCAGTTGCAGAGTCTGATATTTGAAGCTTTTTGACTGGATTATTCGTTCCAATACCAACATCACCGTTAGAGGCAACACGCATTCTTTCAATAGGCCCAGTTGATTGACCCGTAGCAAGAACTATATCACCTTTTGTCCAGTTTGTATCAGCACCTGTAGCTGTTCTAATACCATATATAGCCGCGTAAGTATGGTTATAAGTGTTAGATGCAGACTTTGCACTAAACGCTATTATTGGAGATGGCGCCCCATCACTTTTATCGTTATTTGCCAATACAAGACCAGCTGCAGTACCAGTTCCAATAGAAGGAGAGTTATGCACTGTTGCTACATTAGATCCCATATCAAAAGTAGAAGCCGTTCCATTTAAATAACCTAAGTACGATCCTGTTATTGTTAAATTAGTTTGTAATTTTGTTTGAGGACTAGTTGTTCCAATACCAACGTTACCGCTAGTTGTTATAACTATTTTAGTACCAGTTCCAATCGCAGATGAATTACCAAAAGTTAAAGCATTTGAGTTTGATGTATCAGTTCCAATAGACCAATCAGTACTTGTATTAAAATAAATAGAAGCATCATGTGCGCCATTATTTCCTACTCTTAATCTAGTGGCTCCTCCTGATTTTGATACGTGTAAAATGTCATTAGGAGTAGACGTCCCAATACCAACGTTACCTTCTCCTAGAATAGTCATTAATTGAGTTGCAGGACTAGCCACGGTACCTAAGCCACCTGCAAAAATAATGTCTCTATATATAGTTCCTTGTGTTCTTGCTTGTAAAACTAAACTTCCAGAAAGCTGTGAAAAATCACCTACACCTGCTTGTGTAGTATAAATATTAGCGTTAGTGGGATCGCTAGCAGCTTGAACTATAGTATCCCTTCCTGAAAAATTTATAAACTGAGCACCTACGTCTATAGACAATTTAGCGCTAGGTAAAGTTGTTCCAATACCAACGTTACCGTTAGCTATAATACGGATTCTTTCTACACTGTCTGTGTCAAAAGTTAAAAACTTATTTGTATTGTCTCCATATATTCTAGCACCATTGCCACCAAATTTTAATAATTTAGCAGAGCCAATAGTTAGATTACCAGGCATTGAAATATCTGAACTACTTTGCGTTATAACACTATCACCTAGCGTATCACCATTTGGTGTCCACAAAGGAACTGTGTTTACCGTACCTGATCCACCTGGCACGCCTGGTATGTCTGCGCCTAATACTTTTACTACGTTACCTGAAGCATCTGTACCTAATACGTATGTTGGAGTACCTGTTGTTCCTGTGCCAGTATAAGCACTAAGAGTTAATTGACCAGTGCTTTTAATAATTAATCTATCAGAGACATTATTTACTTTAAATCCTAAAGAATTAATACTATGATCGTATACAACAGCTCCAGGACTTGTGTCTGTGTCATCTCTAAATATTAAAAAACCTTCAGACGAGTCAGAAGTATGTATTCTTATTCCATCGTTAGCACTTGTGTTTTTAATATAGAGTCTGACGTTTGGATTATCTTCACCAATACCAACATTGCCGTTTTCTTGAATACGCATTAATTCAGTACCATCATCAGCAGTGCCATTTGTTCTAAATCTATAACTAGAACCTGTAGCAGTATCATCTGAATCAATTTGGAAAATCATTGAATCAGCAGATATTAACCTACCACCAGTAACTCCTGTTTCACCTATTTTAATAGTGCTATGAACTTCAAGTGTTTGTGAGGGAGTAGTCGTCCCCATACCAACGTTGCCGTTATGAGCGATACTAAGTCCTTCTGTAAGATCAGTACCACCATTGCTAGTTGTTAAAAACCCAAGTCGCGCATCTGATCCTGAAGGACCTGCAAAAGACCTTATTGCCGAATGAGGTCCATCTCCACCTACTCCAAGCTCCCATGCAATACCTAAATAATCATTAACATTGTCTGCGCCTGATTTTAAATATAGAATGTCCTCACTATTAATTGTTGTACTTGTTACAGACAACTTTGCGTCCGGTTGGGTTGTTCCAATACCAACGTTGCCGCCATTTAACCAACTATTACCGCCAGCATCTATACGAACATTTTCTGTATTTACTGGTGCAAATAAGGAGAACAAACCAGTGTCTAAATTAGTTCCAGTAGACCCTCTATTAATAATGCGAGCTATTGTATAATCGTTTGACCTAAGAAAAATATCAGCATCGTCACCTTGAACTGTAAGTTTTCCTATAGGACTAGGCGTCCCAATACCTACATTTTGTGCATCATCTATTCTTATCACCTCTGTGTTTTCTGTCCCAATAGATAATTCTTCAGAACCACCTGCTGTTCCTATAAAAGTAGTTGGATTTACATTAGAGCCATTTCTTATTATAAAAGAACCTCTACTGCCTGTGTTAGAGAAAAACCTACCTAATACAGCGTTATCTGTATCAGGGCCTTTAACATCTAGCATTGCGTTTGTAGTCGCGGTAATTCCTATACCTACTCTATCCGTAAAGGTAGAAAGATTACCATCAAATACGATTGGCCCATTAGTTAAAGTATTTGAAGTACCAGAACCATCCCACTTAGTTACAGATTGACCTGTACCAGTTCCAGTTACTGTACCTCCACCGCCTGGTATATCACCACCTAATACTTTAACAACATTACCTGACGCGTCTGTACCTAGTATATATGTTGGAGTACCTGTTTTGTTTGTTCCAGAATATTCATTAAACTGTATAGATCTTGTTGAATCGATCTTAAGAGCCGTAGAAGATCCTGTCAATAAACTAAATGAACTACCATCTCTTGGAAAAGATATTACCGTTTTTTCAGTAGTATCTAAACCCCCTATAGAGTTTATATTAAGGTTACCATCGTAGTTAAAAAACCCACCTAAAAGCTCTGTGTTTTCAGTTAAATAAAATTTTGTATCATCTGTATTTACAGTACCTGTAATGTGCAATAAAGCTTGTGGACTTGTGTTTCCAATACCAACGTTGCCGCTGTTTAAAATAGTCATATGGTTTATAAAAGACCCAGAACCATTTCTTGTTTCAAAATTAAAAGCATTAGTTGTGATTGCGGTTGCATCTTCAAACCTTATTCTTTGCCAATAATTTCCGTCAAGACTACCAATCCATGAATTGTTTGCTATTTCTATATTACCTTGAACGTGTAGTTTTTCAGTAGAACTAATTGTTCCAATACCTACCTTGCCGGCGAAATATCCATTATTTAAAAAGTTTAATGCCATTTATTGTATTGAATTAGATTAATATTAGGCTCTTGATATTATAACTTGGTATTCTCCTTGCGCTATAGCTGTTGGTGCTACAAAGTTTATTGTAATTGCATTTGAAGCTCTAGATACTTCAGCATATACTGTTAAACCAGCGCCTAAAGAACTTGCTGCATCTGTCATTAACTCTATACCGCAGTCTAGAGCAGGTACACCCATTACAGTATTAGATTGTATAACCCAACCTTGTGTTCCAGCTGGTGGTGAAGTTTGGTTTGATACACCTGTTACCGAAGTGTTTAATGATATTCTTTTAGAGCCATGTGCTGTAAATTGACTTATAGCAGCTTTATAGTTTTTACCAGTACTAGCATCGTATAATAATACCTGATCAGTATTTTCTAATGCATCTGGCATACTAGTTTGTGAGTTTATATCAACACCAACTGTAGCTGTACCATCTGTAGGAGTAGTGTAACTAACACTAATACCTAATTTATCATTCGCTGTACTAGCATTAGTATTTCCAATACCAACCGTGCTTAATGTTGCAAGATCAGTTTCAGATTGTACGATTATAAAGTCAGCTTCAACAGAAGCTCCAGCAGCTGCCGCTGTCTGTACTATAACTGAATCTCCAGTAGTTAGAGGTGTTGCAGCATTTCCAAAGAAATTACCATCAACTGTTACTACATAGTAATCACCAACTTCAAGCGCAACTCTAGCAGCTCCAGTTGTTAGATTACCACTTAACGGAGAAGCTAATGCACCAGTGTTAGCATTAAAGCCACCAACAAGTTGTAATAAACCTGTTGTAGCGTTTTGCACAAAAGCAGTTGTAGCTACTTTAGTAGTGTTATCACCTGCTGCTGGTGTTTTAGCAACTGTAAATTCAGGTAAACTTAAGTTTGTTCCTGCTGTACCCCATTCAACAAAAGCTCCATCAGCTAAGTTAAATGATATTGTATCGCCTGATTCACTTACTTCTATTCGTTGAACCGTACCAGCTAAAGTTGCAGTGTCTGTAGAAGAGTCACTACCTATTAAGTTTATGTTAGCATTAGTTATTGCTGTAGGATCTGTAAGGCCAGCGGTTGTAGTTAAAGTATATGTAACAACGTTCGTGTCTGTCCAAGGAACATTAACAACCATTTGGTCATCTCCGTTAAATTGAACGCCATATGTTCTAGCGGCTACAGCACTTACTGCCGTGGCAGCAACCGTTTGCACTGTATTTGAAAATAGTTTAACAGTACCAAGAGTTGTTGATGTTGCTATACCAACGTTAGATACAACATCCCATGTGTTGTCTTTACTTAAAAATCTAGTACCAGCTACCGATGTGCCATCAACAGCGGAAAGATCTGCTGTTACTGTTACGTTACCAGCCGTTGGTGTGTTAGGTGTAAGGTCAATATAAGTACCGTCTGTAGTTGTTACAGTTTCTACGCCACTTGTGGTTCCTACTTCTATCCAACCAGGATTTCCAGTACCATTGTCTGACACGTATTGTTTTAACGTGTCTGATGTTGTATCAAAATATATTTGACCAATAACACCTGTCCCAGCTGCCGCATCATTTGGTTGGTTTTCAATCCTAGGTTTTTCTATAGAGTTTTGATTGAAATTAACCGTGTTTAAAAAATTTATTGCCATGTTAGTTTAGTTTAAATATGCTTTGCCAGAAAATCCAGCAGAAAAGTTTAGTTGTATGTTATTGTTATCTATGTATGTTACTTCACCGTTTATTACGACGTTGTTATTATTTATTACAGAGACAGAAGGAAATTTTCCTAAGTTATGTGTTATGTCCCAGGTTGTAGCGGCAACGCCTTGAGTAAATATAAATGTTGGTGTACCTTGTGTAGCTAAGGTAAATACAGCAAAATCGTAGAATATACCATCTGTTAAAACACCTACTCCTTTTTTATTTGTTAAGTTTAATGTATAGAAATCACCGTTATCTGTATAACTGTCTATAGTATAATGACCAAAAGAACTTATTTCGTTTTGTGTGTTTATAAGTATATCGTTACCTACTAGGTAATCCATAAACTCTACTACGTTCTGACCAGACTTATCTGTTATAGATAATTGCATGGTTGTTATACTAGCAAAAGTAGAACTGTCTGCTGGTCCAGTAAAGTCTCCTGCTATAGCATTAACTATTTTGAATCTAAATACCATTTGAGCAGATATAGATATCTTACCCTTTATATTTAAATAAGTAGCAACAGATAATGCTGTGTATTGCTTAGTCTGCCTGTTTACGGCATCACTACCTATCCACGCGTCATTATCAGTAACAGTTGTATCGAATGGATACGTACTTATTCTAGCCATGTGTTATTATATTAGTATATTCTAATTTCAATCATACCATTAACTATACTATCTACAAAACTAGAATCTGCACTGTCTTGGTTTGTTACTCTTATAGTTGTAGTACTGATAGATTTTATACTTACAGACTTAGTACCTGTCGATGCTGGTGTTGAGTCATTATTATCTTCCCAAGCACTAACAACTGCGTAAGCACTGTTTCCAAAACCTGCATTTGCTGTTAGGTCGTAAATTCCTACACCTTGTTTTGTCCATGTAAATATTAATCCAGTTGTATTCTGCAATACTACAGATACTGGTACTCCTGTTGCTCCTGTTTGTGACCATTTAGCCACGTAGGAAGTATATGCTGCTGTTGCGTTAGCGAATGCTGCTACTGCCGATACTGTGAAATTACTTGTTATGTTTTCTTCTGTTGAATTAGCTAATGGAACTCTTGTTCCTAGTAGTAAATCGTCTGCTTTTGGTGTTCCTGTAGGATATGCTGTTAGAGTTGCCATTTTGTGCTTTTTATGTTCTTATATATATCTTATATACTTACATATAATATAGTAACTTTACAAGTGGCATGACAATAGCCCCTTACTATTATATCTTATAAGGCTTGTGTCACCTTTTTTAAAAAAAACGTTGCGTATATAGGGGTATAGCGCTGCCCCTCTTTTCCTGCACTTATTTTCTAAACCAAAACGCGTTTCAATTTGCCCACCCCACCTTTTAATCTGGGTTTTCCGTCCATATATACGACTTTTCCTACACATACCCCTACTACATTTAGCCTTTTGCTCCCCATTTCACACATTATCCTATCATTACATGTCATTCACCTCATCCTCATCCACATTACCTCTCATATTCCTGTCCTCACTCATAACCTCCACATCTCCACACTACATTCACTCGACTATGACACATTGACATGACACATATGACAGTTAGTCATGACATTACGACATATATAATATATATAGTTGTATGACACAATGACACATTGCGGTATGACATCTTGACATATCCAACTACTAAACTATTATACACACTTAATACATATTGCTATTGATAATATAGATGTAACAAACTAACTAACTAATACTAATTAACTATGATTTTACTTCTAATTTCTTTACCAATCGCTTTAATCGCTACATTCTTAAGAACTAATAACTAATACAAACAAAATACAATACACAATTGATAATATAAATGTAACTAATACTAATTAAATAAATAAACTATGAACTATCAAAATGCAATCGAGTCTAAAAGATTCGTAATCAGAAAATCTCTTATCGGAAAAAACACTACAATCAATGTAGTATTCAAATCAGGAAACACAGCAACTTATAATCACGACGAAGCGTATGAGTTAATGAAAGAAAAACTAGAAGTTATGAACTGCTACATCAAGTATAATTCTTATACATCTTCATCTAGTGTTCCAATTGCAGCGAGAAGTGTTGCTCAAATTACTAAAGCAGAAGTTGTAGAAGCTTAAAAATCTACTCGCGAGGTATTACTCCCTGTTCTCTGGTCTGAGTAAAAATGTAGAAATATGTAAGACGATGTACACTTATTAAAGTAGTGATATTACGGCGCAATAAAAACTACAAACTGAAGAAATGGTTAATGTAAGTTCGATTCTTACTCTTCAACTAACAATTAAAATTAAAACTATGAATACAAGAAAATTTACTCATTACATTATCGCTAAGTTAACAATACTTCACAATGAATTAAAAGCAACTGCAAGAGTTATTCACTCTGTTAAAAGATAATACAAACAAACTACAAAATACTATTGATAATATAAATGAATCTAAAAT
>Ga0209816_1003021_pt1 | contig 11687 bp, 10 predicted proteins | sample CoawatmetaG01DNA_FD_187509 | JGI IMG/M metagenome (GOLD analysis project Ga0209816, IMG submission 187509) | Marine microbial communities from the West Antarctic Peninsula - Coastal water metaG017-DNA (SPAdes) (version 2) | ecosystem: Environmental > Aquatic > Marine > Coastal ... | reverse complement strand
GGCCAGACGATTTGGCATGCACCAGATCTTAGTCAGTTTTGGGGCATGAGCACGGCTGGAACTTTGCAATTGGGTGATCCTTCGGTGATTGCTGCTCGCACTGGAGTCACCACAATTGGTGACTTCCGCACTGCTGATGTGGCTTTAGGCGGGCAAGGTGCGCCGCTTACCTCATTTGCCGATCAAGTGATTTTCGGCAAGAGCCGCACTGCTCTTGGAGTGCTTAATCTTGGCGGTATCGCCAATATTACAGTGATCGATAGTCACGGCCAGGCTGTCATGGCTTTTGATACAGGGCCAGCCAATGTGCTGATTGACGAAGCTATGCGCCTTCTTTATCGCCGTGAATTTGATGAAAATGGAGCCGTGGCTGCTTCTGGTACCCCTAACTTGCGCATCTTGAAAGAGCTTTTAGCGCTTCCTTACTTACACTTAGCGCCGCCCAAGACCACCGGCCGCGAATTATTTGGCCGCTCGATGGCGACTGACCTGGTTGAACAGTGGCAAGCGGCAGATGTTAGTTCGGCTGATATTGTTGCCACCCTCACCGCCTTTACGGCGGCATCAATAGTGGAGGCCTATGAGCGTTTTATAGCGCCGCAAGTGCCATTCAACGAACTGGTTTTGGCTGGTGGTGGGGCTGCCAACCCGACATTAATAGGAATGCTCACCTCTCGCTGGCCCTCACCGCTAACAATTCGCCAGCACGAAGATTTTGGTGTTTCGCCCAAGTTCAAAGAGGCTTTATTGTTTGCTCTGTTGGCATACACCACTAATTTCGGTATTCCTAATAATGTACCGGCCTGCACCGGGGCATCAAAAAGAATTTGTTTGGGTAAGTTGGCACGGGCTTAGGGTTTCCGCTGGAGATGGCCCAGATATTGGCAGATGCCAAGAATTTGCCAATTAAATGCCGGGGAATTGTTGTCTAGCTAACAAAATTGCCGTTGACTCTCGCCCTGTTTTTGATTACATTGGGCTCACGTTTCCAAGAGGCGCTGGCGCCGGTGAAACAGAAGTAGTTGGCTTACTAAACCTTTGTGTGCCCCAGGAGGTACCTCAACCATGCGCATTTTGTCAAAATTTACTATGGCTTTCGCTTCACTAGCTGTTGTCGGTACTCTCTCAATCGCAGCTCCTGCACTAGCCCAAGATGCATTTGGTTCTGGTAATCAAACCGAGCAAAATTCGATGGGTGCTACCGGTGAACAAGCTCGTCAGAACTACACCACAGGCTCACAAACACAGCATCTGCAAGATGGTACATCACCTACATTACAAGGTGCCACCAACGGTACAATTTCTCCCCAAGGCGCAGAAGCCACTGTTGTACAAGGCGTCAACACCGCAGGTACAGTGCGTGTTAACAACTTGGCCAACTTAGAAGCATTGCTGAACATCATCGCTAACGGTATGGAAATCCTGGGAATTGCCTGGGGCGGACCTACTATGATCATGGGCTTCATGCACATGGCTGCTGGTTCCCACGATGCTATGAAGAAAGTATTGTTCGGAGCTGCCGGTGTAACAGGCGGTTTGGCAACACCTGGTTGCATCAACTGGCTCGTTGCATCAGCCCGCGATGCTGCTCTCTTCAACTAAGCAACTAATAAATCGTTCACAGCTTTTCCCCGCCAACGCCAGCCAGAGACCTCCCGCAAGGGGGGTTTTTGGTTTATAGGCTATTATTTAGCTTGATGCAGCCACTGAGTTGGCAACTTTTTTAGGGTAATCATGGATAGTCACTTTGAAAATGAAGAGGTGCACTCGCGCTATGCAAGCCAGCTTGCGGTGAGTGGCTTTAGCGCAGTTCATCAGCAAAAACTAAGGCGTGCCAAGGTTTTGCTTTTGGGAAGCGGCCCAGTGGTGCGCGCTGCTGCTCAAGGTTTAATCGTCTCTGGTATTGGTGCCCTAAAGATTATTGATAACCGTCTGGCCGCTCTCAATAGTTTGCGAACTGAGCTAGATGGGGGTGGTGATTGCCAAATTGCTTATCAGCTAATTGAATCACTTTCTTCATCTTCTTCTGAGCTTGAGTCACAGGTTGCAGTCTGTGATTTGGTTATTGATGTTTTGCATGATTGGCAAGAGAAACTGAGCCTTTCCGATTTATGTATGGCCAGTGGCAAGCCGCTCTTGCATTGTGGTGGTGCAGGTATGCGCTTTCAGTTATTTTGTATGGTGCCAGGTAAGTCGTGTTGTTTGCGCTGTCTACTTGCCTCCCTGGGTCTAGAAGATGCCATCGGCAGTCGTGAATCCCAGGGCGTTCTAGAAAGTCTGGCTGGAATAATTGGCAATTCACTGGCCCTTGGTGCCGTGAAAATAATTAGTGCTTTTGGCGCTAGCCAAGGCAATGAATTGATCAAGATCGACGGCTTGAGCGGTGAGCTAGAGGTGCTCCGAGGTTTTGATCCTGTCAGTGACTGTCCTGATTGCGGCATCGTGCGCCGAAAGACAAAATAGAAATGCGTCGGCTATTTTAGTCAATCTCTTCTGGTTCTTTATCGGGAACACTGGCTTGTTTAAGCGCTGTGATAATCGTTAGAGATTTTGCTTGATAGCGGTTTTTTAACAGCGTTGCCAGTACATCCCATTGCCTGGCTGTTTCGCGCAGAGCAAGTTCGCGAGCAATTTTATAGTAAGTGGCTTGACCTATTTTTTCCTGGCCTTCGCTGGCATTAGCTTTTTTTATTTCTGCAGCACCGAGGGGCGGCTCTGACTGCATTAGGGTTGGCACTTTTGACCACTCGACGAGCTCAATAGTGTAGGGGTCAAAACGATTGACACCTAGTTTGTTTGTGCGTTTTGCTACTTCGTGCTCGACATAGTTTGAATTGCTATAAAAATCTTGCACCGCTCGGAGCATTATGCCGAAATGCTTCAAAGTACGATAGCGAGCCGCTGGGCTACTATCGGCTTCGAAGGCTGCATTCAATACTTTCTTTTGCTCGCGCTCTATGTAAGCCATACTTCTTTTGAACGAGTTTTTATTGAAGAGCATGTCAGCATCTTCCGCTTGATCGCAGCTTTGGACTACTAATTTGAGGCTGCCTGGGCTAATGGTTGAAGCCAGGGCTTCGTTAATGATATTGCCATGCAAGGATTGCTCAGGATGATCCTTTTCTTTCAGGTCGAATGCCTGGCTGCTTTTAGCTGTTGTCGCCAGGAGGCTAAAGACGCTGAGCGAAGCAATAACTATCTGCTGAATTGATATATGCATCGTATAGATCGGGTCCGTTTATGTTATTTCCATAAGTACTATAGCTCGATTTAATCACCACAGCTGGTAAAGCCACCGTAGTACAATCAGTTCTATCGCCATACCAGAGAGAGACGGCATGACTGAAATATGTGAGCAGGTTTCGAGCTTAAGTCGCAAATCGCTCAGCGATCTGACATTTGTTGCTTTTGACGTTGAAACTACCGGGCTTTCGGCCATAGCTTGCAAATTGGTCGAACTATCAGGGGTCAAATTTAAGCTGGGGCCGTCGTCTAGTGCGAGTAATCTAGAACTTGATACTTTTTCTGCTTTGATAAATCCGGGCGAGCCAATTCCGCCTGAGGTCTCAGCCTTACACGGTATCACCGATGTAATGGTAAAAGATGCTCCCAGAATTGATAGCGTTTTGCCGCAGTTTTATCAGTGGTGTGGCAGTGCTGCTGATACAGTCTTAATTGCCCACAACGCTTCTTTTGATGTGGAGTTTCTCAAGGTCAATTCGCAGCGTTTGTGCTTGGATTTACCCAGTCATGCCGTGATTGATACTCTTGCTCTGGCTCAGTGTCTGGTGCAAGATAGCCTCAACCATAAATTGAAGACTCTCAGTGAGCACTTTGGCTTTGCGGGATCGCTTTATCACCGAGCCTTAGACGACAGCATGTATGTGCAGAAGCTTTTTGCCAAACTGGTTGAAGTCGGTTGCCTGGAGAACTTTGGGCAATTGGAGGAAAATAACTCTACTCTTAGTTTTACTCAACAGCAGCGCTATGCTCCGGTAGTATTGTCGCCTCGAGCTAAAGCCGATTTTGATCTTATCTCCGCCGCTATCAAGAAGAAAAGCGAACTGAAGTTGACCTACAGTAGTGAATTTAAAAGCACTCGCATCATACTGCCCCTGGCATTAATCGAAAGTCGTGGGAGTATTTATCTCACGGCCATTTGTCGAAAAACTAATGCGGAGAGAACGTTTAGGCTCGACCGGGTGGTTGAGGTCTGCCATCATGGGGTGAACGGCCATGGTGCCTAAGGCAGCTTTGGCGAGTGTCTGCCGTGGCCTTCTTCTCTCGGCTTCTGCTCTATTGCTACTGGCTGCAGCTGCTGTGCCATCCGCTTGCGAAGCTGCGCCTTTCTTTATGAAGCGCAGGCCTTATAAAGATCCTAAGGTGCTTGAGGCTGAGACTAAGAACGAAGAAGCAAAAGCGGCTTCAGAGGAAGTTTTTGAGCCGGTCAAAGAAGATCGCAATAAGCAGATTGATAGACACAGTCGTCTCGGGGATATGTTCTTTAGTCGACGGGACTTTACTAATTCTCTTATTGAGTTTGAAGACGTACTAAAGCTTGATCCAAATAGCTTCAAGGCCCACTATATGCTGGGCAAAGTCTTGATGAGTATGGCTGACTACGAAGAAGCTCTAAAGGAATTCGATAAAGTACTCACCATTAGAGCCACCACTGCTGATGGCCATTTTATGAAAGCCGAAGCATTGCGCATGCTTGGACGCAATGATGAAGCGAAGAGTGAATACAGCCGGTCGCTTAAAATTGATAGTGGCAATGCTTTAGCTCATGCCTATTTGGGCGAGTGCTATCGGATGCAGAGCCGTTTTCGTGATGCTATTGTTGAGTGCAAGCTTTCTTCTAAGCTCAACAAAGAGCTTGTTATTCCGCACTTAATACTGGCTCAGTGCTACACCTCCGTGCGGATGCCAGCGCAGTCTAATGAAGAATACCAACAGGCAATTGCTCTAAATCCTAAAGATGCCATTGTTCATGCCCGCTACGGTCTGGCTCTGGGCAAAATGAAAAAGTGGCCAGAAGCCATTGCCCAGTTTGTTACTGCTACTGAGCTTGATCCCAATTATTCTGAAGGTCATGTGGGCTATGCCTGGGCCCTGGCTAGCACAAATAAAGCCAGTGAAGCACTCAAAGAAGCTCGTCTGGCGGTGAGCTTGGCTCCAAATGATCCTGACACGCACTCTAATTTGGCCTGGGTTTATGCTAAAAATGGTGATCGCCAGTCGGCCCTGATTGAGTATCGATTGGCTTTATCCATTGATCCTAAAAACGGCCAGTTGCACAAGGCCCTGGCTTTAGAGCTGAAAGATGCTGGGGATACAAGCAGCGCCATAGCTGAGTTGATGACAGCCAAACACATGTTGCCAAACGACTACGAAATTGGACTGGCTCTGCAGTCGTTGTTGCCGAAGAGCAAAACCAATTTAGAATAGTGGCTGGCGCTATTTCTTGCTGCTGCCAGGCTTGATTGGTTGACTGCCGGCTTGGCACATTGGGCAAGCATCAGCTTCGTATGTTTTTAAATTGAGTTGTTCCAGGGCAAAGAAGGGTTGATCAAATTTGGCAGTGCCGCCACTGCGATCAATTATTGTTCCCACAGCCAGGGTTTTGGCGCCCATAGCTGTTAAGAGATCAACTACTCTTTTAGCTGAGCCACCAGTGGTGGTGACATCTTCCACGACAATAACTTCTTCGCCTTGAGCTAGTTCAATGCCACGACGGATAACAAAATCTTTTCCATTTTCGGCTCTCTCAGCAAAAATCGCACGTACTTGGTCTTGAGAATTATATTCTTCGGAAGTTGTGCTTGATTTACCAGAGCTGAGAATCTCGTTGAATGCCAGGGCCACGAAAACTTCTAAATGCACGGCGCCAAGGGCTGGGCCGATTACTGCTTTGGGTTTGATGCCAGCGGCCAGCATCTTAGTTGCCAGAGCTCGTGCCAGGTGCATGCCGTGCATAGGATATTGCAGAATCCGTTGACATTGCATGTATTGGTCGCTATGGAGGCCGCTAGATAAAAGGAAATGACCAGTCTGCCAGGCATCTACCGATTTAAAGAGGGCTTCAACCGATGGGGCCGCATTTGAATTTTGCGTATGTTGGGCCGGGCCTGCATTCATGGGTTTTGCCTCGCTAGTTTTATCGAATGAACAACGCCAACAATTATAGAGTGCTTAAGTCTTAGGCTGGGCTAAACTTTAACCTGGTGTTGCTAATCAGGCTGTTCTTGTTTCTTTTGCGGTAAAATGCCCTTAAATATTTCGAGGCATCATGAAACCACTTATAGGCATCAATTTAGACATCAAAGCTGGCCCTCCAGAAGAAGCATCAATTCAGACTCCATATACTGATGCCATTCTCAAAAGTGGCGGTATTCCGATTTTACTTCCGCCCATGCCCAGAGAAGATTTGCGTGAAGTATTGCGTAGGCTTGATGGTTTGATGTTAATTGGCGGCGCTGATTACTGCCCGAGCTTATATGACGAGACCGCGCACCCCTCCTGTGAGCTAACACCGGCCAAGCGTCAAGAGTTTGATGTAGCTCTTGTAAGTGAAGCCTTGAGTGACGACAAGATGCCAATACTTGGAATTTGTCTGGGCTGTCAGTTGATTAATATCAATCAAGGTGGCACCCTCGTGCAAGATATCAAATCGCATCTGCCAGAATCTCCAATTGAGCACGCAAGCAAAGATGGCTGGAAGGCCGGTTTCCACCGCCATGATGTGATCATTACTGAAGAAGGCATTCTCAAAGGGCTTTTCTCGGCAAAGCAGTTTTCTGTGCCAACATCGCATCATCAGAGCGTGCGTAAAGTTGGCAAGCAATTGAAAGTGGTGGCAACTGCTGAAGATGGCGTCATTGAAGCAATTGAAATGCAAGACCGTGACTTTGTTGTTGGTGTGCAATGGCACCCCGAAAGAGACTATGAAACTAACAGGCCGCTGTTTGAAAAATTGATAACAGCATCCCAAGGGAGGCGATTGAACAACTGATGGCAGGCCGAAAGATATTAGTGACAGGTGGTGCGGGCTTTATTGGATCAAACTTGATCGATAGTTTGCTGGCTCAGGGCGACACCGTTGTTGTGATTGATAACTTCAACGATTTTTATGCTCCAGCGGTGAAGCGGCGCAATGCCGCCGAGCACTCTGCTCATCCTGCCTATACTCTGATTGAAGGTGATATTCGCGATGATGCTGCCCTTGATAGAGCTTTTCAGCATGGTCCTTTTGATGTTGTTGTCCACTTGGCTGCTATGGCCGGTGTACGTCCTTCGCTTTTGCAACCAGCTCACTATATGGACGTCAATGTCGTTGGCACCCAGAAAATTCTTGATCGCATAATTCCCCATGCTGAGAAAACTAGATTGGTCTTCGGTTCTTCTAGTTCGGTCTATGGCGGCCGTTCTGGCGAATCATTCAAAGAGAGTGATCGAGTTGATCAACCACTTTCCCCTTATGCTGCCACTAAAGCCTCGAACGAATTGCAATGCTACGCCGCCCACCATACTGCTGGTTTGCAAGTAGTCTGTTTGCGCTTCTTTACTGTGTTCGGCCCTAGGCAGCGGCCCGACCTGGCTATTCATAAATTCTGTCATTTGATTGATGCTGGAAAAACAGTTGAGCTGTTCGGCGACGGTACAACCCGTCGTGATTACACTTTTGTGCTCGACATTGTCGCTGGTATTGAGTCGGCGATGACCTATGCTTTGCCAGGATTTGATGTAATCAACTTAGGGCGTTCTGAGCCAGTGATGTTGTTTGACATGGTCAAGTCGCTCGAGAAACACTTGGGCAAAACTGCCAATATCGTGCACAAGCCCATGCAAATTGGCGATGTACCTTACACCTATGCCAGTATTGACCACGCTCGCGAAGTCTTAGGATATAGCCCCAAGACTAGTTTTGATGAAGGTGTCAGGCGCTTTGTTGAATGGTATGTCAGCAGTCGAGCCAAAGTTTGAAAAGCAAATGTTCGCCCCTTGACTGCTGGCTTAAGTAGAACTTAGTTTGAACTTTTGTTGTCTTGTCTGGCTCAGCGGTGATATTTGCTTGACACGCTCAGTCATCGATTCGGATAATCTATATTCAGATCTCTCTGGAGATTTTTGCCTGCAATCTGCACGGCAATCTTATGGCACGGTAGCTCAGTTGGTTAGAGCGGGCGACTCATAATCGCCAGGTCGGGGGTTCGAGCCCCCCCTGTGCTAAATCTTTTTATTGATTAGGGACACGGTACTTTTCAACGTCGCCGAATTTGAAGTACTCATCGTTGCCATGGTCAGCGGTGATGATAGTTGCTTCTTGAACCACACGGGGCCGTTGTGAACCTTTAGGAAAACGCAGGATAGTTGTGCCGTCTAAGGCATAAATGGCATCGAGCAGAGCGTTGTCAAATTCAGCATTGCCTGACGAGGCAACGATTCTGGCTTTCACCACCCGGCGTTGATCTGATATGCGCACATAAAAGCTGGCTTTTTGCCCCAGGGGAATGCGGGGCGAAAGTATCACTCGGCCTCTGGCCTGGTCAAAGTGTGGCACCATGTTTTCAGGGTTGTTGATTAGCTCTTGCACACCGCCTTGAATTGAGCGCAACAGCCTGTTGCGCCAGCGGTCCCACTCCACAGCCATTTCTTGGTCTTGGGAGTCGGCATCTTGAGACTGTAACTCAAATTCATTCTGGCTCAGGGTGGCTTTCAATGGTCCACTGCCATCAAGGGTGGCTTTTTGGCTCTTCATTGGCGCCTCGCCTTCGTCTTGAGCCTGGCCTGAAAGCCCGTGGCCGCTGTCTTCAGCATTGCCTTTGAGCGAATTGTCTTGGGCATCGGCCGCCAAGGGTTTGCGTTTCTTTAGCACCGGTGCTGACATTGGCACGATCGGTGCCAGATTAGCTGGCGATTCGCTGGCGCCCATTTCTTGCACATTACCCTGGAGCGGCTGATCGCCAAGGGCTCGCTCGCTCGTGGCAAAGGCTAAGGCCAAACTAAGGCTGAGAGCGGCTAGCAGTGTAGTAGGGCCAGGCTTTGCGCTGCTAGTTAGCGAGAATAATTTTCGATTAGCGGTAGACTTGGGCATTGTGCAAAAAACCGATGCGCTGGGAGTTCTAAAAACGCTGCTAACATAGCTTAGTCGAAAAATACGACCTCTATGTTCCCATTCTAGATTTTGCAGCCTATATTTATTGTCCCATGCACCGCTTTGAAGGCCTAGTAAGCTCAAATTTAATTTCACTTGTTGGTGCTGACTCTGGCAAGCTGAAGCTGCTGGTGGCGCTTTCTGGTGGCGCTGATTCGGTGGCCTTACTCTGTGCTCTCAAGGCTCTGGCCAGCGAAAATCTCTGCCAAGTTTATGCTTGTCACGTCAATCACGGTCTGCGGGGAGCTGAGGCTGATAGTGACCAGAGCTTCTGTGAGCGCCTTTGCCGTGCTCAAGGCATTGCCTTGCAAGTCGTAAAACTAGATGGGCTTAAGCTGGATAGCTCAGAAGAGAGTCTGCGGGAACTGCGTTATCAGGCGCTCGCTCAGGCTGCTTCTGACTTATCGATATCGCATGTGGTGACTGCCCATACTTTAAACGACCAGGTCGAGACAATGCTCTTTCGCCTCTGTCGTGGCACCTCGTTATCTGGTCTGACTGGTATTAAGGCGGCGCGCTCCCTCAAAGGAATTTCATTGCTGCGACCCTTGCTTGCTATTGAGCGCCATGAACTAGAATCATATCTTGCTGCTATACAGCAGGCATGGTGCGTCGATTCGAGCAATTCCGATGATAAGTACACCCGAAACTTTTTGCGCAATCAGATTGTGCCGCAGCTCAATCAGCGCTTCTCGGCACTGAGTCAGAACTTTGAGCATTTGCGTATCAATATAGAGCGCGAGAACGATTTGCTTGATTCTCTCAGCGCTGCGGAGCTTGAAAAACTGCGCCAGCCAGGCAGACGTAGTCGCTTTATTACTGTTCAAGCCTGGCGCAACCTGCATGGGGCCCTGAGAGCCCGGGTGTTGGTGGCGCTGATGCGCGAAAATGGCGTAGAGGCTTCGTTTGAGCGAGTGGAGAGGGTTGAGCGTTTGGCCCAGTCGCTGCCAGCGGAGTTCAATCAAGCAGAAAAACGCTACTCGCTTGGTGATGGCCTAGATCTCTTGTTTGAGGGCGGAGGCCTGACTTTCGCTGCTCAGATTGAATCAGGCAAGTCGACTAGTGATAACGAGCTTTTGCAATTGCGCCGCGCTATGCCAGCGCTGATTGTGCGTCTGCCCTCTGGCCAGTCAACCACCAATACTGTCATACCCTGGCTCGATAAAGCATTGCGAGTTGAAGCCATCGCTGGGCTGAGTGCTGGCTCTCGCCCTGAATTGGCCTATCCTCATCGCCAGGCCTATGATTGCTTGGTAGACCTTAGTGCTATTAGCGGCACTCTTAGCTTTCGGCTGCGTCAAGAGAAAGACCGCATTCTGCCCCTGGGGATGGCACAGAGCGTTCGTCTAAAGCAGTATCTGCATGCTAACAAGGGCGCGGACCGAGGCCCTGGCTTGCTGCGGCATCTTGATGACAGAGTGGCACAGCGCCTTACTCCGGTTTTGGCTGATGATCAAGAAGTGCTTTGGGTACCTGGGTATGGCCTTTCTCAGAAAGTTAGGGTGGGCACAATCGCCACTCATCGCCTATCACTTATTGATTTGGCTAGGGATAGCGACAAATTTGAATTCGATGAAAGCATCTGTTGACTGCTTACAAATAGGTTAACAAATCTTGGCTTTTAATTATTTCGCTATAAGTTAGGCGCATTGCCAGCCTGTCATGCTCTTGGCCACCGCTGATGATTCTCTGCTGGCTAATGCCATTGCTTTTGTCAGCCCACACTTGAGAAATCGAATGATGGATGGGGCGGAATGGCTGGTAGTTGCTAATATGAATTTGTGGCTAATCTCTCGCTTTTTTTTGTAGTTTTTTGTCAATCCCCACAGGATGGGGCTTGCAGCGGTTAGCATAGAAGGATCGTGTTATAATTTGTTGATTGACATTCTGGAGCATTGCAATTAAATGAAGAAGTACGGAACAACCTGGGCCGTTTTCTTTCTACTACTGGTGTTGGTGGTCTTCACCGTTTCTCTCGCCAGCATGGGGAGGAAGGAAGATCCGCTCACATATTCACAGTTGATGAATCTGGTCAAGGAAGGCAAAGCGAACGAAATTCGCAAAGTCACAATTACCAATGGCGAAAATATTATTCTTGTCAAATTAGCTAACGCTACAGCTGATCGCGAGAAATCGGTGATTGTGCCCGCCGAAGCCAAAGAAGATTTGCTGCGTGAACTGAACAAAAACAATATTCCTATTGATACCAAAGAACCAGACAAGTCAGGCCTCTGGATGGGCATGCTTAGCTCATTCTTCTTGCCTATTCTGGTATTGGTTGGTTTGCTCTTTATGTTCCGCAGTGCTCAATCTGGTGGCAACCAGGCGATGAGCTTCGGCCGCAGTCGCGCCAAACTCATGGTCGATAACAAAGTCAAAGTCAGTTTTTCTGATGTTGCCGGTATTGACGAAGCCAAGCAAGAACTGCAAGAGATTGTCGACTTCCTCAAAAACCCTGACAAGTTCCAAGCGCTAGGCGCCAGAATTCCTCGTGGTGTGCTTCTTGTTGGTGCTCCTGGTACTGGTAAGACAT
>Ga0209816_1003019_pt1 | contig 11689 bp, 10 predicted proteins | sample CoawatmetaG01DNA_FD_187509 | JGI IMG/M metagenome (GOLD analysis project Ga0209816, IMG submission 187509) | Marine microbial communities from the West Antarctic Peninsula - Coastal water metaG017-DNA (SPAdes) (version 2) | ecosystem: Environmental > Aquatic > Marine > Coastal ... | reverse complement strand
CCGGTAAGGGGGGTTCTAGAGTTACTAACATAGACCCGCAACCCCTATTTACACAAAACATGAACCTTTTAGTAAAAGATCTTTGATCGCCAATAAAATAAGGGGTTTGAGCGCAAATTCTAATTGGGAATTAGTGCTTTGCATCGTCTTTCGGGGCTCAATACATCGATTGAACACACCGTTACCGCGACTAATTGCTTGGCTACCCGCCGAATGCCTCCGATTCACGCGCAATGAGGCCAAAAAGTGATTCACACAGCGCCCTGTGCCCGTTCAGATTCGACTCGGCGCGATCGCGATCATCGATTCTCGCAGATTCCGACAGTCGTTCCCTTTTTTGGGCTGGGCAGGACCCCACCGACATGACACCAAAAAAACGCCCCGACCAGAAGGTCGGGGCGCGTTGTCTTAATGACGATTTGTTTAGTTCAGCGCTTCATCTGTAATCACGTGTGTCCACGCGCCTGTTGGTGCTTCAGAGATCACCGGGTCAGAACCACCACCGAGCAATGTCGCCACTGTCCGCTCGTAGTCAGCTGGATCAAGTGCGCCGTTGGAGCCAGCAGTCAGTTTGGCAATCTCGCCCATCATACGAACCTGTGCTGCTTCAGTCTGTGCACCTGTTTCGTCGTTGTCCAAGATGATGCCTGCGGCCTCTTCTGGATTGGCTTCAGCGTACTTCCAGCCTGCCATTGAAGCGCGCACAAAGCGGACCATTTTGTTGACGAACACTGGATCATCAAGGTTGTCCTCAAGAACATAGATGCCGTCTTCAAGCGTGGCTACGCCCTGCTCTTCGTACTTGAACGTCACGAGCTCGTCTGGGTTCACACCTGCGTCAATCACCTGACCATATTCATTATAGGTCATGGTCGAGATGCAATCTGCTTCGCGATTCAAAAGCGGGTCAACGTTGAAGCCCTGCTTAAGGACCGTCACGCCGTCGTCACCACCGTCTGTGGAAATGCCTTCTTGCGACATCCATGACAGGAACGGGTATTCGTTGCCAAAGAACCAAACGCCGATCGTCTTGCCCTTAAAGTCAGCAACCGATGTGATGCCGGTATCTTTCCAGCACGTCAGCATCAGGCCAGATGTTTTGAATGGCTGCGCGATGTTCACAACTGGCAGGCCTTTTTCACGTGCGGCCAGTGCGGACGGCATCCAGTTCAGCATCGCATCAGCGCCGCCACCTGCAAGAACCTGTGGCGGCGCGATATCAGGGCCGCCAGCCAGTACAGTCACATCGAGACCTTCTGCTTCGTAAAAGCCTTTATCAAGTGCCACATAGTAGCCCGCAAACTGTGCTTGCGTGACCCACTGCAACTGCAGCGTCACCGTATCTGCGTGGCTGTCTGCAAGCGCGGTTGTTGCGCCCATGCCTGCGGCAAGTGCCGCTGCCATCATCATCTTTTTCATGTCTCTTCTCCTTGTTGAAATAAATGCGCCGTTTCGGCGTCGTATCTATCGTTGTGAAGGGTGCCAGAAGGTTACCCGTTTTTCGATCAAAGTCATCGCGCCATAGAACCCGCTTCCTGCAAGGGCCGCGACAACAATCTCTGCCCAGACCATGTCCAGCGCAAGCTGGCCAAAGCTGGTTGATATCCGAAAGCCCATCCCAACCGTGGGAGAGCCGAAAAATTCAGCAACAATTGCCCCGATAAGGGCCAAAGTAGTCGCTATTCTAAGTCCATTAAAAATAAACGGCATCGCGGCCGGCAAACGCAGCTTAAACAGCGTGGGCCAGTATCCGGCCCCGTAAGTCCGCATCAGGTCACGTTGCATCGCACTGGTGTCTTTTAGACCTGCCACAGTGTTCACCAGAATCGGAAAGAACACCATCACCGCAACAACTGCTGCTTTGGATTCCCAGTCGCTGCCGAGCCATTTTACGAATATTGGCGCTGTGCCCACGATAGGTAGCGCGGCCATGAACCCACCCACGGGCAGGATGCCGCGCGTCAGAAAATCTGATCTATCGGCAAGGATCGCGACGCCGAAGGCAGCCAGCCCGCCAAGAATATAGCCAGTCATCGCGCCCTTAATGATCGTTTGCTGGAAATCCGCCCAAAGGCGCGGGCCTTCAACCATCAGGCGCGCACCGATGGACGATGGTGCAGGCAGGATCACAGGGTTTATGTCAAATGCCCAAACGAGCAGTTCCCACACGAGGATCAGCGTAATTCCAAATATCGCTGGAATAAGGGCCTTAACAAACGGGTTGTTTGAATGCGATCCATTGGCCAGCCGAATATTAAGATACCAACCTGCCCCCCAGACCACCAATGCGCCAAAAATTGCCATCATGACGCGTTCATCCCCATGCGTTTCAGGGTGATCCGTTCAATCACGCTAAAGGCACCAACCAGCGCCGCTGCGGTGATCGCCGCCGCAAACAATGCGGCCCAAGATACAAGCGGTTGCCCATATTGATCGCCGACTAGCATGCGCGCGCCAAAGCCTGCTCTGGCCCCCGTCGGTAGTTCAGCCACGATGGTGCCGACGAGTGACGCTGAAATTCCGATTTTCAGGGATGCGAACAAGTAAGGTGCGGATGCGGGGAGCCGCAGCGCCCAGAAGCCTTGTGATTTTGAAGCGCTATAGGTGCGTAGTAAATCGAGCTGCATGGAGTCTGGGCCGCGCAGCCCTTTTACCATGCCAACGACCACGGGAAAGAACGACAGATAGGCCGCGATAATAGATTTCGGAATCAGCCCCTGCACCCCCATCGACCCAAGCACAACAATCACCATCGGCGCGAGCGCAAGGATTGGAATGGTCTGGCTTACAATGGCCCATGGCATGACGGACAGATCCATCACCCGACTATAGACAATGCCGACCGCCAGTAAAATTCCGAGGGTTGTGCCTATTAGAAATCCTAGCAACGTCGGAGCCAAAGTGACCCAACCGTGGAACACAAGGCTCCGTTTCGACGTGATCTTTTGTCCAAAAATCGTTTTGTACATTTCACCAGCCACCTGATGCGGTGACGGCAGGCGCGGACGCACGAACGTATAGGTCAGCGGGATCAAATGCGGGTTGCGCAGGGCAAGCCCTGTACCAGAATAGTCTTGCCGCGCAGCCGGTGTATCAGGCGTCACCACCAGCGCGTCGCGTTGCGCCTGATCGGCAACAAGATGCATGTTCATTGGCACAACGGAGACGACCCAGAACAAAAGGATCGCCGCAATGACAGTTAAGATTGGAAGCACTGACTTCATGCAACGCCACCGCAACTATGATGAGGTATTCTAGACGTCATCGGAATGCCCTGCCCGCAATCCATCACGCACACGGTGGGCGATCTCGATGAATTCGGAGCTGTCGCGAATGTCGAGCGGGCGTTCACGTGGTAATGTGCTTTCGATCACGTCCGAGATTCGCCCCGGACGCGGGGACATCACGACGATCTTGGTCGATAGATAGACTGCTTCGGGGATCGAGTGGGTCACGAAGGCAATCGTCTTTTCGGTGCGCGCCCATAGCTGCAAGAGCTGCTCGTTCAGGTGATCGCGGACAATTTCATCGAGTGCCCCAAATGGTTCGTCCATCAGCAAAATATCAGCGTCAAATGCCAGCGCGCGCGCAATAGATGCCCGCTGCTGCATACCCCCAGAAAGCTGCCAAGGGAATTTGCGGTCAAAGCCGGTAAGATCCACAAGATCAAGAACCCGCTGCACGCGCTCCGCCTGCTCGGCCTTATCAAAGCCCATGATCTCCAACGGCAATTTGATGTTGCCCCCGATAGTGCGCCAAGGGTAAAGCCCCGCCGCTTGGAAAACATAGCCATAAGCCCGCGCGCGGCGTGCTTCGTCAGGGGTCATGCCGTTTACGGAAATCTCGCCCGCCGTTGGTGTTTCTAACCCCGCAATACACCGCAGGAACGTCGTTTTCCCACAGCCAGACGGCCCGATGAAGCTAACAAAGTCACCTTTGTTAATATCGAGGTTCACATCTTTCAACGCATGCACAGGGCCGTCGTTTGTTTCAAACGTCAGATCGAGGTTGCGTGCCGTAATTATTGTTTGCTGGTTCAACTTCTATACACCGCTTGCAGGAATGCCTGTCCGTTCCACTGGACGCGGCGCGGTCAGATCTTTCCACGCTGACAGTGCCTTGTTGGTCGCGGTGTTGCCTTCGCGTTTGACGAACTTACCAGCGCCCTCCTGGGTCCGGATTTCACCATCGTGGATCGCGACATGTCCGCGGGTCAGTGTGAAGCGCGGCAGGCCTTTAACTTCTTTGCCTTCAAACACGTTGTAATCGATTGCCGATTGTTGGCTGCCAGCTGTAATCGTCTTGGATTTTTCAGGATCCCAGACCACAATGTCTGCATCAGCCCCAACCAGCACCGCGCCCTTTTGCGGATAGCAGTTCAAGATTTTGGCGATGTTCGTTGATGTCACAGCCACAAATTCGTTCATCGTCAGGCGGCCAGTGTTGACGCCGTGGGTCCAAAGCATCGGCATCCGATCCTCGAGACCGCCAGTGCCGTTCGGAATTTTCGTGAAATCACCGATGCCATTGCGCTTCTGCTCGGTTGTGAACGCGCAGTGGTCCGTTGCGACGACTGAAAGCGTGCCAGCCTGCAGACCAGCCCAAAGGCTGTCTTGATGCTGCTTATTGCGAAACGGCGGAGACATGACGCGGCGGGCGGCGTGATCCCAGTCTTTGTTGAAATATTCGCTTTCGTCCAAGGTGAGGTGCTGAATTAGCGGTTCACCCCATACGCGCTTGCCCTGCATTTTCGCGCGGCGGATCGCTTCGTGGGCCTCTTCGCAAGATGTGTGCACTACATACAGCGGCACGCCAGCCATATCAGCGATCATGATGGCACGGTTGGTGGCTTCGCCTTCGACTTGAGTCGGGCGGGAATAGGCGTGGGCCTCTGGTCCAGTGTTGCCAGCAGCCAGCAGTTTCGCACTAAGTTCTGCAACGACGTCACCATTTTCAGCGTGCACCATCGCGATGCCGCCGAGTTCGCCGATGCGGCTGAACGAAGAATACATTTCGTCGTCGTTCACCATCAACGCGCCTTTATAGGCGAGGAAGTGTTTGAAGGTGTTGATGCCGCGGTCTTTGATCACGGATTCCATTTCGTTGAAAACCTGTTCACCCCACCACGTCACAGCCATATGGAAGGAATAATCGCAGTTCGCGCGGGTCGATTTATTGTCCCACATTTGCAAGGCGTCATGTAGGCCCTGTCCGGGTGACGGCAGGGCAAAGTCGACAACCATCGTGGTCCCGCCAGCAAGAGCGGCACGCGTCCCGCTTTCGAAATCATCGGTGGAATAGGTCCCCATAAACGGCATCTCAAGGTGCGTATGCGGGTCAATGCCGCCGGGCATGACGTAGCACCCTGTGGCATCAAGCTGTTCGTCGCCAGACAGGTTCGGCCCAATTCCAATGATCTTGCCGTCTTGGATCAGCACATCCGCCTTGTAGGTCAGATCAGCTGTGACGATCGTGCCGTTCTTGATCACTTTGGTCATGGGTTTTCCTTTCCTTAGCCACCTTGGTAGCTGCGTGATTATGGATAGAGTTTAAGCGGATAGTGCGTTTTAGCCAGACACAACTTGCGCCGTTTCTAACACCGCGTGCAGTAACACATCCGTGCCAGCCGCTGCCCACTCAGGGCTAATGTCTTCTGCTTCATTGTGGCTAAGGCCGCCGACGCATGGGCACATGATCATCGCAGTTGGTGCCACGCGGTTAACCCAGCAGGCATCATGGCCGGCACCTGAAATCAGGTTCATATGCGAATAGCCAAGTCGTTCCGCGGCTGCTCGCACGGCGCTGACGCAGGTTTCATCAAACGTGACGGGGTCAAAACCGCCGACTTTTTCAAATATGACTTCCATGCCCATATCGTCGCAAATTGCTTGGGCATCGACCCGCAAGCGGGCCTCCATGTCTTCAATGACCGCCAGATCCGGCGACCGGAAATCAATAGTGAAAACGGCCTTGCCTGGAATGACATTGCGTGAATTTGGCGAGATGTCGATGTGACCCGCCGCGCCGACGGCATGCGGCGCATGGCTCATTGCGATGTCTTCGACCTTGCACAGGATACGCGACATCGCGAGGCCTGCATTTTTGCGCATTGGCATCGGGGTGGAACCGGTGTGGCTTTCGTTACCAATAACTGTGATCTGGGTCCAAGACAGGCCTTGACCGTGGGTCACGACACCAATTTCTTTGCCTTCTGCTTCTAGAATTGGCCCTTGTTCGATGTGCAACTCAAAGAACGCATGCATCTTGCGCGCGCCAGTTTCCTCATCGCCGCGCCAGCCAATTCGTTTTAGCTCGTCGCCGAATTTCTTACCTTCTGAATCTTCGCGATCGTACGCCCAGTCTTGGGTGTGTAGCCCAGCGAAGACGCCGGATGACAACATTGCAGGCGCAAAGCGCGTGCCTTCTTCGTTGGTGAAATTGGTGACCACAATCGGATGCTTGGTTTTGATATCAAGATCGTTGAGCGTACGGATGACTTCAAGGCCGGACAAAACGCCCAACACACCGTCATATTTACCGCCCGTCGGCTGCGTATCAAGGTGCGAGCCCATATAAACTGGCAGCGCATCTGGGTCGGTCCCGGCGCGGCGCGCAAACATATTGCCCATTTGATCAAGACCCATCGTGCAGCCAGCGGCCTTGCACCACGTTTGGAAAAGCGCGCGGCCTTCGCCGTCTTCGTCGGTCACTGTTTGGCGATTGTTACCGCCCGCAATGCCGGGGCCAATTTTGGCCATATCCATTAGGCTGTCCCAAAGGCGCTCGCCGTTAATCTTAAGATTTTCACCGATGGCAGCCATCTCTTTTTTCCCTCATTGTACAGCTTGATTAGTCTCTCGTGGTAATCTGGTTTTTGACCGGCTGGTAAAACGAGGCTAGCAGAGGCCGGATACCAGTCAAGGACAATGCACGCGCGGGCACCGCATAAGGCCGGACGCGATGCCAGCCTTATTGGGTTTGCATTATTCAGCAGCGGTTGCTGATGGGTTGTTCGGATGCGTTGTCCAATTGGCGTAGGTATCCACGACAACCTTGCCAGTGCGCGGATCTGTTGTGCCAGGCTGTTGCTCCACCATCGTGATGCAGTTTTCAACGGGGCAGACTTCAACGCAAAGATTGCAGGCCACGCATTCAGCATCGATCACGCTAAATTTGCGGTCAGCAGACATCGCAATGGCTTGGTGTGATGTGTCTTCACACGCCGCATAGCAACGTCCGCAACTGATGCAGTCGTCTTGGTTGATCGACGCTTTTGCGACGTAGTTCAGATCAAGGTGCTGCCAATCAACGACATTCGGAATGGCACTGCCCATAAAGTCATCAATTGAGGTGTGGCCTTTTTCATCCATCCACTGTTCAAGCCCGCTGATCATCTCTTGGACGACCTTAAAGCCATAGGTCATTGCCGCCGTGCAAACCTGCACGTTGCCACAACCAAGTGCGATATATTCAGCCGCGTCGCGCCATGTTGTGATGCCGCCAATGCCAGACATCGGCAGACCAGCAGTTTCGGGCGAACGCGCAATTTCAGAGACCATGTGCATCGCGATGGGTTTCACCGCAGGGCCGCAATAACCGCCATGCGAGCCTTTGCCAGCAATTGTTGGGACGGGGGCCATTTGGTCAAGATCAACGGAAATGATCGAATTGATCGTGTTGATCAGCGACACCGCATCGGCACCACCGCGCATTGCCGCTGCAGCAGGCTGACAGATATCGGTAATATTCGGCGTCAGTTTCACGATCACAGGCTTGGAATAATATTGCTTACACCAGCGCGTCACCATCTCGATATATTCAGGGACCTGCCCAACAGCGGCGCCCATACCGCGTTCGGCCATGCCATGCGGGCAGCCAAAGTTCAGCTCGATACCGTCGGCACCTGTTTCCTCAACTAGCGGCAGAATCGCTTTCCACGCGTCTTCTTCACAAGGCACCATTAAGGACACGATGATCGCCCGATCTGGGTAGTCGGCTTTGACGCGCTTGATCTCTTCTAGGTTCACGAAAAGATCACGGTCGGTAATCAGCTCAATGTTATTAAGGCCAAGGACGCGGCGGTCAGCGCCGTGCACGACACCGTACCGCGGGCCATTTACGTTGACGACTGGCGGCCCTTCGGAACCAAGTGTTTTCCAAACGACGCCACCCCATCCAGCCTCGAATGCGCGGCGGACATTGTATTCTTTATCCGTTGGTGGCGCAGAGGCGAGCCAGAACGGGTTCGGGCTTTTGATGCCTAAAAATTCTGTTGTTAGATCAGCCATAATTACACATCTCCGGTTAGGGTTGCATGAATGTCCATCGCGGCGTCGCGACCTTCGGCGACAGCCGTCACAGTCAGGTCATCCCCGCCAGACGAACAATCACCACCGGCCCACACACCATGACGGCTGGTGCGACCAGCGTCAGTCACCGCGATTTTGCGACCTTCAAGCGCAAGACCACCATCCATGGTCAAAGTTTGCCCAATGGCGCGGAAAACCTGATCGGCGGCGATGCGCATGGTTTCGCCTGTGCCGGTCAATTTGCCGTCGGTGACCTGCGTATATTCCAGCTCGATCTCAGCGGCGGCACCGTTTCCGTGCACCGCATTTGGTTTGACGTTGAACATCAATTTGACGCCGTGGGAGGCGGCAAGATCTTGCTCGTACCTACTTGCGCTCATGGCTTCGCGGCCACGGCGATACGCAATCGTGACCTGCTCGGCCCCAAGCAGCTTTGATTGAACAGCCGCATCAACAGCGGTCATACCACCGCCGATAACCACGACGTTGCGACCAACGGGCAAGGCAGACAGATCGGATGCTTGACGCAGGTCTTCGATGAACGAGACAGCGTCGGACACGCCAGCGAGATCGTCACCCGCGATACCCATCGCGTTCACGCCGCCAAGACCAACACCGAGGAAGACCGCGTCAAATTCGGCTGAAATTGCGTCAAGGCTAAGCGCATCACCAAGTGCCTTGCCAGTTTCAATGGCAATGCCACCAATGGACATCAACCAGTCGACTTCGCGCGCAGCAAAGTCGTCCGTCGATTTGTAGGCGGCGATCCCGTACTCGTTGAGGCCACCAGCCTTTGGACGCGCGTCATAGACGGTCACGTCATGTCCCAGCAGTGCAAGTCGGTGCGCACATGAAAGACCAGCGGGGCCAGCGCCAACAACGGCAACACGTTTGCCAGTTGGGTCAGCGCGATTAAAGGGATGCACGCCGCTTTTCATCAATGTGTCTGTCGCAAACCGCTGAAGGCGGCCAATCTCAACTGGTTTGCCTTCGGCCAATTCACGCACGCAGGCTTGTTCGCAGAGGTCTTCGGTTGGGCAAACGCGGGCGCACATGCCGCCCAGAATGTTCATGTCAAAGATCGTCTTGGCAGCGGCTTCGGGAGTTCCCGTGCTGATCTGTCTGATGAACAGCGGGATATCGATGTCTGTCGGGCACGCAGTGACGCAGGGCGCGTCATGGCAGAAATAACATCGATCCGCCGCCACTGCCGCCTCGTGCACAACAAGGGGCGCGTGCAGGTCATCAAAATTATGCGACAGGTCTTCGGTGCTAAGTCGCTTAGGTACGACACCGGGTGTGAATTGACTGTTCATGGCTACTCCAACGGCAATTTCTGACCTCCACCTTGGCACAAAACAAAATTTTATCAAATGGTAAAATTTTTATCGCAAGCTACACGTTTCAACCATCAAGCGACGATGTCCCTCATGCGACATTCACCCAAGTCTGCATCCCGCCGGCCGCGTGGCTTAGCATATGGCAGTGGAACATCCACTGTCCGGGGTTGTCGAAAACACAGATGATGTCGCGACTTTCGCCCGCAGCGACCAATGTCGTGTCGCGCCAATCACCGAACGTTCCGTCGGCGCCAACCTCAATGAAATGATGCCCGTGAAGGTGCATGCCATGCGGGAACGCCGTGTCGTTCACCATCGTTATGCGCGCTGTTTCGCCACGTTTAAAGGACCCGAAAGGGTCGGCTTGCAGATCAGATACGTTGTTGAACGCCCAGATGTTGTCACCGCCGTGGCGTCTTGCCATAGCCCCGCCCATCATCGTCAATGTAAGGTGCTGCGTCGGCTCGCTTGGGCGCGGCAGGTCATTTGGCGCAAGGGGCGCGATCGCACTGGCCTGCCTGATTGCATTGGCGCCTGTGACAGCGAGATCGGCAAGGCGGTACGCACCTTGGCGGCTGATCATGTCAAAGCCGACTGGGCCGTTGATATCAACGATCAGATCGGCACGTTGCGCGGGTGCCAATACGAGGTCGGACAAAGGGCGCGGTGCAGCCAAAGGCATACCGTCAAGCGCAACGACTTGTCCGCTAACGCCGCTTACCGCCACCGGAAAAATGCGATTTGTCGCGGCGTTGATTAGGCGGAACCTAACGCGGTCCCCCATCTGCACCTGCGCCTTGGACAAAAATGCGCGGGCGAAATTTCCCATGTACCCACCATGAGATGCGCTGTGCATATCTGCGTAATCTTCCCCCAGACTACCGTCTTCTTGCATCTGCCAATCCGACAACAAGACAGTGATATCATGATCGACATCCGGCGGTGTGTCATCTTCGACAATCAGCGCGCCCATCATCCCGCGTGCGACTTGTTCATGCGAAATGTAATGCGAGTGATACCAGTATGTGCCTGCGTCTGGCGGCACGAAGCTATAGATTTTGGTGTCACCTGGATTGATAATTTCTTGCGTGAGTATTGGCACGCCGTCCATCCGGTTTTCCAAGCGAATGCCATGCCAATGCACTGAGGTGCCTTCCTCGAGTCCGTTTTCTACGTCGATTGTGATACGCTTACCGCGCCGCACTCGCAGTTCTGGTCCCGGCATAGACCCGTTGAAACCCAGCATCGATGTAGCCCGATCACCGTCTGGTAATATCTGCTGCGTCACCATTTCTGCACGCAAATGCAGGCCAGATTGCCCCGCCAAGGCCGGTACAGGCAAAATTGCGATGGCAGATGCGGACGCCAGAAAGTCTCGTCGGTTCATAGTAAGCCTCATGTTGGTAAATTCGGTTGGATATCAGAATGGCGGAAATTGCGATTGCTGGATTTAAAAATTTCTCGCCGTTTGCTGATTTTTCACCGAGCTACACCCTCCAGCGAGTGGAGGGTCAAACGAATAATGACATGATTGGCGCGATTTCCGAGGGCCCGTCACATCGACGATGTTGTGGCAACGCCTGAACGATCAAGGCAATCACCTTGTTCGCTCAACTTGCGTTTCTCGGCCATTCAGTCACTTAACCCAAGACGGCCTTGACGGCCTCCACGGTGGCGCCAACCACGGTGTCGACTTCGGCCTTCGTGATGCAGAACGGTGGCGCAAACCCAATGATGTCACCCTGTGGCATCGCACGCGCGATCACGCCTTGTTCCAACATTGCGGCTGATACCATCGGCCCAATTTTGCGGCTTGGATCAAAGAATTTCGTGGTCGCTTTGTCTTGCACAAATTCGACCGCGCAAAGCAGGCCTTCGCCGCGCACGTCCCCGACGTTAAGGTGATCGCCAAGCGCATCTTTCATCGATGCGTTCAGATAGGCGCCGACGTCTTTTGCATTTTCGATCAGGTTCAGGTCGTCAATCAGTTTAAGGTTCGCGACCCCAGCAGCCGCGCAAATAGGATGGGCGGAATAGGTC
>Ga0209816_1003017_pt1 | contig 11697 bp, 13 predicted proteins | sample CoawatmetaG01DNA_FD_187509 | JGI IMG/M metagenome (GOLD analysis project Ga0209816, IMG submission 187509) | Marine microbial communities from the West Antarctic Peninsula - Coastal water metaG017-DNA (SPAdes) (version 2) | ecosystem: Environmental > Aquatic > Marine > Coastal ... | reverse complement strand
AGAAATTTCAATATTTGGTGGTGATCAGCTTCGCCCAAATATACATATAAAAGACATGGTTGAGGCATATATGGTTCTAATTAGGGCACCAAAAGAAAAGATTGCTGGCCAAATATATAATGCTGGTTATGAAAATCATTCAGTAAAAAATATCGCTGAAACCGTCAGAGACACTGTTGGTGATGATGTTAAGCTGGTTACGAGCCATTCTGATGATAATCGTTCTTATCATGTTTCATCAAAAAAAATTCAAACCGAATTAGGCTTTGAAGCAAAGCATACAATTCGAGATGCTGTAGCAGATTTGTGTGAGGCCTTTGATAAAGGACTATTACCAAATTCTCTTGACGATGAAATGTATTTTAATATTAAGAGAATGCAAAATATAAACCTCTCCTAAAAAAATGCTAATTGGTTTAGACTTTGATAATACTTTAGCTTGCTATAATGATGTTTTTACATCAGAAGCCCAGAAAAAAGGTTTAGTTAATAAAGAGTGGAAAGGGAGTAAGCAGGACTTAAAGCTCCTCTTAGATAGCCTAGAAGATGGGCAAACCACATGGCAAAAAATGCAAGGTCAAGTATATGGACCTAGTATGCAGAAAGCTAGTTTATTTCCTGGGGTTGCTCGTTTTTTACTTCGCTGTAAATTAAAAGGATTTACAGTATTCATTGTTAGTCATAAAACTAAATATGGACATTATGATAAAACTAAAACTTTGCTGCGTGAAGCATCCTTAAAGTGGATGGATAGCAAAGGTTTTTTTAAAGATGACCTCTTTGGGATTAATAGAAAAAATATTTTTTTTGCAAATACGCAAAGTGAGAAGGTTTTAAAAATTAAGAGTTTAAATCTAGATGTTTTTGTAGATGATTTAGAAGAGATATTTTTACATCATGACTTTCCTGAAATCAAAAAAATACATTTCAGTAGTTCATCCTCAATTAATAGCGGTGTTGAGTTATGTAATAATTGGACTGATATTGAGAAATCCTCAATTGGAGATATTGATAATGATGAAATAAAAAATCTTGTAAATACCATTTATGATGAGTCAATTGATAGTGTTGAAAGGCTAAAAGGTCGAGGAAATAGTAGAATATATAAATTAAAATTAAGTAAAAAAAATAGTATTTTATTGAAAGACTATCCAGATTTATCCATTGATCCTAGGCCTAGAATGCAAAATGAAGTGAATGCTTTGAAACTAACTGAAGGTCTTGGTAGGACACCAAAGGTTGTTGCTTTTGATAAGTCCCAGAATATTGCATTGTATGAATGGATTAAGGGGGAAAGCTTATACAAAATCGAAGATTATCATATTTCACAAGCTCTGAATTTTATTGAAAATCTCCAAGGCCTTAAAGCTAAAGAGTCATGGAGTCAAGCATCTGAAGCATGTTTCTCAGCAAGGCAATTGAAAAAACAAATTGACTATAGATTTGATAGGCTTTTAAAAACAAAAAATAAAGATTTGAATGATTTTTTAATTTTTACTTTTAAACCATTATTGATTAAAGTTTGGGGTCGTTCAGAAAAAAATTGGCCAAGTGATAACATTGACAAAGAACTTCCAATGTCGATGCAAGTATTAAGTCCTTCAGATTTTGGGTTTCATAATGCAATTCTAAAAGAAAGTGGTGATTTAGTTTTTTTGGACTTTGAATACTTTGGTCGTGATGATCCAGTTAAATTAATAGCAGATTTCATATGGCATCCTGGTATGAAACTAAGTAATTTACAAAAAAGAGATTGGATTAAAGGTGCTTTTAGTATTTTTGATGATCCAGGACTCGGTAGAAGATTTTCATCAGCCTGGCCTTTGTATGGACTTAGATGGTCGCTTATTGTACTTAACGAATTTCTAGAAGATGGTTGGCATAAGAGGGTTTATGCAGATAATAATTTAAATCAACTATTTCATCAGAAACTAGAAGATCAGCTCAATAAAGCTAAAAATATATGTAAAAAAATTCAAGAAACAAATATGAAATGCCCCTATATCGATTATTTAAATGAATAAACTATGTACATACTGGAAATAGACAATCATGGATAAAGATTTAAAATATAAATACCTTGATGATAAGGCATTAAAACTTCGTCAAGATACCTTTATTGCTTTTATTAAGCATGGTGAGGCTCATCTAGGCGGAAGTTTTTCTATGATTGAAATGCTTTTAGCTCTTCATGAAGAAGTTCTAACTCCTGAAGATAAGTTTATACTTAGTAAGGCTCACTCTTCTTTTCCTTATTGCATTTATTTAAGGGAAAATGGCTTTAATCCAAAGCTAACAACTCATTTAGAGATCGATCCAGAAAATAATATTCATTGCACTACCGGAAGTTTAGGGCATGGTCTTCCAATTAGCTTGGGAATGGCTTTAGCAAGAAAAATTCAACATAGAAAAGGCAATATTTATGTCATGATTAGTGATGGAGAGTGCCAAGAAGGCACGACTTGGGAGTCTCTCTTAATTGCGGCAAAACATAAACTGGATAACCTTATTGTTATGATTGATTATAATAAGATTCAAGCTTTATCAACTCTTGAAGATGGCCTTCCGCTAGATAATCTTGTGGCAAAATTTAAAGCTTTTAACTGGAATACTATTGAAATTAATGATGGACATTCTTTTAATGAAATTGTTCCATTACTAAAGCAAGAAAACTTGTCTTTGCAGCCATGTGTTTTCATTTTCAACACAATAAAAGGTAAAGGAATTAAGGCTTTTGAAGCAGATCCTGCTTGGCATGCAAGAAAAATTAAGGGCGAAGAAATGGAAATTGGTAAAAAAGAGTTGGGTTTATTATGAGACGTCGATTTGGTGAAATAATAACTAAATTGGCAGATGAAAATGAAGATATTTTTGTAATAGTTGCGGACATAGGCTACCGTGTTTTTGATGACTTTAGAGATAAATATCCCGATAGATTTATAAACATGGGTATATGTGAACAAAGTATTATAAGTGTAGCATCAGGAATGGCTTTAGAAGGACTTCAGCCATGGGTATACACTATTACCCCATTTCTTATTGAGCGTCCTTTTGAGCAAATAAAGCTTGATATAGATCAGCAAAATGTAAATGTTAATCTTGTTGGCTTTGCTGATTATCCTTCACTAGGGCCAACTCATTCTGAGCTCAATGCTAAGAAATTGATGAATCTTTTCAATAATATTGAGTCATATTTTCCAGCAGATGGGGATGAAACTGAAAAAATGGTTCTTCAGGCTTATGAAAGTCAAGGGCCATCATTTATTAGTTTAAAAAGTGATCCTAATCTAGGTAAATCGATTACTGAGGTGAAGAGATAATGGATTTTTTATCAAAAAATGAAAAAATACTTGAAAATGAGTTTATTGATCAAGGCTTTATTATAAGAGATGCTGCTAATAAAGATGCACTCAATAAAATTCAAAAATTTGCTATTGATATGTTAACTAGAAAAGGTGGTGATTTACTTGATAATACTCATAAGAATATTGACATTGAGGAATTAAACGACTTTCGTCTCAATGTTATTCAAGAAATTAATGCGCAGCAATGGTTAAGAGAGGCATACTATAATATTGCTAAACCATATCTGGATATTCTGGTTGGTAATGAACTTGCAATGCAATCAAGAGTTAATTTAAGTATACAATTGCCAGATGATGATAGTTCATTGTTACCAGTTCATGCAGATACTTGGTCAGGTGACTCCCCCTTTGAGGTTGTAGTATGGTTACCCCTAGTAAATTGTTTTGGAACTAAAAGTATGTACATATTGCCACCTAAAGCAGCTAATAACCTCTCTGATGATTTTAAAGTGCACGCAGAAGGAAATAGTGAAGAGCTTTTTAATATAATAAAGAATGATGTAGATTGGATTAAGATAAATTTTGGAGAGGTTTTAATTTTTAATCAAGTGTACCCTCATGGGAATCGAATCAATAAAGAGAGCGAAACACGATGGTCTATGAATTGTAGGTTTAAAGGTCTTTTCACGCCTTATAAGGACAAAAAGATTGGTGAATTTTTTGAGCCCATTACTTTACGTCCAGTTTCTAAAATAGCAATGAACTATAAGCTCCCAATTACTAAATAGACTTAATAATTAACATTAATATTTGAAGATATAACTTAATAAAATGGAAAAAATTTCATGGATATTCAAAGCAAAAAAAAGATAGCGAAACAATACGATGAATTAGTGGAAAAACATGGATTTAGTAGGCAATCACTTTATGGTGATAAGGCAAAATATGATAAAGCCACGTATGAAGCTCCTAATTATCTGAATAGACATCATGTTGAACAGTAAGATTGAAAAGAGACTGCGTGGTTATATTTTTAGTAGACCATTTATGGAAGAAAGAGTACCACAACATGTTCAAAATATTGTGATTCGTGATTATTGTTCAAAAAAAAATTTTCAATATTTACTAAGTTCTACTGAGTATGCTATGGAAAATAGTGCCTTAATGTTAAGACAATTAGTTAAAGACCTTCCATCTATAGATGGAATTGTGGCCTATAGTATTTTTCAAATGCCAGAAGATGATGATGAAAGACAAAGTATTTTTAATAGTGTGTTGTCATTCAAAAAAGAGATACACTTTGCCGTAGAAGGCTTGTCTTTGTATGATAATGCGACATATAGTCATATTGAAAATATTTGGCAAGTAAAAAAAACTTTACCAAATTGTAATTTTTTAGAAATAGTGAAAAACTAATTATTTTAGAGCAATTAATACATTTTTGAGATATGGGTAAATTAGTAAATATAGCTACATCATTACACGAGTCATCAAAGCGAGAGTATTTAGCTCGTATGGTTGATGATAAAGTAACTTGCATGAAAATTGCTAAGCAGTATAACAAAGACTATTGGGATGGAGACAGGCGATATGGTTATGGGGGATATAATTATATGCCTGGAAGATGGAAACCAGTTGCTGAGACACTTATTCAAAAATATAATCTCACGAACACATCTAGTGTATTGGATGTTGCTTGTGGCAAGGCTTACCTTCTTTATGAAATGAAATTAATACTGCCTGGTTTGAGAGTGGTAGGTTTTGATATTTCTGCACATGGTATTTCAGATGTAAAGGAAGAGATCAGAGATTCAATCTTTATTCATAGTGCACAAGATCCCTACCCTTTTGAAGATAATGAGTTTGATCTTGTTATTTCTCTTGGCTGTTTCCATAATTTACGTATTTTTGAATTAGAAAAAGCTTTGGCTGAAACACAGAGAGTTGCTAAGCAGGGGTATGTTATGTTGGAGAGTTACCGAAATGAGCAAGAGTTATTTAACCTTCAGTGCTGGGCCCTTACATGCGAGTCATTTTTTGATCATAAAGAATGGCCCTGGATATATAGACACTTCGGTTATAACGGTGACTATGAATTTATATATTTTGAATAATACTATATCCAGTTTTGATTTGTCATTTAAGTATGCTATTCAATTTAAAAAAAATATAATAAAAATTAAAGCAAAATGTTTGGAGAAAAAATTATGCATGTCCCATTTTTTAATTTAAAAGTTGATGATGCTTCACTTAGAAGTGAATTACTAAATTCAGTAGAAGCTGTTCTTAAACATGGACGGATTCTTTTGGGGCCAGAAGTTACTGAGTTTGAAGAAAAAGTAGCAAAAGAGGCAGGTGTCAAATATGCTGTTGGTTTAAGTTCTGGGTCTAGTGCTTTATACCTTGCATTAAAGTGCTTAGATATTGGTCCAGGCGATGAGGTTATTACTACGCCACTTACCTGGATTATTACTGGTAATGCGATTGTTGAGTGTGGTGCTACCCCAGTTTTTGTAGATATAAATGATGATTTTAATATTGATCCAGATGCAATAGAAAAAGCAATTACACATAAAACAAAAGCAATAATTCCAGTTCACTTTACTGGCCTCATGTGTGAAATGGATCGTATTTTTAATATTGCTAAACGACATAAAATATATTTAATTGAAGACGCTGCTCAAGCCTATGGAGCTCAGTATAAATCAAAAAAATCTGGATCATTCTCTTCAATTGGAATTTTCAGTATGAATTCAATGAAAGTGCTGGGTGGTTTTGGAGAGGCTGGAGCTGCAGTAACTGATAGTCTTGAACATTATGAAAAATTAAAAATTCTTCGCTATACAGGCACCAAATCAGATCCAAATAAAATAATTACAAATGAAGCAATTTACCCTTCTCTTAATCATAAAATTGATACAATTCATGCTGCAATGTTGTTAGTGATGATGAAACATCTTCCTGAAAGGATGAAGAGAAGGCAGGATATTGCTAATAGGTATAACAAGGCTCTTTCAAATTTGGTTATTTGCCCCAATTTTATTAAAGGTGATACGCATGCACTTTATACTTATGTAATTCAAGCTGAAAAAAGAGATGAATTGATGAAATATCTTAATGATAATGGTATTGAGACAAAAATATATCATAAACCACTAGTATCTGATGCACCAATTTTCAAGCAATATGTTAAAGAAGATACTCCAAATGCCAGGAAAGTCCTAAGTAGATTTTTGAGTATTCCAGGCCATGAAAAACTTTCTGATACGCAGATAGATTATGTAATAGAAAAAATAAACTTTTTCTATGAAGGTAGCTAAAATATCAAATAAACTTAATAGAGGATAATTATGAAAAATAACAATTCGTTTACACTTGTAACTGAGTGTAAATTATGCAGATCTAAAGATCAAACAAAGGTTTTGGGGCTCTCACCAGTTCCAATTGGTGACCGGTATCTGCCAGAAACAGAAAAGTCAATGGTGTTAGAGGAGTTTCCTATGGACATAATGATGTGCCAAGCATGTGGACACTATCAAAATAGTGGTTTTGTAAATCCAGAGCTAATTTATGCACATTATCTTTCAAGGCCAGCAACTACAAATCCAGTATTATCAGATGCATATAAGAGTTATGTTGCAGATCTTCTAAAGTTAACAACTAAATCAGAATTATTTGCAGTTGAAGCTGGAAGCAATGATGGTGCATTCGTTAGTTATCTGCAGGAAAATGGAATGAAAGTTTTAGGAGTGGAGCCATCACCAAACCTATCTAAGCAGGCGAACGATCGTGGGATTCCAACATTAAATGATTATTTTGGTTTTGATGTATCAAAAAAAATTAAAGAACAATACGGAGAGGCAGATTTCTTCGTTGCTAACCATACTTTTTCCAACATTATAGATAATAATGACTTTGTTAAAGGTATCAAGAATCTTCTTGCGGTGAGTGGTGTTTTTTCAATGCAGACGCACTATCATTTGGCTGTGATTGAAAAAGATCTTGTGGAAAATTTTACGCACGAACATCTTTCTGGTTTTTATGTTAAACCACTAGTTTCATTTTTTGCCAGTCATGGTCTAGAGTTGTTTGATGTTGAAGTAGTTCCTGCAAAAGAAGGTTCTATTAGATGTTTCATTCAGCATAAAGGTGGCCCGAACAAGTTACATCAATCTGTTGCAGACACTATTGCTTATGAAGAATCTATCGGTATGGATCAAGTTGATAGGCATCTTTCACTAACAAACTTTATAGAAACAATTAAAACTAGACTTCATGATTTGTTAGATTCTGAAGTAGAGAAGGGGAAAACGGTAGCTGGATTTGGTACATCGATAGGTGCTACAACATTTTCATATAATTACGAATTAGGTGAATTACTATCATTTTTTGTAGATGATGATCCTTATCGGCATAATTTAATTAGTCCTGGATTGCAAATACCAGTTTTGCCTTCAAAAATGATATATGAGAAAAAGGCAGATTATGTAATTATATTGGCGCCACTTTATGCCGATGCAATTATGAAAAATAATCAAAAATACCTTGATGAAGGAGGCACATTCATAAAAATATGGCCTGAATTTGAGGTTATTAAAAATGCCTGAAGTAATAAAAAATAATAGTGATATTTTATTTGTCAATAATGAAATGATTGAGAAAATAAAATATGAGGCACTTCAATCATCAAGACATATGGCTCGCTTATTAATGCATTTAAGTCATGAAGATATGGTCCAAGAGATGCTAATTGCCATGGGGAAAAACTGCTTAGTAACTCCAAATAGGTCAATAGGGAAATCTGAATCTCTACAAGTAGTAGAAGGGCGGCTTCTACTGGTTATTTTTGATCAAAATGGAAATGTTATTAATGAAGAAGAAATGGGCCCAGTAGGAAGCAATCTTGCATCTATTTATCGACTAAATTCTACTCCATGGCACACCATGATACCTCTCACTGAAATGGTTGTTGTTCATGAAACCTTACAAGGCCCTTTTGGGAGCTCTTCTGATGTTATGCCGAATTGGATACCTTCCGAAAGCTCTGATATGGAAAAATTTATTCAACAAATTTTAAAAAATTCTGGATTAGCTTGAAGAAAAATTGCCAGTCATGTGATGGTAAAGCAGTCAAAGTACTGCTAGATTTTGGTCCTCAACCTTTATGCAATCGTTTTAGCAGTAAGCCTCATGAAGATGATTACCTCCATCCCTTGATTCTTGGACAATGCCAAAATTGTAGCTTGATCCAGCTGATTAACCCAGTTCCTGAAAGTGAAATTATACCAAGAGTTGAGTGGTTAAAATATAGTGAGCCCGAAGAGCATCTGGATGGTCTTGCGAGTATTATTTGTGCCTTAGAAGGCCTTCCAGAAAAACCTGTTGCCTGTGGAATTACGTATAAAGATGATTCGCTTCTTAAGCGACTAGATGATAGATCATTTGGAAATACATGGAGGATTGAGCCAAATCAAGACTTAGGAATAATCCAAAAAGGAGTTGCTGGAGAAACTATTATCCCTAGATTAACTGCTAAGGCAATTAAAAATATCACTAATAAGTATGGTTTTGTTGATGTTGTTATAGCTAGGCATATTTTAGAGCATGCCTTGGATACTAAGGATTTTCTTTCCACGATTTGGAATATTTTAAAACCTGGTGGATATATCGTATTTGAAGTTCCAGACTGTACTAAGCAATTACAAAATAATGATTATAGTATGCCATGGGAAGAGCATATCTTATACTTTGTTCCAGAAACACTTAAATTAATTTTTGATTACACATCTTTTGAAATGGATCAGATTCATTATTATCCTTATGAAACGGAAGACTCTCAGGCTGTAATTGTTCGCAAGGCCCAGACTCCAGTTCTGAAAAATACCCAATCAATTCCTGAATCTTTTATATTGGCAGAAGAATATGCTGATAGTTTTGAGATGAACAAAAAAACTATATATTCATACCTAAAAAACTATACTGCGAATGTAGGAAAAGTTGCATTTTATGGGGCTGGACATTTGTCAGTAATGTTAATTAAATCTCTAAATATTGAGAATTTTGTTGAATGTGTGATTGATGATACAGAACATAAACAAGGTCTTTATCTTCCTGGTACGGCTTTGGTAATCAAACCATCTGAATTTTTGGAAAATGAAAATATATCTTTATGTATTTTATCTTTAAGTGTTGAATATGAAGATAGAATAGTAAAAAATAATCAGCAATTTGTTGATAAAGGAGGAGTTTTTCTTTCTGCTTTTCCAATGCAGGAAAATTCTCTCTTTAATTCAGCTAGGGGTAGGCTGTAACTATGAAGACTACCATTTTTAATAATGAGGTCTTATATGCTGAAGATTCAATAGTTCAGATAGACTCTTTAGATATTGCAGAACTAAAATCGAAAGCAAAACAAAATCCACGGAAGAGAATTAGAGTTTGTGCGCATAAAGATATAGAAGAAAACATACATGAAATGCTTATAGTTCATGAGAAAAGCTGCTATGTTAGGCCTCATAAACATAATGATAAAACTGAGAGCTTTCATATCATTGAGGGCAAGGCAGACGTAATACTTTTTCATGAGGATGGATCAATTGATCAAGTAATACCAATGGGGGAAATTACAACGGGGCTTAAATTTTACTATCGGCTTCCCCCTTTTCGTTTTCATACATTATTAATTCATAGTGATGTTCTAGTTTTTCATGAAATTACTAGCGGCCCATTTAGATTGGAAGATACAATCTTTGCTCCATGGTCCCCTGAAGAAGTTGATGAGTATAATGTCTCTAAATATATGGCTAAAATTAAAAGTTATATTTATAAATAAATTTAACAATGATTCAAAAAAAAATCAATAAAACCACAACTAGTGAAACAACATCTTTACCAAAGAGTATACAATCTCATGGTTTGGTTTATAGTGATAAATTTAAGAGAATTGAGCGAATTACTGCCAAGTTTGATGGATTTAATAAAGAGTATTTCGTTTCAGATTTTGGAGAAAAATCAGCAGTGCTAGTTCTATGTGATAATTATGTTCTTCTTGTACGACAATATCGGTTGTTGATTAATCGTCTTTCCTTTGAAATTCCAGGGGGTAAGGTTGATGATGGAGAGGCTCCTAAGATTACTGCTGCGCGCGAATGTATGGAGGAAACGGGCGTAAAGATTGATAATTTAAAGCCACTTATTGAGTATGATCCCGATTTGGAGTATACCAAGAATCATACTTATGTGTTTTATTCAGAAGAAGCAGAGAAAAAAAATTCTACTAAAAAAATAGGTTATGAGTGGGTGCCTTTGCACAAATGTTTAAAGATGATTGAAAGTGGCATGATTACTGATAGCCTTTCTATTATTGCAATAATGGCCTATAAACTTAATTTTGGAGTATAAATATAATCGTGAATAATATTACCAAACTTATTCCTTGGTGGAGGATAAACTTTTCAGAAGATGATATTGATAAAGTTTCTGAATCTATTCGTAATGAGAAAATGAGTATGGGGTCAGTCACTGAGGAATTTGAGCATCAGATGGGCAAAGCACTGGATGTTCCATATGTTGTGGCAACAAGCAGTGGCAGTATAGCTCTGTTGATGAGTATGATGGCACTTGGTATTAAAGCTGATGATGAGGTTATAATTCCAAATCGAACTTGGATTGCAACAGCTCATGCGCCTATGATGCTTGGTGCAAAACCTGTCTTGGTAGATGTGTTACCTGACCGGCCAATTATGGATACATCTTTGATTGAAGATAAAATAAATTCTAAAACTAAAGCAATAATCCCAGTACAACTTTGTGGTTGTGCAGTTAATATGGGAGAAGTATGGGAAGTAGCTAAAGAATATAATCTTTCTGTTGTTGAAGATACTGCTCAGGCACTATTTTCAAAATATAATGATCAATATATGGGAACTCAATCAGACGTAGGTTGTTTTTCAATGGCTGTCTCAAAGCTTGTCTCTACTGGTCAAGGAGGGTTTGCAGTTACAAAAAATAAAGAACTTTATGAACAAATGAAGCTCATAAGAACACATGGAGTAGCTAATGTAAATGCTGCTACACCTTTTGCGCGTATGGGGTTTAACTTTAGGTATACCGATATTCATGCCTCCATTGGATTAGTCCAACTAAATAAAGTAAATAATCGTATTGAAAATTTAATAAATATTTATATGCATTACAAGAATGGCTTGATAGGTTTGAATTTTTTGAAGCTGGTTCATGTTGATATTGAGAATGGTGAAATCCCACTTTATATTGAGGTCATAGTCGAAAATAGAGAAAAGCTAGTAAAATACCTTTTGTCAAATGACGTAGAAACAAGACTTTTTTATCCCGATTTGGATACAGCTATCCACCTTCAGTCCAATGGTGAATT
>Ga0209816_1003013_pt1 | contig 11704 bp, 11 predicted proteins | sample CoawatmetaG01DNA_FD_187509 | JGI IMG/M metagenome (GOLD analysis project Ga0209816, IMG submission 187509) | Marine microbial communities from the West Antarctic Peninsula - Coastal water metaG017-DNA (SPAdes) (version 2) | ecosystem: Environmental > Aquatic > Marine > Coastal ... | reverse complement strand
TTTCTTTTCTTTTTTTTCAACCTTTTTTTTTTTGATTTTGCAAGGTTGGTAATAATAACTTTATCGTTCTTTAGTTTGTGTGAAGCTTCTTCTTGATTCAAAGCTTCTATTTCACCTTCTATGTACTTTCCTGCTGAAATTCCTTTATAAGTGTAAAATTCCATACTTACTAATCTGATTGAAGTACTCTATCGTACTCTCTAAAATTTAAATCCCCAGATATTAACATTTGTCTTCCCATATCTTGCATTGTTCTAAAACCTTCTTTAATTGCAATTTCTTTTAATTCAGGTGTTGTGCATTTTTTTAAGATTGCTTCTTTAAGAGGCTTTGTAACATTTAATATTTCATAAATACCAGTTCTACCTTTGTAACCACTATTCTTACATTTAGGGCAACCTTTACCTTTTGAAGCTCTTACTCTAGATGCTTGCTCAGATGTAAATCCTATGTCTGCTAAAGCTTTCGGTGTAACATCATCGTCTGGCACCCTACAATCTGGACAATTTTTTCTTGCAAGCCTTTGAGCAAGAATTAAAGAAACTGCAGCACTAATTAAATAATCAGGAGTTCCCATATTTTGTAAACGAGTGATTGTACTCGGTGCATCATTCGTGTGAAGTGTACTAAAAACTAAGTGACCTGTTAAAGCTGCTTTTAATCCAATATCAACCGTTTCTTTATCTCTCATCTCTCCAATTAAAATTATCTCCGGGTCTTGTCTTAAGAAAGATCTCAGTGCTACTGAAAAAGTAAAACCGATATCTTCTTTAACTTGAACTTGTCCTACTCCGTCTAATTCAAATTCAACAGGATCTTCGGCTGTTAAAATATTTATATCTGGCTTACTAATTTCTTTTAAAATACTGTAAAGGGTAGTTGTTTTCCCCGAACCAGTTGGTCCAGTAACTAGTACCAGGCCTTGGCTTCCATGAATTGCATGTCTTAAATTTTTTAAATCATTTTCTTCAAAATTTAATTGTTCTAAGCTAATATCACCTGCATCCTTGTTTAACACTCGCATTACAATTCTTTCATTGTTAGCGGTGGGCAGCATTGACAAACGTAAATCTACTATTTTTCCATCTATCTTAAAAGGAATAGCTCCATCTTGGGGTATCCTTCTTTCTGCAATATCAAGTTTACCCATAATCTTAAATCTTGTAACAACCGCACCATAATTACTATGGAGAAATTTATTAAATTTAGTTTGTTCGGTTAAAATTCCATCTAATCGATATCTTACACGTGATGAAAATCTATAAGGTTCAATGTGAATATCACTAACACCACTTTTAATGGCCTCTGCAACAACTGCTGTACTAAATTTTATTACCTCGGACTCGTTTTCAATTGCTTCAATATCTTCTTCTGGGTCGTTTTCTAATACCTCTCCAGCATCTGCAAACTCTGAATCAAATTCTTTTGTTTTTTCTATGGTTTTATTGGCTTCAGAAATACTTTTTGCTGTCACCTCACCACCTTCAGATAATATTAATTCAATGAAATTTGATATTTGTGAGACTGTTGCTGCATGTAGTTCAATATTTTTTTTAGTAATTGTTTTTAAGTTTCTCATTAAACTAAGTTTAGAGCTGTCAGGAATTGCTATATGAAGCACATTATCTTCTATTTTAAATGGAGCTATAAAGTTCATATTTATATAATTTGAAGGAAGCACAGCTCTTATTTCATCACTCACAGAGTGAGTGGAAAGGTCCGCAATTTCTAAGCTTTGTTCTTTAACTAATAGGTCAAGAATTTTATTTTCATCAGTTAATTCTAATTCAAAAATTGCATCGATTTGAGATTTATTGCTATCTTGGCTTGCTTGTTTTATCTTTCCAAGATCAGCACCAGAAATAATATCTTGGTCTATTAAAATATTAATTAAGTTTATTTCACTATCTCTACTTATTTTAAGCATTATTTAGAGAACCCTTGGTGCAATAAATATTAATAATTCATCTAAATTATCAACTTTTGATTTTCCTTTAAATAGATTTCCTATTACAGGCATATCACCCAAACCTGGAGTTTGTTGTTTGCTATTTGCAATAACATTTTTTTTAATTCCACCAATGACCACAATATCTCCATCAGCAATTAATAGTTTTGTAACTATTTCCATTTTATTAATAGGAGGTTCATCAGAACCTGTTGTTCTATTTGGTGTGTCATTGTTAACTTGAATTTGTAATAAAACGTTTCCATCACCAATAATGCTCGGTGTAACTGTTAATTTTAAAGCAGCCTCTTTAAATGATGTTGAGGTAGTTCCTTCTGATGTTGTTTGGTATGGAATTTCCTCACCTTGGGTAATTGTAGCTGTCTGATTGTCTAGAGTAAATATTTTGGGGTTTGAAATAGTTTTACCAAGACCTATTGCTTCTAAAGCTGTAATTTCTGCTTTTAAAACACCAGTTGATGTTCTTCTAAGTAAACCTATGCCACTTGTTGCGCCAGTAACTGGAAAGTTAGTAATTGAATCTGTTGCAGCACCCAAACCAGCAGCCGTAGACGTATCTAACTCTGCACTACCTGAGCTAGTTCCCGAAACACCTCCAGCAACTCTTCCTTTATTACTATAATATCCTCCAAGTCTTACTCCTAAAGCTCTTTCAAAATCAGAGTTCGCTTCCACAATAAAGGCTTCAATTAAAACCTGTTTTGTTCTTACATCAATTTCTTTAATTACTTTATCTACCACATCTAAGTCTTTTTCTTTTCCTCTAACAATTATAGATCTCGTAGTTACTTCCTCAGTAATTTGAATTGGTACATATGCCCCGTCTCCTGTGCCTGCTGTAAATAATTCACTTATTGTTTTTTTGGCTTGTTCTGGGCTTATGTAATAAAGTCTAAATATTTCTGAATAAATTGGCTCAACTGAATCTTCAACTTCTATTTTCTTTTTAACTGCTTGGGCTCTTTGAGATTTATAATTTTCTTGCTCAGTTAGATTTTCAGGTGAGTGTATTCTAATTAAATTACTATTAACATCAATATCAGATGCATAATTTTTCATATCTAGTAAGGCTTGAAAAGCCTTATCCCATGGCACATCAACTAATTCAGCTGAAATTGCTCCAGCAACTTCATCTCCAACTAAAATATTGATTTCTCCAATTTTAGCCATTAATTTCATAGTTTCTTTAAAATCTAAATTTTGGAATTTAAGTGAAACTCTTTGTTTTAGATTTGTATAGCTATCAGGAATGATTAAGTAATTTCTTGAAGATTGAGAGGATATTTTTTTTCTTTTATTTAGATTAGTTGTGTCACCAAAAACAGGTTTGGGTCCCATTTCTAAAGTTTTGGCAATTTCTGATTGTCCTGATTTTTTTATATTTTCTTTAATTAGCGGGGTGTTGTGCTTAAATGGTTTAGCTTTTTTAAATTGTCCAGTACTTGTACAATTTGATAAAAAAAATAACGCAATAAGTAATGAAGATATTAATTTAATTTGCTTAATATTCATCTACTTCCTTTACTTTATTCTTAAAATCAATAACCATAAATTTTCCACCTTCTTTTTCAAAGATAGCTTCTGTTAACCTGAGGTCAATAAATCTTAACCCTTCTTCTAATTCGTCATTTAATTGAATAGTAGTAACTTTTCCAGAGCTGTCAGCTAACGAAACATAACTCTCAAATTTTCCAGATATAATTCCAACTAATTTGAAATTATTTAAAGTTAGTTTCTTTTGATTCTCGGGATCAGTAGAATCAAAAGCTATTAGGTCACCTGATGATGTTGAGGCATTTCCTGCAAAAGGATCATTCAAGGGTACTTCTTCTTCTGTTGCGTCTTTTATATTCTGTTCATTTTTTGCTTGAATTTCTTTAGCTTTATTTGCTAGATCTTTAGCTTGATCAACTATATTTTTCTTGTCATGAGAATCTGCAAAACTATTTTGAATAGCTGAAAAAAATAAGGTTAGTACTATTAAAATTTTAAAAAAATTCATCGGTCAATCCTACTATAGTTAATACACCTGTAGCGAGTATAGCACCAGTCTTATCACTTTGCACAATTTTAATTGATTCTTTATCAAAATTTAACATCTTATTAGATCTAGCTAATTCTCTTTTAAATTTAATATATCCCAGAAAGTTTCCTCTGATTTCATAATTAACTGGTATTTTGTAATACGACACATTGTTCTTGTTTAGTTTGTCTGGCGTATCAGCAGTCACACCTTTCTTTAAAACAGGTTTAGGTTTTTGCTTGCTAATTTTAGATATAACTAAACCATTAACACCTGCATACCTACTTAAGCTCAAATACAGTCCTTCCACTTCTGCTTTACTATGAAATAAAGTAGAATTTTTTTTATATTCTGGTTCTATTTTCTTTAATCTCTTTTTATAAGAAATTATTTCATTATTGAATGTAGAGATTTCAGATTGTTTTAAAGTCATATCATCTAACATTATTTTTTTATTTTTTACAATTGGGTTTAAGATAGCGTAGTAAATGATTAAAAATAAAATAATTGAACCAAATCCAATTCCAAACTTTATTAAGGTTTTTTTATCAGCAATTAGTAAAAGTTTTTCTTTTAAATCAGAAATATTTATATTATTTAAATCCATTATATATCACCTTTCAAAATTACAGCTATTTTAAATCCTTTCATTACTTGAGAACTTCCTTCAGTTGCATTGGGTAAATTCATAGATGCTAATGAAGCTTGGCTAACTAAACTTTTTGTATTTAAATTTGCAATCAGTTTTAAGATATCTTGATCACTAAATGCATCCCCTATAATAACTAATAAATCTGAGCCATTATACTCTAATGATTGAAATCTAACTCTATTGGGAACTGAAGATGCAACCTGAGCTAATACCCTATAATTTATTTTTTTATTTGATTTTATAGACTTGCTTAAATCTAAAGTCTTAGTCATTAAACTTATTTTTTTAATTAAGCCATCCTTTTGAATTACTGTCTGCTCATGGGTGCTTCTGACATTTTCATAACCAACTAAGGCTTTGTTATATTTCTGGATATTCCAGAAGGACAATCCAAAAAGTGCTACATAAATTAATGCTACAATTCCAACAACACCTTTAAATGCAAAATTTGAAAAAACCTTCATTTTTTTTTGCTTAATCATGCTGTCTCGATTAGGAAGTAAATTAATATTTTTAACAGCTGTTACAAATTTGTAATAACCAAAAACATCTAGCTTTCTAAAAGCTAAACCCATCACAGTTGATAAATAAGATTTATTTTGAAGTTTTGTAGCTTCTTCTAATTGAACCGGTATCTTTATTTGATCTAATGGATCTAACAAAGCGAACTGAGTGTTAGCTAATGATTTTCTAAATCTTCCTAAAAAGTCTTCAACATTTTGTTCATTTGAAATAACTTTTATAGTTCTAATTCTTTTTTCATATTTGGCCTCAAAATCACCAATGGCTTGTTTTACTTGGGCAAGATATCTTCTAGCAAAAGCATCTGCTTCTTCTTGGTCGCTTGGGTCTTTAATTATTTTTCTATCTTGTGCTCTAATAAAAATATCAGTAATGATTGGATTATTCTCATTTAAGATCATTACATAATTTTCATCTAAGCCAAATTCTAACAAGGCTGTTAAATTACTATTTTCAATAGAACCTGAAAGTTGATTGATTTGATCAACAGCAGATTTTAGAGCAAAACATTTTACATCTATTATAACTGGGTTTAATCCACCTTTTTTAATGATCTTTGTGTAATTGTTAATATCTGAAAGCTTTGAGGCTACAAATAAAATTTCCATCGTATTTTCTTTTTCATTTCTATTAATGACTTGATGAAAAATTGAGTAGTCAGCTAAATTATCAGTAAGTTGTACTAAGTTTTCCCATAACGAATCTGTTTCGACAGCTTTTTGTAATTCTACATCAGTCATTAATGGACTGGTAACAACTCTGATGATTGCGCTAGTAACTGGAATTGCTATTGCAGCATTTGTTGTTGTAATTTTAGACCTTTGAATAGCTAACTGCAATTCTGAACCAAGATCATCTAAATGATCTAAAACGGATGCATCATCTGGCAAACTAGTTGGGTGTATATAAAACTTATCTAATATCCATTGATTTGAATTATTTGAAGAAACTTGAGCTAGCCTAATTTCTTTGTTTGTAATTTCTACACCAAGAATTTCTTCTCCTTGAATAGCTGTTTTTCCTAATTTATTTTTTAATGCAGGGGCTAATTTAGATTTTATTTTTTCAAAAAAACTTTGAGTTTTTTTCTCTTTTTCTTTTATAGCTTGATCTGGAGCAACAGAAGTATCTTGGGTAGTTTTTTTTTTAAATAAATTTTTGAACATTTTATAATTTTAAACAATTAACTATTGAATTATTTACCTTTTTTGCTTTAGAAATGCAATTTTAATACTATTCTTTATGCTAAAAGATAAAGATTGTTATCCCACAAGTTAATAACTAAAAAATTAATATTACATATTAGAAAAAATCTACTATACAAAAGGGCATGTTTGAAAAATTAGAAGAATTAGCAAAAAATAACAAAAAAATATCAGATTTTCATTTAAGAGCTGGTTCGCCTATGGCCTATAGGCAAACTGGTGAAATTATTAAAGTTCCAGATGCAATGGTTACAGCTCAAGATCTTCAAGATCTTTTAAGCATGAATTGTAATGAAGAGGAGTTAAATAAATTTGAAAAGACTCACGAGCTAGATAGTGCTGTTATGTTGAGTGGTTTAAGATTTAGAGCTAATTTTTACAAAACTATTAAAGGCCCTGCTGCTGTTTTAAGAAGAGTAGAAAGTAAAATTCCAGAAATGTCAGATTTTGTTTTACCAGAAGTGCTTTATGATATTATAGAAATGCATAAAGGTTTAGTATTAGTTACTGGTCCAACTGGATCTGGAAAATCCACAACCTTAGCTGCCATAGTAAATGAAATTAACAAAACAAAAACTCATAACATTATTACAGTAGAGGATCCTGTAGAGTTCATTCATAAAGATCAACAAAGTATTATTTCTCATCGTGAAATTGGAAAACAAACTGAAAGTTTTGCTTCAGCCTTAAAAGCTGCTTTAAGAGAAGACCCTGATGTAATTTTAGTTGGAGAATTAAGAGATCTTGAAACTGTGGGTTTAGCACTTACGGCAGCTGAAACTGGTCACCTTGTTTTTGGAACATTGCATACAAGTGGAGCACCAGAAACTATCAATAGAATTATTGATGTTTTTCCACCAGAGCAACAATCACAAATTAGAGCTCAAATTTCAACTTCATTGAAAATGGTTGTCACACAAAGGCTATTAAAAACAAAAGATGGCCAAGGCCGTGTTGCTGCATTTGAGGTTATGAAATGTACGCCTCCAATACAAAATTTAATTAGAGAAGCAAAAATTCATCAAATTCCAAGTATTATGCAAACCTCTGTTCGTGATGGAATGGTTACTATGACTAAGTCCCTAGAAGAGTTGGTTGCATCAGGAAAAATAGATGCAAATGCTGGTAAAGAACACTAAAGGTTTTTCACTCTTAGAATTATTAGTCGTTGTTGCTATAGTTGGAATGATTTCTGGAATCGCTTATCCTAACTTTTCTGCTTGGAAAAAAGATAGAGAAGCAAGAGCATTTACTGAAAAAGTGGCAAATTTATTTTCTTCTATGAGCACTTCTTCTCAAAGAGGCTCGTACCCTTATGTTCAAATTTATTTTAAATTTGATCAAGGTACATTTAAAGTTTACGGTAAAGGTATGGTGCAAGACAGTATGACTGGTCTACTAAATGCAGGTACAGCTTTAAATTGTTCAATGGTAAATTCTGGCTACTGGACAAATCATGAAATAAAAATTATTGAAAGCGATCAAGTGGCTCTTAGTATCAATGCCAATTCAGCAGTTTGTTTTTCTCAAGATAGCTCTTATTATAAAACAATGGGTAAGTTATCTGGAGAAAATACCATGATTATTTGTGCAAAATCTTTAGCAGCTTTATCTGGATCATGCCCTACAACAGCAAGTACTGGACTAACAAAAAATGGTGTTGCTCAACAGGCTTATTTGATTGAATGGAATAGGTTTTCTAATATTGTAAAGAAGAGATGGAGTGGTAATGGTTGGACAATACAGTAAATTAAAGAATATATTAGGCTTAACGCTGATTGAAGCGCTTGTATCTGTCGTTATTGTGGGTATTGGTTTTATCTCAATATTTCAAATGGTTAATTATTCTATTAGATCAATTGATGTTTCTGGGGAAAGAACTAAATCTAATTTTCTGGTTGCAATGGTTGCTGAGGATTTAATGGCTGACAAAGAACAAGAGCACAATGGAAAAAAATTTCATGAACATCTTTTAGGCAAATCTAGTAAAGGCTGGGTAATGGGCACTTGTTCGAGTGGAGCAACCTCAAATAAAAATTATGACAATGCGCCTCAAAATAAAATGCAAAAATGGGATAATCGTTTCTCAAAAAAAAGAATTAAATGTAAGGGTGCTGACGACAAAAAAGTTCTTAAAATTTTTGATATCTGTCATAGCTCTGCAAGTGCCGCCTGTAATTATGTTGGTTCATCTAATGCAAAATATGAGAGACAAATTTACTATAACAAGCGCCACTTTGGTCGAATGGAAGTAAATTTAAACAATGGGAAAAAAAGAAAATATATTTATTTTCAAATTGATTAATGAAAAAGAAAAATTCTAAAAACTTAAAAGGAATTACTTTAATTGAGATTTTAATTGGTATTGTAGTTTCGTCAATAATGATGGGTGCGATGTACGCAACTTACAGTGCAGTAAATAGTACTTACAGCCAAGTGACTGATCGTGCAAAAATAAGTCAGGGTGGTAGGGATATTTTGGGAATGGTTGTAAGAGATGTACGAATGGCAGGATTTAAATATTTTAATGATAATATTAGAACAAGCAATGAACACATCCCAATTCTAATTACTAAAAGTAGTTCAGCAAAATGTTGTGATAAAATAGATATTGTTTTTGGAGATGTCTCTATAGATAGCTCCTCAACTCCAGTTACTTTTAATTATTCAAGAATTAAAGTTACTTATTGGGCTGAAGCCTCTAAAATAATTGATAAAGCAACAGGCAAACCTATTGATGCTTATGCCGTTTATAAGTCTAAAAAAAAATGGAGTACTTCTGGTTCTAGTTGGGAAGTGCCAGGTGGTGATATATTTTATAATAAAGAAAAAATTATAGATTATGTTGTTGATATGGAGTTTGTACCAATTGATGAAAAAGGTTTAAAAATTAGCCCTCCCCCAACGGCTACCAATAGCAATAAAGATAAAATTAATAAAATAAAAATCGTTGATATGATTTTAACTACACGGTCTAGTAAACCATATTTTAGAAGTAAGATTGCACAAACTATTTATGCGTTAGCAGATAGTAATCGTAATATTTCAAAATCAGATAAATATTTAAGAGACTCTGTGGTTGTCAGTGCTCATGCTAGAAATTTAGGATTAAATTAATGAAAAAAAATGAAAAAGGTTTTGCATTAATATTGGCACTGGTATTATTGCTTGTAATGTCTTTAATGGGTGGTGCATTAATAGTTATCTCATCTGGTGATCATGAAAATAACAATGCAAGTGATGAGTATCAGCAAACTTTCTATGTTGCAGAAACTGCTTTAAAAGAAGGTGAACAATGGTTACTTGATAAATTTTTAGGTCCATGGGATCGTGGTACAAACAAAAGAGATGCAACAAAAAAGTCTTTGCCAGCAAATAAAGCTAGCGTTTGGGATGGTGATATGGGAACTGCAGCAGCAAGAAATAATTATAACACTAATAGTAGTTTTTTTTATAATACCAATAAAGTTTGTTATAATTCTTTCACTGACCTAACCAAAAGTTCTTTAAAAATTGCTCATAGTGAGAGTAATAATTATGGAGAATTATTACTTCAATCTTTTAATTCAGCGGCACAATCAGAAAAGGACGAGGCTATAAAACTTCAAAGATATTTTTATGAATTTTTTGTAATAAGAATTGGTTCTGCTCCTTTTAGAGGAACTGGATCTAGTATCAAAAAAAAGGCATCAAATTCAGCTGCTGATGGTATGGCTTATAGAATTTTTGCTTGTGGAATTTTTAATGCTGATAATGTCACAAATAGCAATAATTCAAAAAAAAGAGTGGTTGTAGGTTTAGAAAGTATAGTTGTTTTACCAAAATAGCTTTTGGTCATTATTATTTATTTAAATCTATAATATTTGTTGCTATATAATAATAGTGAAAAATAAGATCATTTTAATAGTAGGTTTTTTAATTTTAACCTTGTCTATATCCTCTGCTCAAGCTGCTTGTAATTTTCAAGCAGAACTTGGAGAAAAAAAATCTAAATTTGAGAAAAGAAAATTTCAATCAAGAGGTTTCCCTATGGAACATGTTGGGCTTGAAGTATTTCCAATGCTTGCAAAAGATGTCTGCTCTAATCAAAAATTAGAAGATATTGGAATAGAGTATAAATTTTTAAATGATGAGTTAATTGCAATTAATATGGTTGCACTTAATGGTGAAGATAATTCTGTATCAGAAAAATTAACTTTGATGAATTATGCTAAAAATAATTATGGCTCTTTTGATACAACGCAAAATCCAAGAGCTTATAGTGGTTTTGAAATATATGAAAAATCTAATCAATTTGTAGTTTATCAAAGACTACCAGGAGATGATGGTATTATGAATGAACAAATTTACATAACAACAAAAAAACTTGATGCAAAACTAATGAACTTTTATACAAAAATGGAATTGGAAGGAATCGAATAAATTTAATGAAAATAAAAAAAATATTTATTGGATTATTTCTATTTATCTTTACTCATATAGAGCAAGTTAATTCAAAATCTTTACCTCCAGGAACGGGTGCTGGTGATGTGCCTTCTAACGTTTTAATCTTACTTGATAAATCAGGAAGTATGGGTTGGCGTATGGGTGGTGGAACAACTGGTATGAGATATCCTTATGATGCTGATGCTGATAGCAATGGTGATATTATAGTTTCACAATACAATCGGGATGGTGTCAAAAAATTTGTTTATGGCTCAGAAACTCTTGATACTGGATTTGGTACCAATGGTACGACTGGAAAAACGGGTACTTGTAAAACATCTTACTCTTACAGTGGTGAAACTTATAATGATGTTTATTACACAACTGCTTATTATGAAAAAGCTGTTGTTGCAATTAGAGCAAGTGATGGAGCTTGTTTAAATAAATACAACGTTGGTGGCTATACGTACAACATGACCATCAATGAAAGTACTGGTATGCTTTATGTTGGGACCAGTGCTGGTTTTAAAAAAATAAATTTAAGTAATAATCAAGTAACTAACTGTAGCGTAAATAGTCAATTGAGATTAAGTTATGGTACCACTATAAGCGGTGGTTACATTTACGCACACAGATCTAATCAAATTTATAGATATCAAATATCAGGCTCAGGCTGCCCAAGTTCTAGTGGAACATCCTTTTCTTACTCAGCAGGTTCTTATGTTGGATTAGAAGCAAACCCAAACAATGCAAATGAATTATGGACTCTTTCCTGGACTACCAGCAAAATGCAAAAAATTACTGTAAATGGAAGTGGAAATGGATACACCTTAAACACAACTATTGGAACTCGATCTAAAAGTGCAAGCTCATCAACATCAACGCATTTTTATTATCCTTGGGGGTTA
>Ga0209816_1003009_pt1 | contig 11712 bp, 15 predicted proteins | sample CoawatmetaG01DNA_FD_187509 | JGI IMG/M metagenome (GOLD analysis project Ga0209816, IMG submission 187509) | Marine microbial communities from the West Antarctic Peninsula - Coastal water metaG017-DNA (SPAdes) (version 2) | ecosystem: Environmental > Aquatic > Marine > Coastal ... | reverse complement strand
CCAGAGCGCCCTTTTAAGCCCACAATAAAAGCCTCGACTGATCGTGCCTCGTCATGCGTTAAAGGCGGTAGATTGACCTCTGCTTGCCATATAGCGCCTTGGTGGGCGTACACCTGCTGGTCATAGGTAAACGGGGACTCTGTAACGGCAACAGTTCGTTTTAAACGTAGGCTGATTGATGTAATGCCTACGTTGGGAAAAGCTAATGGCATTTCTTATGCTCCGACTAATGACTTGCTGAACCCACCGCCACGCTGTCTAGCGTCTGCAACTGCACCTTTAGCGGCATTGGCAATTTGTGGCATCAGTGTAGCAATTTCTGCCCTGACTGTCTGCTGTACGCCAGTAGATACGTTAATGGTCTGGTTGACAGTAACACCACCGCCACCGCCCATTCTGCTATTCGGTACGATTGAGCCTTGAGAGTTAGGGATAAACAACTCTGGCCCGCGCTCACCAACCATGTAGGGGGAGCCGTTTTGAACAGAACCGCCAATTGCTCTAGGCTGCATTGGCCCAGCAGCGTTAAAATCAGTTGTGCTGGTTACACCACCAGTAATAGCACCACTTATAGCACCAAAAGCTGCATCAACAATATACTTTTGAATCAGCATCTTGATCAGGCTATCAACTACACTCTTAGCCATAGACTTCATCGCATCAGCGAAGTTTGCAGCGCCTGTTATACCTGCTGTCAAAGCGTCTGTCATTCCGTTTAAAGCACTAGTTGTAAAAGACTGAACTATCTGGTCAGAATCTAACACTGTCTTTTGAAACGCTTTAAAGCCAAGATCAATATTATTTATTGGCGGAACTACCGCTGCGGCTATGGTGGATGCTGTAGCTTTAAAGTTTTCTAGGCCGCTTATTGAATCGTTAATCTGAGTAATAAAACCTGAAAGCAAATCAACGTCAGGCGTATTACCTTCTGCTTCTGCATCCTGCGCTTTATGATACAGCTCTAGTAATTTCTTTCGTCTTTCTACTAGAAGATCAGTTGCATCTAATTGAGCCGTAACGCTCGTATTAGTCGTATTTTTAATCCCTTCTATTTGTGCAGCAAGGCTATCAAGACCTTTCCTGTACTCTTCCGAACTTTTAAGGCCAAGCCCAAATGCGTTTTTTAGCTCGTTTTTAACTTTTATTGAGTTGTTATAGACTTTTATAAATCCATTGGCTAATTCTTGAAAGCCAATAAGTGCCAGCTTTATGCCTTTTAGTAAATTAATCGCTAAAGACCTAGCAAAACTTTCTATGCCGCCCTTTGCCTCAATAGATCGCTGAAGAAAAGCAGTAAACCTTTTTACCATCATTTCCATAGCTGGCGCGAATGCGGCTACAGTTTGGTCTGTAACGCCTTTAAATAGACCCTGCATTTTAGTGAGCGCATCAACGGTATCTTCTACGCCTTTTGCAGCACTTCCAGACATCGTTAAGCCTAGTGCTTTAGCCTCGCCAAGCATTGCTTTAAGGCCGTCACCGCCTTGGCTTAATACGTTTACTAATGCTGCGCCTTCAGAGTCAAATAGCTTAAACGCTAATCTTAGTTGATCAGATTCAGATGTAACCCCTTGGAACGCATCGGCCAAAACAATCATGCGTTTATCGAGAGGCATTCTGTTTAATTCTTGTGCGCTTAACCCTAACTCTTTGATTGCGCCTTTAGCTTCACCAGTACCCATTGCGGCTTCCGCAGTTCGTCTAGTGAACCTTTGGAGAGCCATATCCATTGTGCGAGTTTCTAAACCAGCAAGGTCTGCCGCATATCTTAGGCCGCCAAGGGCTTCTGTTGTTGTGCCTATCTTGCTTGCAGTCTTTGATAGGGAATCTGTTGCTAATAAAGATTGTCTTACGAGCAGTGTAAACGCTGCCCCAGCCAAAGCAGTTTTAAGATTAAGTACAGAGCCAGCTACAAAATTTATGCCTCTTCTTGCAGATTTTAAGCCCTTTGCTGTCTTGTCAAGCACACTAATTGCTATTTTAAAATTGCTATCAGCCATCTTTCTCACTCATTATATGGAAGTAGGCCAACCACTCGTTAAAGTGACTGACGGGCATCTGTTCCGCTTCTTCTATCGTAATGTGAAGGCGGTCAGCCAAGGAAAGCAGATTCATCCTTGACTGATCGCGTTTTAGTTTCCCGTTGCGTCCTCTACAGATTCAATCTCTGCAAACATCTGATTGGCAATTTCGGAAATAACATTAGTCTCTTCACCCATTAGGTCAATGCGATCCTCAGCAGATGAAAAGAGCTTAGAGCCGCCTTCATCTTCTGCCTTCATACAGATCAAATCTACCATTGCCCCAATGGTTGTATTGCTAAGAAAATTGGGGTGCTTCTTCTGTAACTGGTCTAGGTCGTAGCAGGTAATGCTTCTGCAATACAGTTTAAACGCTCCAGATTCGTCACCCCATGCAGGCACCACTACTTCTCGTGCCTGCAACTTTCTTCTACTTCTTAACTCTTTAGCTAATCCCATGGTTTATCCCCTTAGTTAATTAAACTTGTGCTTCAGTTACATCACCGCTGCACTGGATTGAAAAGCTGGCTTCTACCATGCCATCAAAAGAACCAGTGATAGCGCGAGAAGTTACAATGCCTGTGCCAGAGAAGTAAGTCTCTCCAGTGCCAGTGCCTGTAGGATAGATTTCAAAATCAATAGAAGCCCGCTCATCAAGAACTAGCTGCTGTGCGTCTGCCTCATCCCAGTAAACCTCTAGTGATACTGTATTTGTCTTCAACCCAGCTTTGTAGGAGCGCGAAACATCGCCCATAACTGAATCTTCAATTGTGTCTGCTGAACCGTCAAACGTGAAAGAACGTACTTCGCCTACCACGGCAACAGTCGTGCCTGAGACTTGTACTTTTACTACTCCAGATGCGCCTGTTTTAGTCGCCATGATAATTACCTTTTAATTTAAGTTTAAGTTGTGCCGCGAGTGTATTGGTACAAAACGCGGACTGTAATAATGATCCCGCCAATGGGATCAATAGAACCTTCATCAATCTCGATATTGGTTATCTGCGTATCTAGGGCATACCCACCACGCAAGCGGTCAACATCAAGAGCTTCTTCAATTGCTTCAATAAGATTGTTGCGGGCTGAATCAATAACAGAGCCTTTAACATAGCAAATGAATTCATAATTTATGGTAGCCATACGTTGAGTAATGGAACCACCTATAGAGCTATCTTCTCTATCTTCTCCAGCACTGCGAACCAATATAGCTGGAAACTGTGCGCTGGATAACTTGTCAAAATCAAACGGCTCGCGGGTAACGTACTTGATAGCCACTGGAGCTGTAGTTGCTTTTAGCGTTGTAACTAGGTTATCAGCAATGCTTTCTCTTACACTCATTTCAACGCCCTAAAGAATATCCTGCCTAGTTTCTCTTCTTCAGAATTATTAAATCCAAAGAAAGGTCTTTTCTTATCATTCATAGCGGCTTTACCTGACTCGGTTGCGCCTCTAAAGAATATTTCAGCCTGCTTACTGCTGGCCTTTGTAGTCATGGCTCCTAGCATCTTACCTGTAAAGCGGAGATCAGGAACACTACCTCTGCCTTCGCTAGACCTAAAAGCTGAATAGATCGAGCTGTATGGCTTGAAATTGCCTTTGTAACCTTCGCCGTCTTTAGTTCTATCAAGGATAATATTAACGCCAGCTTGGGCGGTAATGGATAAAGCATTTTTAACGCTTGCAGATAATTCTTTGCCTTTCTTCTTTATTCGCTTGGCTATCTCTTTAGCGTTGGTGTTTATCTTAACCTGCATTATCTATTTAACCATTGTCCGATAGGTTGTTTCTCAGCATAGTCAACAGAACCATCATCATTCTCGTCATAGTCAACACCATCAGATAACACTGCTTCTAGCTCTTCGCCATAACGCGCTTTATAGAAGTCGATCATGTTTCCGAATCTGTCGCCATCAACCCAATTGGTTAGCTGGGGTAAAGCATAACGCCACAACACTAGGTAGGCACTCGCCATAGTGAACTGTGCAGGGGTGAGCTTTGTAGTATCCATCTCGCCTGCTATGTTCTTTCTGGGCCACCACTTAATTCGTAACTCTCGCTGAAGATCAGCTTGAGCTTTAGGATGCTCCAGAACAAAAGACTCAATGCCCAGACTAAGAATGTCGGGAATCAGTTTAAGTAAATCAGCGTCTGAGGAATAAGCCATTATTTAACCTTTTAAAAAATGCCCCCCCGAAGGAGGGCAGATTATTAGTCTTACTATCTTACAGTACAGCGTCAGACAGAAGCTCGATACCGAACGAATCATCAAGCTCTGCAACACCGTAAACGGCAGTAGCGTTAAGCTCGAATGCTCGAAGAGACTCGTCACGCTGTGGCGCAATGTTAAAGTCACGCTTCATAGCGATCATAATAGCTTCAGGAGCGAATACAGCGCCCTTAGCATCGCCAGCACCGTCAATAGCTACGTTAGCTGACTCGTAAACATTGATTCCAGCGATAGTTCCAACATAACCAGTACGCATCGCTTCGTTCTGCGAATCGCCACCATTGGGGTTAGCAAAGGTGTTAGTTAGGTTAGCTTTCAACTGGTAGGCTTGGAAAGGGTGTACAACAGCATTGATCACGCCAGTTACTTTGTTAGCGCGTAGAGTAGCAGCAGCCTTAAACAAATCAGCAACAGTGATCTCAGCGCCAGCAGAACCGATAGAACCAGAGAATCCGTCAAACAAAGCAATGAGGTCAGTATCAATCTTAGTAGCGATAGCGTTACCAAGAACAGTACCTAACTCAACAGCAGGGTTGCCGTCACCGTAAGTAGCCATATCAGTCAAAAGAACCTGTGCGCCTACTTCGCCAACAGTTACAGAAACTGAAGAAGTAGAAACGGTGGTGCTAGACATGTCAGTGCCTTCTTGCAAATTAGCCGCTGAAATAGCAGGGTACTTAGGAACCTGAATAGTTTTACCAGCTTGGGCCTGAATGTTATACATTGTAACCAGACCTAGCATTAGGGATTGCTCTTCAGCAGTAAAGCGAGCTTGTGCGACAATATTTACAAATAGGTCGTCAAGGGTAGTACTAGTAGTTGCAGCCATGATAAATTACCTTAAAATTAAATTAGTTTGTGGTTTGTTGGTTACTTTTTCTTGAAAGCAGCAAATGCTTCTTTGCCGCCATCGTTCCAGTTTGCAACCATATCTGCCACAGATGTAGGCTTCTGTGTAGAGCCACCAGTGTTACCCTGCGATCCTGTTCCACCTATAGAGGCTTTGACCATGTGCGGGTTTACTGTCAAGAATTCAGTTACCATCTCATTGACGGATAACAAATCACCGCTGTCATTGTATCGCGGTACTCCGTTAGCGTCTAGCACCTCAACCGTCCCATCTTCCGACAGTCTAGTTTGGCCTTTAAGTAACTGAGAAACTTGATTTGGATTTACAGCATTACTGTTACCAGCAGCACCAAGCAAAGCGCCATCAACTAGCGTCTGTTGTAGCTTGCTCTTGTAACTCTGTATCTCAATGTCTTTCTTTTCGACCGTCTGTTTCAGGATAGAATCGAACTCGCCACGCTCTTTCTTTCGCTCCAACTCGGCAGCTTCTCGCTGCGCCATTAAGTCTTTCGCGTCATCCAGATCAATGCCAGATATCTTCTTGTCGAACTTACGCTGCTCTCTTGCAACACGATCCGCAACAATGCGGTCTAGTTCGTCCTGAGTAAAGGTCTTTGATTCCTGATTTTGTGCTGCCGCAGTTTCAGTCTCTGCTTCTGTTGCCATGATTTCATCGCTCATGTGACGTAGCCTCTAAAAGAGTAGGTGGAATGGTGAATCTCGATTGTAGCATAATTGGTTACTTTTTAACTTTCTTCTTCTTTTTGGGTCGGCCCACTTTTGAACCGTATGTACCTTTACCTTGTGGCATTATTCTTCCTCTTCATCAAATTGTGGTCGCCAATGATGTTGGCAGTTATATCCACCTCTTACAATAAAAGGGTCGCCAGATGCTTTACCTTTCCAGCTACCCGCCCAAGTCTCTTCAATTTGTTCTTCAGTAAATACCTGCCCAGCATGTTCCACACAGAACGGCCTAGAGTCTCTGACAGTACCTCCGTAATACTTCCACTTAGTAGCGCCAGACTGCTTGCCAATAGCTGTATTGATTGAGGCATCAAACTGCATAAGGCTATCTTGTGCCATCTGCGTTGCGTAACGTCTTAGGTTATTACCAACCCTATCTCTGGCGTATATCGTCTGTAATTGCCTTACGGCGTCTGCCTGCTGCGCTGCCGTACCGTTAGCAGCAACATCAACAAGGCGGCTGGCTTCTAAGCTGTCAGACTGGATGTAAACGCCATTGATTGTTTGTCGAAGGTTCTTAACTGTGTCGTTAAATGATCGACCTGTTAGGGTGCTTTGATAAACCTCGTTAGCCATTACATCAAGGTACTCATTAGCAATGGCTTCAAACCCTTGAAAGGATAGGCGCTGTAACTGGCTAATAATTGTTGTATCTAGCTTAGTAAAGTCTCCGTAGGTGGCGAGCATCTTGGCTGCGTCAGCGGAAACCTTGTTGTAGTCTCTTATTATGGAATCTACTTCAGAAAGATAATCAGCTTCTAATGCCGCCATTAATTGCGGCCTAGCGGATACAGCCCACTCCAAGTCAAACAGTTTCCCGTCTTTCGTTGGAGCAGTAGCCATAAGGCTTGCTACATCGTCTTCTAAGGTCTTTAAAGCGCCAGCCAATCGCTCTTGATGGCTATCGGCTAGACGCTCTAAGATTTCAGAATAATCGCTATCTGCTGCCATTAAAGATCTTTCTCTTCATCCTGCGCTACAAATTGGCCTAATACTTGAGTGCCAGATTCAATCTCAACGTGAGCTTTAGCAAGCTGCTCATCATCAAGTAGAAGGTCTGCAATCTTCTTGTCGATCTCCATAGCCATCGTTGCTGACTTAACGCCCGTAGAGCGCAACTGCTGTAAGAACATTAGCTCTTTATCGTAATCACGAAGGTCAAACGAATCAGGGTAGAAGATTTCAACGTCTGCGGTTATCTCTTGCCATTGGCAGAACAACAACCATAGCTGCTCTTCAGCAAGCTCAAGCAAATCAGCCTTCTCGGATAGTTTGGCATTCAACATCTGGAATTCAGTAGCCATTGCCACACCTGACATAGTAACTGCTTCAGTACCGCGAACAGCGCCCATGTGACTCATACGGTTAATAGCTTGAATCTTATCCTGAATAGATGCGCGTACAGCGTCAAGGTTCTGACCGCTCGGCTGTAGCTGATAAGGCTTTAAGCTCGAATCCATATCATCAGGCATATTGATAATAGCGCCAGCACCTGCACTAGCATCAGTCCCGAAAGACTTAACCAATGTGGGGTGGTTGGAGATACGAATCAATTGCTCGACTTCTGATAGCTCTTGATAGATAGCCCGCTGCATATAGCTGGCATCTGATATGTCACTTAGCCCTATGCCTCTAGTGATACTTCTGTTAGCGGGAAGGAATATAGCAGGGATACGGCCAAGCACGTTATCATCAACTTCGACCTGTTTATCTAAGTCATTAACCGAATGCCATAGCTCTACTCGATCCTTGTACCAGACCCTGTAGTAAGTCTCTGTAGTAGTTTCGTCTACACGAATAACGCTCTCTCTTACCTTCAGGTAATCAAGCTCAAAGCGACCGCTGGGGGTGCGAACATAATTCCAATCAAGGACGTTTTCTGGTGTGAACATAGTCACATAGGGTCGAATCTCTTGCGCCAGCTCTTCTGCCTTTGTGCCAGCAGTAGATTTAGGCTTATCCATCATTATCCACACATGCCCGTAGACGCTTGCCCATATCTGAGCCTCACGCATAAAGGCATTAAAGCTGCGGCCATCAAGGTCAGCATCTTCAAGGAACGGCTCTAGGGCTACGTTGCCTGCGGCTGAATTGAATGCTCTGGTAGGCGGTACGCGCCAAAGGAAACTGCTGTAGATGTGAACTATATTCTTAGCATGGTTATCCAGTGGGGTGAGGTCTAACCTACGGTCGTAGTCATCACTGGTTTCGGATATGTAGCGCGTCAGATATGCGCCATTAAAATAATCTTCTCCACCCAAATAGCTGCGAGCATAAAACTCCCAGCGGCTTTCGTATTTGTCGTAATCGGGGTGCGTTGTGTCTGCGTTCAATCTCATCAAGTCCACCTAGTGGGTTGTGGTGTGTCGTATTCTGTGCGAACAGGGAAAAGGTATTCCACAAGATAACCAAGGGCATCATTCATATGGTCAAAGCCATCGTCCTTGTTAGGAACACTTGTGCCTTCTTTGTATGTCTGCCGCTCCAGAGACTTAATAGTCTGTTTACATTTGGGGCTGACAAACAAATGCCGCTCACCATCACCCGACAGCAAACGACTATTTACAGCGTTGATTCTATCCCTGACCAATGCATGTGAGTTCTTCGCCTTAACGCTGAATCCTGCGTTTTGTAGGATCGACAAATCTGTGCGACCACCAGCACTTGTTTTGCGCTGTCTTGATGCTGGGTCAGGGTAGATAATAATATTACGATTACCGTATCTATCTTTTATCTCCGCAACCATTTCATCGGTATTTGATCCGTACATGACAATCTCGTCTATAGCGTACAGCTTCCCGCCTTTTCGTAAGCATATAACGGCTGACATGGGATCAAGGTTGAAGTCCATACCTATGTGGAGTGTACCATTATCATCCCCTATATCCAATACAGACTCTTCGCGGTTAAACCCATAGTAAATCAGCCCTTGATAGGTAACAAACTCAGCTTCATATTCTTGCTTAAATGTGCGCTCATCTAAGTCAGCCCTTGCAGCCTCTATTTCTTCTGCGGGTACGTTCTCTCCTTGTATAGTCGTGTATTGAAAGCTAGACCAACTGCCAGCCCCATCAATTCCTTTTGCCCACAAATCGTAAAAGTGATTCCTTCCTTTTGGTGTCCCAATAAATACGGCACTGCCCTGACGGTCACTCAAACTTGGCCTGATTACCTCGTACCATGCCTCTGGCCTCATATCTGCAAATTCATCTAGCACACAGAAATCTAAAGCTCTGCCTCTAAGGTTGTTTGGTTTCTCTGCGCCTTTTAAGGATATAACAGACCCGTTAATAAGCCGTAACGTCAAACTGCTTTCATTGGTTTTATAAACGTATTCAGGCGGGATAGTGTGTATTAGCATATCCCACGCGATCTCTTTAGCAGACCCGTAAGTAGGAGCAACATACCAACAGTTCTTATTTACCCCTGTAACGGCTTCTTTTAGGATCATATTAACGGACAGGAAAGTCTTGCCGAACCTGCGCCCAGCAACCACGGTTTTAAAGCGCGAATGGTTTAAGAGTATTTCACTCTGTGGGAGCGTTAGTTGCACGACTGTCCACTATGATGTTGAAGGCAGGTATCTCTTGCGGTGGCGGCTCTGCTTCTCGCCATCCAGCCTGCGTTTTAAGATAGAAGATGTTGGCCGCTACGTTACCTTTCTTGGCTAATTGTATGAGGTTAGAACCCATACTAGCGCATTGTTTAACCCTTCCTTTTTTATAGGCGTCAGAAACTTCAGGCTGTCTTTCTTCAATAGCCCGCAGGGTTGTTTCGGAAATGCTAAAGTAATCAGCGATCTGGCCTTTAGTAAGTACAGCCGCTAATGCCTCAAGTTGGGTGATCTGCTCTGGCGTAAACTCAATTATCGGTCTACCCCCACCATCACCTTGATTGCCGTTTTTCATGCTATTCCTTTGGAAAACTTCTTAAAGGGTAAAATACAAGTGTATTTCTATATCCCCCTTTGTGGGTAGGGATTATGGGGGTCACGCCATGCACGTTACGCCATGCGGGGTAATAAAGCATTGAATTATCTTTACTGTCTACGGTTGCACCATAATCGGGGATCGTAGTGCAGCCACCTGTGCTGTTTTGGCGCTTCGCTATGATTACATTCGCGCAACCTTTTAAATTTCCGTTATCCCTGTGAAAATTTGCAGCTATATTGAAATTAGAAATGCTACTTGTGAACAGTTCTCCAAACCTCCATTCTTTAGCGATATTGTCAGCAATAAGCTGTTTCTGCTCTTCGTATAACTCGGGGGTTAATTGCTTTATTATATTTTCGCTTTCTTTTACCAGCATTAACATTGCTTTAACAAATGTTTTAGCTTTCGGAGAATTATGAACGCTACTTCGAGTTGGGTATGGTCTCCTCATGTGTGGCTTAGGAGGTATAGAGCCTAGAATGGTAGAGTATTGCTCTACTTGCTTATCTTTATCTCCATCAATAAACCCACTTGAGCGTTTCATGACGCTTTTAGGAACTCGCTTACTTCTTAACTCAGCGTCTGCTATATCAGCCAATTGTGCTGCTTTAGGGCTGTATTGAGATATATCTCTTAGGTAAAACCCAATCGGCTTGCCGTCAATAGTGAAGATGGTATCTTCTACCACATTAGGCTCAATAAAGGGGCAAGTGTCTCCAACCTTTATAATGTGATCTACCTCTACCAGCTCTAAAGTTTTCATAGCTTTGCCTTTTCTTTTTTCAGCAAATCAATAATGATGCCACCAACATAAGCGCCTTCTGCGCGCCAGAACTTTATAACCTCTTGCGCTTCTTCATAATCATGCAGATCAAACTCAATTTGAATGGCTCTCCTTACCCCGTTAGTCATATCGCTCAATTCGCCCTCTACGTCTTCCTCGTCTAGTATGCTATAGCTAACCTCATCTTCAAACTCGGGCAGTACGTCCCATCCTAGCAAATTAAGATCAAAGTCAGAATCGGCTAAATTTTCAAGCTCTATCTTCAGTAAATCATCATTCCAACTGGAGTTAAGACCTAGCTTGTTATCCGCTATAACGTAAGCCTTCCTCTGCGCCTCTGTAAGACCTTCTAGCGTAATGGTAGGCACTTCATCTAATCCTAGCTTTTGTGCCGCCAGAAGCCTTCCATGACCTGCTATGATGCCGCTATCTTCATCTATCAAGATAGGGTTAGTAAAACCGAACTCCTTAATGCTTGATGCTACCTGCTGCACCTGTTGTTCGCTGTGGGTTCGGGAGTTGTTGATATACGGTATTAAGTCCCCTGACTTCCTATAGTTTATTTCTAGCATTAGACCTCAGTGCCGAATACTTCATCGGCAGTTAATGTGATTTCTTGGATTTGATCTTGCTTGATTTCAGTTATGTCTTCCACTGCTTCTGAAACTGATATACACCAGTCGGCCAGTGCATCGCGAATTTGATTTCTTTGCACGTCAGTTTCAATTAAGGAATCGATAATAGCGTCAAACTGGAAGAGGTGATCTTCTAGCTCAAAGAATAAACATTCATCTATTCGTGCAGTTACTTGTAATGAGTCCATAAAGCACCCCGAACTGTAGTTGGTTAGGGCATTGTAGCGGGTTTTTATCGGAAATGTAAACTATTGCAGGTCATCTACAGCGACTAGGGAAAGGGAAACTAAAGTAAAGGCTATCATGTAAAGTATCACGGGCGGCTCCTGATTGATTAGGAACGCATTATAGGTGCTATCAGTTATGATTTGAAATGATGCTTTAGCATGCAATGTATATCATAAATGGTATGTTCACTGTAGTTACCATTTTCAACACTATTGGTCGCTGTAGTGACCATTTTACAAAATTTTTAGGGTAGTCCGTTTCAGCTCCCCAGTGGACTAGTCTGGGTCAA
>Ga0209816_1003001_pt1 | contig 11726 bp, 10 predicted proteins | sample CoawatmetaG01DNA_FD_187509 | JGI IMG/M metagenome (GOLD analysis project Ga0209816, IMG submission 187509) | Marine microbial communities from the West Antarctic Peninsula - Coastal water metaG017-DNA (SPAdes) (version 2) | ecosystem: Environmental > Aquatic > Marine > Coastal ... | reverse complement strand
CACTGTCACTCCTCATTTAATTGGATCTGCCGCTGTGTCTCCAGCGGTAGATATGGATAGATGTTGCATTGTTATACATAATTTCGTTGCTCGAGACCAGACCGCTGAATTAACTTTAGCCGTAGATTTTTTCAGACCGGCTGAACTAGCATGACGACTTAACAAAAAAAAGTCTCTCATGGTCATCCGGTGGGTGATTAATGCTTGCAGCAAATCGCCAGTCGAATCAGCATTCGTCTCTAGCGACCTGCCGATATGCTCGCCCACTATGGCGGTGAGGAATTTATTGTCCTACCACCCTACATTGAAAATTTTAATGCAGAACGGTTGGCAGAACAGTTTAGAACTGAGTTTGATGGCGCAACATTTCAGGTTGATGAAACTGACATCTCAATGACATTAAGTATAGGCCGTTGCACAGTTATCCCGACTGAAAACGATGATCCGATAAATATCATCCACAAAGCTGATACCGCACTTTATGAGGCAAAGAGCGCGGGTCGTAATCAAGTAAGAAGTGCAGGACAACTCACCGAAAATATTGGCAAAACGAAGGACCTGCCATGCTAGATAAAAAACGTGTACAGAATCAATACTGCTAACTGGTTTATCCAATAACAATGACGTAAGTCAGATACATGAGCATAGGTGTCATCCAATTGCCATTTTCTGATACTGTGTTTAGTTAACACAAATAGTTAGGAACACCGATGAGCCTCGATTGGAACAACCCTTACTCCTCTAGTCACAGCCCCGTGTTTGCTGACAATATTGTTTCTACATCCCAACCCTTGGCGACATCCGCAGGCTTAGCCATTCTTGCAGCGGGTGGAAATGCCGTTGATGCTGCTATCGCAACAGCCATTTGTCTGACGGTCGTCGAACCCAATAACAATGGAATTGGCAGCGACGCGTTTGCGATAATATGGGATGGTGATCGTTTGCATGGCCTTAACGCATCAGGACGCTCACCTAGCGGGTGGAGCCCGTCATTTTTCTCCCAATACGAACAAATGCCACAACAAGGCTGGAACGCAGTAACCGTGCCCGGCGCGGTAAGCGCTTGGGTGGAAATGTCAGAACGGTTTGGCGCACTCCCCTTCGAAAAACTGTTTGATAGAGCTATTGAGTATGCTGCCAAAGGGTACCAGGTAGGTCCAAAGACAGGCTATTACTGGAAGTTCGCCGAGAGACAATTCAAAAATTTCCCCGATTTTAACAAAACATTTTTACCTCACGGTAAAGCACCCGCTATCGGAACGCGGGTTGTACTGGCTGATCACGCACAAACTCTGCGCAAAATAGCCGTATCAAAGGGTAGAGCTTTCTATGAGGGGGAACTTGCCGAGCTCATGGTGGCGGATTCAACGCGTCATGGCGGTGTTCTATGCATGGATGACCTAGCCAATCACAGTGCTGATTGGGTCGACACGATATCAACCCGCCTTGGTGAAGATGAGTTGCATGAGATCCCACCAAATGGACAAGGTTTAATGGCACTAATCGCCACCGGCATAGCCAATCAGTTGGGTTTGGGTAAATTATCGCCCGACTCCGCCGAGTCAATACACTTTCAAATTGAAGCAACCCGCATTGCCTACACCATCATCGAACGCGAACTTGCGGATATTGCATCGATGCAGGTTAAATTGGACTCGCTTCTTAACGAGGCGTTCTTTTGTCAACAAGCAGACTTAATCGACCCCACTCAAGCGCGGGTGAGACAAACCAACATAGGCGCGGCACCGGATACCGTATACCTAACAACCGCCGATAAAAGCGGCATGATGGTTTCAATGATCCAGTCAAATTTTCGCGGTTTCGGTTCAGGCATCGTCGTACCCAACACGGGCATATCTTTGCAGAATCGAGGCTCTGGATTCTCATTAGAGAGTGGCCATCCAAACCAAGTCGGCGGTAACAAACGTCCCTATCACACGATTATTCCCGGCTTTGTTATGTCCAACAATCAACCCAAAATGAGCTTTGGTGTCATGGGCGGTCATATGCAAGCGCAAGGTCATCTGCAAATGATGATTCGAGTCGCACAACATGGACAAAACCCACAAACCGCATCCGATGCACCCCGTTGGTACTTACAGGAAAATGGCACAGTCTGCCTCGAGGATGGCTTCGCAACAGACGTTATCGAATCACTGAAGGCGCGCGGACACACCATTATCGAAAACAATCCAGAACACCTATTCGGTGGTGCGCAACTTATCTATCGCCTAGAGGACGGCTATTGTGCCGGTAGCGATCATCGTAAAGAGGGTCAGGCAGCGGGCTTTTGAATACAATAAGGCAAAGCGGACAAGGTGAGATCCAACACCGATAGGCTAAAGACTGAATTAAATGCTAAAACCAGTGATCATTAGACGTCGCAAAAAACAGGATCAGTAAAGATTGAAAATAACGCATAAAATAGAAAAATTGCAGCAGCATTTAGCTCACGTCTGGCATGCAGAACCTATCGAGCACTCAGTCAACGCCTCGACGCGGGCACTTCTGAAGGATGCCGGTGACTGGGACGCACCCGTTGGTGTTGAACCCAACAAGCCAACTATTGCACTCGCTATTGGCATTCCCGACAGCATTTCATTGCCCAAATCAGCACTAAGTGCTGCAGCCAACAGAGTATTCAACAAGCCAGGCGAAGGCGCTTTTACCTATGGCTTCGGCTTAGGTTACAACAAGTTGAGACTCCAACTCGCAGAAAACTATAGTCACGAGAGAGGCTTTGCCGTCACAGAAGACTGGTTCCAACTCTGCAACGGCTCATCCGGCGCGATCGACTTGATTTGCCGAACCTTGATTGACCCCGGTGATGTCATTTTAGCCGAATCACCCACCTACATGGGTACGCTAAGAAACTTTAAGGCGCTCAACGCCGACGTAGAGTCGATTGGCATGGACAGCGATGGCATGTTTGTTGATCAACTACCGCGTCGGATCGAAACGCTTCTTCGGCAAGGTAGACGCATTAAGTTTATCTACACCATCTCGAACTTTCACAACCCAACCGGCGCGACATTAAGCCTTGAAAGAAAAATACGATTATTAGAAATTGTAGCTCAATACAAAATAATTATCCTTGATGACGATGCCTACGGAGCGCTGCGGTTCGATGACACCCCCTTACCAACGCTATCGGGGTTAAGCAAAGGACATGGCGTAATCACGGTCGGCACCTTTTCAAAAATTCTCGCCACCGGTCTTAGAATAGGCTGGATTCACTGTCACCCTGACCTGCTTGCTGCATTTGACAAAATGCGCTTTGCAATGGGACTCAATCAGTTTATGGTCCGCGTTATATCTGATTATATTGACTCCGGCGCAATGTCCGATCATGCCCGAAAGGTAAGATTAATTTATAAAACCAAAATGAACACCCTAGCAGATGCGTTAGAAACATATTGCGCAGACTACCTCTGCTTCACACGTCCACTTGGTGGGTTTTATATATGGATCACATTAAAAAAGGGACTTGATGCGCAAGCTGTTTGGCGAACGGCGGCAGAAGAAGGTGTATCACTAACGCGGGGCACCAATTTTTTATCCGATCGGCGTGACGACAATCCTCATCTCAGACTCGCTTTTTCATGGACAGACCAGGGCCAATTGATTGAAGCTGCAAAAAGGCTTGCACGTGCATGCGAAAGAGTTTTGCAGGGCGATGCCGCCTGAAAAATAACACCTAAAACTATGGTCACAAAAGCCATTATTGCAGGGCGACTATTTGAAGGCGAACGCCTGAAGACTACGGTTGCCCTTGTTGTTGTTCTTCTTCTAGCGGTTCCTTTATTTGTTCTTTAGATAGAGATTGTACTGAAACCACCGTATTTCTGCCCAATGCTTTGCCTTGATACATGGCCTTGTCAACGAGCGACAAGAGCCCTCTTGGCGAACTATTTTCCAGCGGCACGCTTGTGCCATGGCCAATGCTAATTGTGACACTTAACAAATGTCCATCCGCGTCAATTGTTAACGACTCGATTTTTTTTCTAACCTGGTCTGCTAATACATGTGCTGTTGCTTCTTCAACGTAAGGTAAGACAACGACAAACTCTTCGCCGCCAAAGCGCGCGACAATATCGGTAGGTCGTTTAAAAGACGCATCGATTGATCGCGCTACTTCTGCCAAACAAATATCACCAGCCAAGTGTCCGTATGTATCGTTGACGTTTTTAAAATGATCGATGTCAATCAGTAGCAGCGTTATCGGGTATTGTTGGCGACTCGCACGACGCCATTCTTGATCCAGCATCTGTTCTAAGTATTGTCGATTACGAATACCCGTCACAGGATCAATCGTTGTGAGTTCTTTTAGAATGATATGCGCTTCTGACAATTTTTTTAAAGCGTTCTTTAGCTCTTCAGTTCGTGCGTCGACTTCAATTTCCAATTGTTTTCGCAGCACAACTTGCTCATCAAGCAAATGACGATTTTCTAGCGCCAGACTCGCTTGTGATGCGAGTGCCTCCATGAGGGGAACAACATCTTCAGGAAACGCTATGGCTTCACCTTGTTCATTCTTCGCATTCAATAATTGCAATATACCCAGTGTTTTTTCCTTTGAGTCCGTCAACGGCAAAGTCAGAAATGAACGGGACTGATATCCCGTTAACTCATCGAATTTCTTAGCGCCTGACGAATCGAAGTCTTTCGACTGATAGAGATCATCAATAATAATGACCTTACCCAAATTAGCTGATTGGGTTGCTATATTGATCATGTTGGGTTCACCGGACGCTAACCGAAGCGGGATATCCGGTAGTGTTACGGGGTCACCTGAGTTTCCACCCTGAGTAATGTTGAGCGTATCGTTAAATACGATGGCGAAGGACAAAACCTCATCATCCACTGCCAGGTAAAGACTACCTGCATCCGCATTCGCCATAGTCTTGGCTTCCACCAATATACGTTCAAGAAGGCTATCAATGTCCTTTTCAGCACTGAGCGCGCGACCTATATCAATAAGTCTAAGATAAGCAGCAGCATCAACTTTCACGAGATATCTTCAGCATATTTTCGCATTTCACAAAATGGTCTAGTCAATACAAGGGCGAAGGATGAACGAATAGTCACAAACCTATACCACTATCATTCATTTCTGATTTATTTATGAGCAACGGTTCAACATCAACTCGTTCGACGACTAACTTGGCCCAAACCTAATAGAAAACACATTGAACGGGTCAGCCGTTGACTATATCGGCTGACAAATTACGTCGATAACCGAGTTGTTGCTTTCCGTACAGCATATAACCGAGCAAAAATTTAACAATATTTGTTCGAAAAACGCATAACCGCTGGTCCTATGAACGCTTCAAACCAATCCTCTAACCGCTCATATAAACAGTTTAGTCACGGTCGAGGAAAATCAAACTGACGGCTGGAACATAAGTGATGATCATCAGTGCAATGATCAAAACGAACATAAAGGGAAGTGTGGCCCGATAGAGTTCAGTAATCGATCGTTTGAACCGGTAACTCGCGATAAATAAGTTCATGCCAATAGGCGGTGTGAAATAGCCAATCTGCATATTCGCAAGAAAGATTATCCCTAGATGGATTGGATCAACACCAAACCTCAGAGCGATAGGCACGATCAAGGGAATCATGATGACCAGTGCAGAGAAGATATCGAGAATCGCACCGAGCATTAGCAAGATGATATTCAGCAAAATCAGAAATGTAATTTTACTATCCACATAGGTCTGGATCCACTCAAATAGCAGTTGCGGCACTTCAGCATCAATGAGAAAGTTGGTAAAAGCCAGAGACACGCCGAGGATCAACAAAATACCGCCAACCATTATCATCGATTCACGGACTATGCGTGGCAACTCGCTATATTTAACCTCTCGATGAATGACGACTTCGACTAACAGAACGTAAAATGCCGTGACCGCTGCCGCTTCGGATACAGCAAAATATCCCGAGTAGATGCCGCCGAGAATGATAAAGGGCAGCGGAATTTCCCATCTCGCGGACTTAATGGCGTCGACTGCATCAGCACGTGTATAGGTGCCCCGCTCTATCTTAATGCCGCGATGACTCCAGATCGCATAGCCAGTCAACAGGACAATCATTAATAATGCAGGCAATATGCCAGCGATAAACAGTTCCTGAATAGAAAAAGGATTGGGCAAATTCATCTGTTGTACAATCACGCCATAGAGTATCAAAGGTAGCGAGGGCGCTAACAACAAGCCGAGACTGCCTGAGGTCGTCACCAAACCCAGACTGAATCGTTCTTTGTAGCCAGACTGAACTAAAGCTGGAAAAAGCAGTGCACCAACAGCAACAATCGTCACACCCGACGCGCCGGTAAACGCCGTGAAAAAGGCACAGGTCACAAAAGCGACAACCGCCAAGCCGCCGGGCAGCCAACCAAGAAAGACTTGCGTGATGCGGACTAACCGGAATGACAAGCGGCTTTCTGCCAGCACATATCCGGCGAAAGTAAACAGCGGCAGCGCTAACAGCAGGGGCGCCTCGACCAATCGATATATTTCAATGGTAATTACCATCAGATCTATATCTGCCGACATAAAACCCAACATTGATGCAGCCAGAATGACCACAAATAATGGCGCGCCTAACAACGCAATTAGAACGAGTACTGCTGACATGACTGCATTCATGCAGGAACTCCCCGCACCAAACTCAGTACTGCTTGCAAACCAAACCTCAGAGACATGACGCTAAATCCAACAGGGATTATTGATTGACATAGCCACGTTGGCACCTTCGCAAACTCTACCGTTTCATCGACGTACTCAAATTGCACATACAAAAAAGCGTAATAGGCAACAACACCACAGACCAGCGCAGAAAAAGCTTTACCGACAAAGCTGACTATACGCAGCGACACACCAGACACATAGCGTGTTAGAACATCGATGCTAATGTGGTTTGATTCCCGAGTCGCAACCATCGCGCCCAACATTGCTACCCATAGAACAAGAATACGGAGAAAGGACTCCGCCCAGAAAATGCCAAAATCAAAGAAATTTCGAAGTAAGATTTGCAGCACTGCCATACCGAGCATCGAAGCAAGGGAGGCAACCAGCAAACTGTCCTCTATCCAATGTACACCCTTGAGCAAGCGACTAAACACTCAGCGGTTTCCCCACAACTGTATCATTTCCAAATACGACTTGCGGTTGACCTTTCCATCGGCGCTACCGTAAAAATTAATCGGGCTGAGCTCAGAAGGACTAAACCGACTAAGGCGCAGATTGAGCATCATCGCCCCTTACTTCGGCTAGATTGGCACGCAGTAGATCGACACTCTCTTGGCTCATTTCACCTTCAGCAACAAGGTTCGCTATCGATACTTCAGCGATTTCACGCCAAGACGCTGAATCTTCGGTGGCGGGGGTAATGACTTTTAGGCCTTGCGTCACTAGCGCGTCATAAGCTTTCTTGTTGTCTATTCGATTGTCAGCATCGACTTCATCGAATACGCGATTAAACACATCGGTGACGACCTTTTGATCAGACTCGGCGATAGAGTTAAAAGATTTTTCACTCATTGCCAACATCGAATAGATATACAACACAGGCAAATCGGTCATATAGGCAACTTGGTTGTGCCATTGCAGCGCAATTGCCACGATCGGTGGCACAATCACGGTATCAATCAAACCCGTCTGCAAGCCCGCCAGCACATCAATAATTGGCAAAGGAATGGGGCTGATACCAAAGGATTGTACCAGCTTCGCTGAAATCGGATCGCCATCAGGAACCCAAGTTTTCGCATTTTTCAAATCGTCTAAACTGCTAATAGGTTTTTTTGAAAGTATGTATGCGAAACCGGTTTCAGTCAGATTAAAGCTCACCATGCCACTCTCAGCGAGACCGTCAATAATCCGCTGATCCATGTTTTCGCGTACGAAATCGATTTCATCACTGTTTCTGAACTGCAGCGGCAGGTTATAAACTTGAAGGTCAGGGAAGAAACGCGTCAGTGAACTGGCCGTCATAACACCGCCATGAAGCTGGCCAATTCGCATTTTGCGCAATACAGTGTAGTCATCACCCTGCACGCCACCGGGGTAAATTTTGAATTTAACTCTGCCGTCCGTTGCTTCGGCGATCTCTTTTGTGCCATCACGAAACTTTTTCATCCAACCGAGACCATCGGGTGAAATCGTCGCCAACTTATAGCTTTTTGCATTAACCACACCGCTAGATGCGACTACCAGGCCCAGCATGACGCTGAAGAATAATTTTTTATACATCAAAATTCCTTAACAAAAACAAAACAAACAACCTTAGACCCGCGCTTGCGATCAACAAACATCACAGCGATTAGAAATAGTCATCGGACTCAGCCAACAGTTCTCTCGCCCTCGTTTGGGCAACCGTATTGGTAAGCGTTCGCCCTTCGCTTACAGGATCTGCAGCTAGCACTTCGTTCAACAGGCGATCATGCATTTGCTTATCGAAAACGAGCTTCGCATACTGTTCAGCAAAGACAACTTTTGCCATCAAAAACTGACCTTGTGATATCTCAATTGAACGCTCGAAGTGCGCTCTGCCCTTTTCAGGATTACCACCCAAAGATGCCGGTAAGACCGTCTCCAGCCCGCCCATATACAAGTGTGGACCGCCATCTGAGATGGTTTCGTCCAATTCAATACAATGCGCCATAAGATACTTTACCTTGCCTAATTGGGCTATCGCATTCCAATCATTACTATGGGCTTGCATCCAACCAGTCCAAGCTACGGCCAAAGAGTACGCTATATCAACATCCTTGTTAGTAATAGCATCGACACGCTGCTTGTAGACTTCAAATTCAGCCTCATTGAGGTCGCATAACGTCTTGTTCCTCGCGCACGCGGCTCGCAGTGAATAATCAAGACTTTTTTGACTGAGCAGGCGTCCTCGCTCTTCGTTGGTAAAAATCGTGAATGCACTATTTAGATTTGATGCTGCCATCAATAGCTCTGGGTTATTCGGGCTGCTCCTCAAAAAGCTATCGATCATCAGCAGATAGGCGGGAATACCCTCTCTCACCGTATCGACATCGTTGCTATTGAGTATCGTATCGGCCAAGTCTTCGGCTAGGCCGGACGTCACCGAGGACATTAAATTGGCACAGCCATTTAGCATCCCCGTCAACACAAGCATTGCTGTCAAATTCAAAATTTTACGCATAGGGTTTGATCTCTCCTTGAACGTCTATTGTAACCCAGCACCGACTTGGTAAACCATACAGGTCAACTCTTCTGCGACGGCTAGCACGAACAATGATCCACTGACTAAGCGAGATGCGCTAAAGCCGGCTTTCAGTTAACGGCCTTGCTAAACACCTCGGCCAAAAAAAGGATTTGCTCGACGCTCGAATTCGAGGGATGTGTTCGGCCCATGCCCCGTCACGATGAGCGCGTCACCCTCAAGGCGAAATAATCTATCTTCTATTGACCGACTAATTTCCTGATAGCTGCCACCCGGCAAATCAGTCCGTCCTATTCCCATCTGGAATAGAGTATCTCCCGCAACTAATATACCGTGGTCTTCAAACCAAAAACTCATCGATCCAGCAGTGTGACCAGGTGTGTGCAACGCAACACCGTTGCAGCAGGAAATTGCCTCATCATCGGTCAACCAGCTATCAGGGGATGGCGTTGGTTCATAGGGCACACCGAATTTCAGGCATTGCTGCTCAAGACTATCCCATAGCGGCTTGTCTCCCTTGTGCAAAAACAGCTTGGCACCCGTACGGTTTTTAATTTCACCCGACGCGAGAATATGATCGAGGTGCGCATGTGTATGCACAATCGCAGTGATCGTTAGGCCTAAGCGTTCGACTACCGACATAATGTGGTCAGGATCACCACCTGGGTCGATAATGACACCCTTCTTCGTAATCGCGTCACCGATGATTGAACAATTGCATTGAAGTGGCCCAGCGGCAAATGATTCAAAAAGAACGTCGCCCCTCGGTTGCGGGATAGGAATTGCCACATCGATACTCCTTTTATCTGGCTAAATCAGCAATCCCTTATGTTACACTTATTTCAACTCTCCAAAGTATCAACGACCATTAATGTTGAAGCGTTTTATGTACCGCATGATTGCGATCCTGCTGATTCTTTTTGTATTCACAACGTCCACAATATTTTTCCCTATAGCTCTGCTGATTTGGTTATTCACGTATCCCTTTGATCGAAACTTACACTGGCTGCATCTGTTCACCTGCTTTTGGGCGAGTCTGTATATCTGGGTCTTTCCACCCTGGCAGGTAGACACCGTTGGCAAACAACACATCAACAAAAAGCAAACATACATTATTGTCTCGAATCACCAATCACTGGTCGATGTACTCGTCGTCTTCACGCTATTCACGCATTTCAAATGGGTTTCAAAAGCAGAGCTCTTCAATATTCCGTTTATCGGCTGGAACATGTACCTCAATCGCTACGTGCGACTCAGGCGCGGCAAAGGCAATAGTATTCGCAGTATGTACAAAGCCTGTGAAAAGCATCTGAAGCGCGGTAGCTCAGTTTACTTATTTCCTGAGGGAACTCGTTCTCCAACCGGACGCGTCAGACCTTTTAAGGAAGGCGCATTCGTTTTGTCGAAACGACTCAATATTCCAATACTGCCGATCGTGATCAACGGCTCAAAGAATGCCGTACCCAAAAACAGTCTCAATTTTCACGGTAAATCGCATGTTACCGTAGAGGTGTTGAAGCCAATTTTTCCGGACGAAGACGTATCTGTGAGGGACCTACGCGATGAAGTTCGGGGTGCCATCATCAGTCGCGTTATCGAAGAACAAAATCCTGTCGAGTCCGACATTAAGCCGACAGCAGTCGACTGATCGCCGCATACCTCGATAGCCATCTTGTCATTCAGACTGAATCGTCGAACAACATCCCTTTGCACGAAGGGTAATCATTACAAATCCAGACCTTCGTAAGCTCGTCTGCACTGATGTTCACTTGCTTTTGCTGCATCACACCGTCGCAGTTTGGACACAGATTTGATACCGGCTTGTTTGCTGTTTTCAATGGATGCTTTGTTGCGGGCTGTTTCCGAGGTTGCCCATAAGGTTTAACGCTCTTGTTCGGCAACCCACTTTGCAGAGAATTTAGGCGGGATGCACATTCATTGATTTCAGATAATTTTGCTGGCTTGGAAAAGACAAAGAGGGGCTTATCGATTTGACGAAAAGCCTTGTCCAACAACTGGAGTTCCAAGCTTTTGACATCGGGTCGAAACTCAATCCCTGCGATCAACTTGTAACTGACTGTCTCAGCAATAAGCACACTCAAGGTTTTACGCTCTAGATCGGGCCTTGGCACCATAAATTCTGTGAGCGGCTGATTGAACAAAATCGTTACATCGGCGGTTAGAGCATTCTCCAATCGCACAGCAACAGCGGCCATGTACTCCGGTAAAACCCGCGCTTTTAACTTATAGCCGCTGCCTTTCTCTGTTGCCTGCAGCGAACGAGGTGCACCCTGAGTAGAACGACTTGCTCGTTGTAGGAACAGCGCTGCCCGCTTGAGCAGAATAGCATCGTCAGAGAGCGCGGCTTGGCTTGTTGCGCGGTCTTTGCTGACGGATTTGCCCGTGCCTGCTTGCGCACTGGCTGAAAGTAGCTCAGTTGCAGCGTCCGTCTCTGCTTTCATAAAAGCCGCAACTTCCCTCGCCCGCAGTTTTCTGAGAAGCCAAACAACCACCACGAGTAAACAGACAAT
>Ga0209816_1002993_pt1 | contig 11738 bp, 9 predicted proteins | sample CoawatmetaG01DNA_FD_187509 | JGI IMG/M metagenome (GOLD analysis project Ga0209816, IMG submission 187509) | Marine microbial communities from the West Antarctic Peninsula - Coastal water metaG017-DNA (SPAdes) (version 2) | ecosystem: Environmental > Aquatic > Marine > Coastal ... | reverse complement strand
GTTAGGGGAAAAAGACGCAGAGATAAACAAACAAAAGATTATCAGACGAGTAGATTAAAGAATGACTAAGCTACTTTATCTTCCTGCGTAAATGCATCTTTTAAAACGGCTTGCATAAGCTCATCTGCATTGGCTTGAGTACTCATAATTTGAACTTCTAGTTGATCGCAAATAGCAAAGAGTTTTTCAACTTTTTTAACTATTTCTTTTTGCTCCTGAAGAGGTGGTAACTGTATAAGAGCAGCTCTTGCACTTTCAGTCTTTAATCTAGGCATCCTCATTCCTGAAACTTGAGAATTTACATATTTCAAGAAAGACTCAGTTTTTAATGCAAATCTAACATAGAAAGGGTTTATGTTTCCAAACAAACTAATAGGAATAATTTCAGTTGTGCAAACACCATTTTGATCTGCAACAATAACTTTATCTAGATATGGCCTTAACTTCCCATACAAAACGTCTCCCTCAAGAAACACACTTTTCGTTGACTTTGAATTTCTTTTCTCAAACGTAATCTTTTGCAATAGTGTTGATGAAATTTTTTCAATATCTTCAAGCTCTAAAACCCAGCTTGTAACATCAATATTTTTAGGCTCTATTCTTAAATTTGAACCATAATTTGAAATTTCTCCTAAATGACAATATTCCCAGCTACCTGGCAATTCAAATGGCTTTTCTTCTTCATTAATTAAAAGCAATGTCTTTTGTTTTTTGATTTTTTTATCTTTAATCAGCTTTTCTTTTTCAGATTGAATTCGTTTTAAGAGCTCACTAACAGGCTCAGTATCAGGATTCTGCTCACGCCAATTTTTTGTAAGTTTTCCTTGAATAGCATCTAATAATATTTGCTGACGAAGCTTTTTAAGTAGTCTTTGCTGATTTACAGTTTCATCCGAAAAATGAGTCTTGATATTTAGAGTATTTTTTAATTTATTAATCCAAAAATCTTGTTGCTCAATATCAAAATATGGCAATTTATATTGTTTAAAATTCTTTTGATTAATCGACTCCTTAGATGTTCCAGATTTTGTATCCGCAACTAGAATTCTTCTTATTGAATTGAACACAAAATGATAAAAACGCATATTAAGTGAATATTTCTCAGAATTTTTTGGTTTTAAAATATAACAAAGATCACTGCTTATAAACTTATCATTAACATAATGTACCCTTCCAAGAGAACCTGAGGCTGCAGCAGCAAAAATAAGATACTCACCCTCGTATTCAAACTCATTATGAGTTTTCCATTCTGAAGATGCTGTAATAAAATGATATTTTCCAGGAGTGCATTTGGTACTTTGTAACGAACCTTTTTCAATACTAAATAACTCATCAATGGAAACATTGTGAGACATCTAAATTAACTCCTTCTTAAGTTGGTCTATATACTCATCACTTCTAGCTAGAGATTGATGAAGCATATCTAATAATTCTGTACTTGTATGGATCTCCTCTTCTTCAACTTGATGCGGATTCTTTATATCAAGACTGTATCCATTAGATTTAATAGTATCTATATCTACTTGCCAAGCCTGATCATTTTCTCCTCTATCACCCCACCAAGACTTTAATTTATCAAACTCTTCATGCCTTATTGGCTTAGTTTTAGAATAGGACTTTTGCCCTTCTGGCAATCTATGCTCGTAATACCATATATTTTCTGTTTTCTCACCTTTGGTAAAAAAAAGTAAGTTAGTTGAAACAGAAGCATATGGCTGAAAAACAGAGTTTGGCAAACGAACAATGGTATGAAGATTACAATCTTCTAAAAGCTTTCTTCTTATTCTTTTTTTAATATTATCACCAGTTAAAGAACCATCTGGAAGAATAATTGCTGCACGACCTCCATCCTTAAGAAGATGAATCATAAGGATAAGAAATAGATCTGCGGACTCTTTTGTTCTAAAAGTCTGTGGAAAGTTGTTTTCATTATTATTTGATACAACACCTCCAAAAGGAGGATTAGCCAGAATAACGTCAACTCTGTCTTTTTCTATGTACTCAGTAAGAGGACGAGAGAGTGAGTCATCAAAACGAATATTAGGAACCTCAACGTCATGCAAAATCAAATTGGTTGTAGCAAGTAAATAAGGCAAAGGTTTGTATTCCCAACCTATAACGTTTTCTTGGAGTTTCTTCATGTCTTCAACCGTACTTGATTGCTTTTTTAAATGCTCAACCGTAGCTGTCAAAAATCCTCCAGTTCCGCATGATGTATCAAGTACCTTTTCGCCTAGTTGAGGATCTACCATATCAGTTAAAAACTCTACAACTGCGCGCGGTGTATAAAACTCACCACTCTTACCCGCATTTTGTAACTCCCTTAAGAATGACTCATATACGTCTCCAAAGACTTGCTTATCTTTTGAATTATTAAAGTCAATCTCATTAAGTTTATTGACAACCTGCCTAAGAATGGTTCCAGACTTCATATAGTTGTGGTTACCACCAAAAACCTCATGAACGATGTAGCCTCTCTTGTTTCCAGTAGAAATATCTAGATTTTTAAGTCTTGGGAATAAATTTTGATCAATGAATTCAAGAAGCTCATCGCCCGTCATTCCCTCATCATCACCAGCCCATGCATCCCAATGAAGGTCTTCTGGAATTGGAGATATATAACTACTATTAAGAAGCTCTAACTCTTTGTCCTTGTCACAAAAAATCTTTAAAAATAGCATCCACCCAAGCTGTTCAATACGCTGAGCATCACCGTTAAGTCCAGTATCATTCCACATAATTTTTTGAATACTTTTAACAATCCCACTAATGTTTGCCATAATTAAGCTACCTTATATATTTCTTGTTGTAATTCATTTAACGCTTCTTGATACTTTGCCTTACCGCCAAAGATTTTAACGATTTCTACTGGCGATCCAAACTTATCAAACGGCTTAACCTGAAGAATTTTAATATCCTCGATGTTTTCAATACCTTCGTCAGCATATTTATCCAATAAGGCGTTTAATACGTTTTGTGTTTGCTCACTATACTTTGTGAAATAATTACGTTTTTTAACATTATTTGCGCGCTCAGTTCGCGTCAGCGGAGGCTGATCAAAGGCTGTATGACATATCAAATCAAACATGTCCATTTCTTTGTTAACTGCCTTCTTAAAATGTTCGTATTCAACACCTTGGCTCAAAAGCTCATCAATAATAACTTGCTTCTTTTTTGAGCTGCTCCATGTATTTAAGAATTGATCTAAAGAAGTGAACTTTTGATTAACCTTTTGCTTGGTGTAATCTTTAATGCTTCCAGTAATAGGCTTACCATCTTCGTTGTAGTATTGAATTCTTACATTGAGGATTGCAACATTAACCCCGTTAACCATGATTTTTTTACTGGGCTCTGCTATCGGCTTACCGCCAGGTTTAATAACAGGGGGCTCAATAATAACCTCTTCACCATCATCATCAGTTGGATTTGGTTCGTCATCGGGATCTGGAAAATCTTCATTTTCATCAACCACTTTAATTTGCTCAGGATCGCCATCAAAGTCTGGATCTGCAAATAAATCGGTAACGCTTCTAAAGTCTAGGATTGTAAAGAAGTGTTTACCATTAGCTTCACTAATCCTGGTGCCTCGTCCAATGATCTGCTTGAACTCGGTCATTGAGCCAATATTACTATCAAGGACGATAACTTTGCAGGTCGGTGCATCGATACCCGTTGTCATTAGTTTTGATGTGGTCGCGATGACTGGATACTTCTGTGCAGGGTCGGTGAAGTTATCGAGCTCTCTTTTGCCTTCCTCGTTGTCACCCGTTATCTGCATTACGTATTTGTCGTTCTCTTTGACGTGTTCAATGTTTTCATTTACTAGGGCTGAGCGCATCCCTTGAGCGTGCTCAATGTCGACGCAAAACACAATGGATTTATCAAATGGTGTGCCGTTTGTTTTTAGATATTCGGTCACCTTTTTAGCAACAGACTCTCGCCTTTCATCGACCACAATTTTTCTGTCAAAGTCTTTTCGGTTATAAATCCTGTCTTCAACTAGATTGCCGTCCTTATCCTTAAAGCCAGGGGGAGGTCGCCACCCCTCAACATCAACATTAAGGGTTACCCTTACAACCTTGTAAGGCGCTAAAAACCCATCTGAAATGCCTTGTTTAAGGGAGTACGTATAGAGTGGCTCTCCGAAGTATTCTGTACTTGAAATCGTCTCTGTTTCTTTAGGAGTTGCCGTCAAACCAATATGGGTCGCACCATTAAAATAATCAAGGATTTCACGCCAAGCGCTATCATCTCTAGCACTACCTCTATGACACTCATCAATCACAATCAAATCAAAGAAATCTTGACTAAACTTTCTGAAGGCGTCTTTGTCCTCATCATAACCAGTAAGTCCCTGATACAGAGCCAAGTAAATCTCATAAGACTTATCAATTTTTTTATTTTTAATGACCGTCATCTTGTCTTTAAAGTGACGAAAATCTCCTCTTCGAGTTTGGCCAATTAATGCATTACGGTCCGCTAAAAATAGAATTCTTTTCTTGGTTCCACTCTTCCAGAGGCGATGAATAATCTGAAAAGCTGTGTAGGTCTTTCCAGTTCCAGTTGCCATAGTTAGCAAGATGCGCTGCTTGCCTTTAGCAATAGCCTCAACAGTCCTATTAATAGCAATTTGTTGATAGTATCTTGGGCTCATCCCTGAGCCGTCAGAAAAGTAAGATTCTGAGCATACAGCCTCCTCTTCTTCGCTATTTATACCCTTATATTTTTTGTATCGCTTCCATAACTCTTCTGGCGAAGGAAAATCATCAAGACTAATCTCTTTTTCTAAAGTGCCATTTGAGGCAGTTTTGTCATGCTCAAAAAAGCCATCACCGTTAGAGCTGTATACGCTTGGAATATCTAAAATATCAGCATAATTAAGGCCTTGCTGAATACCTGATCTGACAGTATGCTTGTTATCTTTTGCTTCAATGATTGCAATTGGAATTTCAGGCTTGTAATAGAGTATATAGTCCGCTCTTTTGCCTTTACCTCTAGAAGTTAAGTTACCTTTGACATAGATACGGCCATCTGTAAAGTAGACCTCTTCACGAACTTGAGACTGAATGTCCCAGCCTGCGTCAACAATTGCTGGGGTAATGTACTTGGTACAAATATCTCTTTCAGAAAGATCTCTTTTTAATGACATTATGGTAATTTTTTTTCCAGTTTTCTAAGAATAATCATACCTACTAAAATGACCTATTTTTTTCATTTAAATTCCAAACATCTTTAGAAAGATCAAGTTGCTCTTTCTGTAATTTTTTAATTTCTTTACTAATAGTATCTTCTCTATTTAGGATTTTGCTAATTTCTTTCTTTTTATCATCATCAGGAATAACGATTTTAAGCCCCTTCAAGTCTGAGAATTTAATAAATGGTATTGTACTTCCAGAAGTTATACTTTTTAATAATGATTGCCCTAAATTTGAACGTAAATAGGTAAATAATGAATGAGGATCAATTAAATCACTGACGACTCTAAGAATAATCGCGGATTGGCCAATAACCCATCCTCCCTTTCCAGGTTCTGGAACAGATGAAGGCACAATACCTACCTTTCCAGTACTTCCTTTGACAATAAGTACAATGTCATTTGATTTTGCATAATTATCATTTGGCATAACATCACCAAGCAATACAGCTCTTGATGGATTGTCTATGAAGCCTCTATTAGGAATATCTGCTGCACCAATTTCCAGAACTTCTAACCCACTATCAACTCCAACTCGATGAACCCTTGGTCTTATGACTTTGATATGCTCACCCAATGAAACAGTTTCTTTGTCTTCCAATATTTTATTGACTGACTGAATATCTGCATTCAAAACATATTTTCCAGGAGAAAGGTTAAAGTTATTTGATTCTATTTCAGAATTTGTGATATTTTTTAAATACATAGTATCACCATTTTTATGCTGTGTTTTTGACACAGCTATTGTTCCAATAATCTCTTCAAAATTGTTGAGTATTTTTATTCTTCCATTTCCTGAGTAGAAATTACTACTTCTTAAGTCGATAAAATTAACCGAATCATTCTTTTTAGAAGGTGTCAAAACTAATATTGAAAAACCAATATTAGTTTGTGGCATTAGACTATTTGGCATTGCTATTACCGAGTGAACAACGCCTTGATTTATTAAATTTTGTCTGAGCTTATGCTCAGCACCAGGTGAGAAAAGAATGCTGTCTTGAACTGCAATAACGCCTATTCTTTTAGTAATAAATAATAGATGCTGAATTGCTAAAATTGTACCTTGTCTGGTTTTTTCAGGAAATCGATTAAACCAGTCACCTTCAACAGCTTTATTGTACATATCACCTTTTAAGCCAAATGGTGGATGCGAGATTGTGACGTCATATTGAGGAAGCTCTCCATCAAAAACTCCACTAGGGCTAATTATTGGATCACAAAATTCAAATGCAATATTCGATTCAGTTAGAAGGTCTATAAATAAAGGTATACATGATTTTAATGGGGTTTCAAGGACCACTTTAGATGCAGTTTCAGAAGCCCTTATTCCAAGCTGAGCAGCCGAATCCCATTCTATACAAACATCATCATTTTTAGTTATATCTGCCAGCCCAACTAAAAAATCTGAAATCTCTTTAGGAATAACATAATTGCCGCCTCGCTGGCTTGGGAGGCTGTTAAACCAAGCAGCAAACTCGTCTTTAATTTTAGTCGTGGATAGTAATCCAGTTTTTATAAACTCTCTAGCTAGTGCCCTAGCTGCAATTAAATCTTCATCACTAATATCGCCGTGACTCGCATAGTACTCTTCAATAAATGACTTATAGGCATCATTAATTCTTTTGCCATACCTCTCGTTCCAAGCAGTTTCATTAATTAATTCTTCGATAGGCTTACCATTAAAGGCAATATTCTTCATAAAATCTTTAATAGAATAAGTATTAATAAGAGTATTTATGAATGGAACTTCATCTATTTTTTTATCAAAAATTAACTTTTCAATAGTCAAAAGAGCAAGGGAAGTTTTGGCACATAAACTAAAATCAGCCTTACTATTTTGTAAAAATAATTTTGTCATTTGATCAAGTATTTGCATATATTATTTCCCTGTAAAAAAAATTACTTACTGTAATTGTATGTGGTTATAACTCTTCCAGCCTCTTCAACAACAACAAGGCCACCTTTATCGATAACCTTCATTACAGTCTTAAGTGCAATTTTCAGATCCGCCATTACTTCAATCGCATTATTTTTAGTTAAAACACATCTATTCTGATTGTCAAATTCACCATGCTCTAAAGTAAGATCAATCATTGACGTTTTTATACCTCTTTGGCTCATTCGTTGGTGTGCATGTTTTGTTATATATTTCATTTTTTAGACATTTTTATTTATTGATTTAAGGTCATTATAACTAAGTATTATTAAATGTCAATAAGTATTTAATACTTTTTTTAAATATAAACATATTCTAATAGAAATAATATTAAATAAACACAAAAACAAAGGGTGTTTACTTACTGTTCATAATAGTTCGAATAAGTGGTGTTATTGCTCGTAGCTGGTCGATTTGGTATGAACTTAGTGTTCCATCAACCTCAATAAATGCTGTTTTTCCTGCATTAAACCTTCTTTTGTTGGTAGGCCTAATTCTTCTATTAGGAAATGATCGATCCCTTATTTCTTTTACAGACTCACCTTTTAATTCTCTACTCTTTATCTCAGCAGCAGAAATAGAGCCTGCTGGAGCTATCTCTAAAGGCTCCTCTCCGCTCAACACATTCTCCATGTCACTTAATGAGACTTTCATTACAGCGTCTCTTATAAATGATTCTTGGACACCTTCTTCTCTGAGTCGATCTGCAAATCGAAACTTTAGATCACTAATAAGGTCCCTATGATTCGTTAACTGATTTGCTGAATTAAGAAGAGTGCGTTTGATTTTTGCGCAGCCAGCAACGTCTAAATTTTGAAGCTTGCAAAGTGCTTCTCCAATCTTATGAATGTTTTCATTTCTTGGAGGTGGACTTAATGACCTCTCTACTCTAGATAAGTAAGCTAAATCAAAGCCTGTTTCTTTTGCTAGGCCTCTTAGTGATATTCCTCCAGCCTCTCTAAGCTCCCTTAATACATAGCCAAAATCATTAGTTTTCATAGTCAACTCCTTGTTGTAATTTGTACAATATACAACACTATAATTCAAATGTCAAATATAACTAAAATATAAGTAGAACTAGAAGAGCATAAGTTACTCAGGATAATTCTTATGTCTTTTACCAAAAGTTAATTAAAGCAACTTCTTAGCACATTTATCATACAACTCTCTCATCTCCTTATCTGTATAGTTTAATGGCGGATATTGCTTATCTAGTGACAACAAAATTTGCCCTAAATCCCTGTAATCATTTTTCATATCCCAATCTCCATAGAATAGTCTAAATGAGGAGCACTCACTAAACAAAGACCAATCTGCAGTCATAACGTAATTGTGATGTCGAAGAGCAATGTAGCCATCGTAAAAATCACCAAGATCCATCTTCAGTAATTCTTTGAAAGTTTCAAAGCTTTGGTTACCTTCTTCTTTCAAAATTTCTTCAAAATCAAATATTAATGCATCAATTGAAATTGAATACATCATTGGCTTTTTATCATCTGCAATGGTCACTTTGATAGTCTTATTAAATTCAACAGTTGCAGCCTCAACACCCTCATTACGAATGAGAGCTCCTAAAAGGTTATCTAAGTGGTGAGGCTTTAAGAAGTGCTCATCATAAAATTCTTTTAAAACTTGATCATTCCAGTTACCTTGGTCACTGCCACTCATATAGAAATCTCCAGAATTTTTGTACTGATCATTAAGTTTTCTTTCATTCTTATGAATCGAAAAGCCAGTGAAACGACCCTCACGCGGATCTGATATATACGCACTGAGAAGATATTTACCAAATTTTTTGACATATAGTGAGCCAGATTCTTCAAATTCATATTCAATCCTCTCTTTAAAGAAATTAAATAAATCTTCTTCACTCATTTCATCTCTTTCTGACTCTTCTGATCCGATATATTGCTCCCAATCAAACTTCATACTGGCAACAGCCCAATGAGGATCAACTGAAGCATAAAAATTATCTCCAGCGTCAAAATCTAGAAACCCAAAACCGATGTCATGCCAGAATTCATCAATAAGATCTATAGCTTTTTCATCATTCGTTTTTATTGCATGCTCAATAAGCTTTTCCATAATGCTCATTGAGTCAGACCTATCAACACTTTTCAAGTTAAGTGCTTTGGCAATCTTAATATACAAATCATCCTCGACCATTTTTTTTTGGGCTTGTTTAGACTCTTGATCTTTTTTCTCTTCAGCTTCAATCAATTCTTGATCTTTTTGTTGTTTTATAAGTTCTTCAGCTTTTTTGTTTCTATTATTTTCTTGCTCTTTTCTCCAATCCGAATAGTACACATAGTGTTCTTCTATGCTCATCCCTTCTGGCAAAGAAAATTCTCTCTCTTCTTTATAACTTGTAAATGAATATATATCTAAACCATTTTCAACTCTTATAAATTTAAATTTCTTATTAAATTCCTCAGGTTCATAATGTCTTGGAAGTGGATTGCTCCAAGATGAAAATATTAAAGTATCTATTGATGAATCTTTTTTCCAACAACAAAAAAATTCCTGACCATTAAACTCTCTATCTCCAAATTCAAGCCAACTTCTTTTCTCAAGATGACCATTAAAACGATCTAAATCTTCAATATCATTAATTTCTCGAGAACCAGATTGCCTATATTGTAGGCCCTCACCTTTCAAAAAATCAAGGTAACTAGCTGTATCTGAAGGATTCATAAAGCCTACATTTACTATTTCACCATCTGTAAGCATAGAGTAATTTGGTAGCTCTAAAACAAACCTATTCCAGCCTCCTGAGAAATATTTATCGATTGAATCTCTTCGAATAATTACAGATATGAACTCGCAAAAAACTGCCATTAATTCTCCTTAATTAGCTTAAGTTTTTAATTCTTAGATAATTAAGAATCCACGTTCTTAATTTACTAATAAATTCGTCAAAGTCGCCACAACAGTATTCAACGTAAACATCGGAATGCATTGGGCTATCATCTATAACATTTAACTCAAATTCTTCACAATCCAAATGCGAAATAAGAAGATCTCTCTCATTTATTGAGTCATTTTTTTCCCATATCTTTATATAATCTGACCAGGTTAACTCTAGACCGCTCAATTCTAATAAATTAACCTCTGGACCTTCTATAAAAGTTCCTTTAAATTCTAGTATGTTGTTGCCATCAATGTACTTGGAATATTCATCACGCAGAATTTCTAAATCTTTTGATTGGCAGTAAATTTCTTTATCAGAAGTTTTCATCTAGTAAATCATAATAAAGATAAGATGGTAGTATTTTTCATATATTAATTATAGTTCAAAAGAAAATCAAAAAAGGCTTTGCTGATAGGCTGATGGCGATACAGATGTTTTATTTTGAAGTGAATCTAGATAGTTCGACCACTCTTGCATCATTGTTATACGCTCTTGAAGATATTCAGCATGGTTGTAAGCAGCTCTTACCTTATTTGCTTGAGAGTGAGAAAGTTGAATCTCAATTAAATCACCGTTATAGCCCATTTCATTCAGCCTAGTACTTGCCATAGATCTAAAGCCATGTGGAGTCATCTTATCTTTACCTATGCCAACCCTTCTTAATGCTAATCTTAATGCATCTGATGTAATCGGTTTATTGATGTTTCTTGGTGTTGGAAATACATAATCACTATCAACATTAACATTCCTCAGGTTTTGAAGTAATTTAATAACCTGCTGACTTAATGGAACAATATGAGGTCTTTTAAGCTTCATTCTCTCTTTACTAATTCTTATTAGCTTAGCAACAAAATCTACCTCACTCCACAGCATTCCAGTAAGCTCTGAGGGCCTTAGAAATACATGAGGAGCCATTACTAGAGCCGCTCTAACTTCATAGCCCCCCTTATGCTCCTCAAGTTTATTAAGGAGCCAGGGTATTTCTTTTGGATCGGTAATGGTTGCGTAATGCTTTTCAGGTTTCTTTTTAAATATTTCACTAGGAAGGTCTCTTACTGGATTAATCTTGATAACGTCCATGCCAACTGAAAACTTAAAGACGCCATTCAAGATGCTTTTAACTTTCTTGAGCATATCAAGCTTGCCAGTGTCTTGTATCTTAAGGAGCAAAATTCTAATATCTGAGGACTTAATGTCATCAATAGGCAAATTACCAAGTTTAGGTATTAAGTAGTTGTTTGCCCTTTGTATGGTGTCCTCAACATAGCCCAGGCTCCACTGATCTTTATTCTTATTAATCCACTTAAGAAACATCTGCTCAAACGTCTTCTTATTAGATATTTTTGCCGCTTCCTTTATTTGCTTGGGGTTAATGCCTTGAAGCAGCAGTTGTTTGTTTTTATTACGGGCCTGTCTTGCGCTCAAAAGAGTGACTAGTGGATACGGCCCGAGTGACATCATTGTGGCTTTATTATTAAACCGGTATCGATGTCTCCATAGTTTTGAGCCATTGGGGTTTATCTCTAAAGTTAAGCCCTCGGAATCAGCAATGCGATAAAGTTTGTCTTTACGCTTAAGATTTCGTATCTTTGTGTCTGTAAGCACCGTGTGATGAAGCCTTGTATTTTTTAAGGAATGTCAAATCTACTCACAAGTCTACTCACAATCGTGTGAGATGTCAAGAATATGTATGACAC
>Ga0209816_1002992_pt1 | contig 11739 bp, 8 predicted proteins | sample CoawatmetaG01DNA_FD_187509 | JGI IMG/M metagenome (GOLD analysis project Ga0209816, IMG submission 187509) | Marine microbial communities from the West Antarctic Peninsula - Coastal water metaG017-DNA (SPAdes) (version 2) | ecosystem: Environmental > Aquatic > Marine > Coastal ... | reverse complement strand
TAGCCGATGAGAAATTATTAGATTTATTATAGATTCTAACGTGAATATCTGTTGGATTCCAGCCATTAGCAGAAGTCGTATCATCCGGACAAGCTGATGAAACACATACTAGATCATCAATAGCTCTGAATAAGACATAGTCACCAGGCCTAGACCAGGAAACATCTGAGCTTAATGTATGGCATTCTTCAATTGCAGTATTAAAAAAGAGGTTAACTGCTGCCCAATTTTTTCTTGGCGTAACTCCATGCTTAGAAAGTGATTTATTAAAATTATCAGTACAACTAATATGCCCAGGAAATCCCCTATCATCATAATACTTGGAGTTGCATGCAAGGCCAAAGGTGTCATGCCTACATACGGTGTCTTGAATTACCTCGACAAGAGGCACCGAGTTTTGGTTGTAGAACTTATCATGAGTGCCTGGTGCTGGATAGCTTGACTGCATTTGCGATCTTGTAACCGTTGGATCGAGACAAAACTCTAAATTATTTTTTAAATCTTCCTCTAAAAAGGCTTGAAAATCAGAACATTGCTGGCCTTCAACATCAATAATTTGAATGTACTCACCGGCCTTCACTTTATAGGCAACTGCAGAGCTATTGCTAATCCGAATCTCTTTTGATGCTTTAGCTAGTGGCTCAGGTAGCCTCTCAGAAGGGCTTGATGGATTTGAGCGTGACACATTAATCAAAATTTCAGTGGGAGAATTCTGCTTATCTACTATCATTGGACCACCTTTCGCATCAAAAACGCACAAGGCATCATTTTTAATATCAAAAGACTGGCGTGAATCTGCAGGATTAGACGGTGAGAAAAGCTCAGTACCATTTAGTTTTTTGGTGTCTATTTGGTTATACTCTAGAATTGCCTTGAGCATATCCGAGCAATCATCTGTATTTATTTTAGATGTATTACTTTCAGGTTTTGTATTCCAGTTCAATGTTGACAACACTGATAATTTCTTAGAGTCAAACGCAAGGACACTGCACTGCTGATCTCCCTCTACATCGACTATTTCTACTGAATCACCACTCTTTAAATCAATTGAAATTGCCTCACCTCCAAGTATTTGGTAGGTTTCACAATCACCGTCATATTTAATATTAGAAACTCTCATTTAGTAGACTAAGTTAACAGATATCTTGAGTATACATATAATAATTTACAGGTCAATTTGAAAAATTCATGTGCTGATGAAATAAATTAAAATCTAAGAAAAATAGTTTATACGGCATTCCAGGGGGTGGAATGCCGACAAACTAAGGAGTAATAATGTAGAGTTTTCCTCTAACACAACCCCTTTGTAAATCACTTACAGCAGTTAGAATTTACGGTAAGCGTTATTAAGATCAACCATTGGATGGTTTTCTGACATTTGAAACTTAACTAATAATTCACGAGCAATCATATCTCGCTCTTGTTGATTATTAGGAAGCTTTATATTATCTGGGATAGTGACCCAGCCATTAATATTTCTATCAAAAACAGCAGCTTGATCACCCTCATAACCCATATGAATATCTTCTAACCAGTTAAGATCTTTCCAGCCCATTTTTTCAATGTATTTTTGTAAAAAAGGCGTTATGAACTTAAGATCAGGAACAAGGTTTACATCATATCTATAACCAATATGTTGTCCAATCATTTGCTCGCGATCAGTATCTAAACCATCAGCGCCAACTACAAATGTTTCTTCATTTTTACTCATAATAACTCCTTATCTTAAAAACGTGTCATATCAGGACGACCAACCGTGTGCTGTGAACCTGCAATAGGAACCTGTGCACAAGCCGAAGCCTCCATAGTAAGAGCCGCTAGATCTTCTGGCTCTAATGAGTGTATATTTGTCTTGCCACATGCACGAGCCATCATTTGAGTCTCGATTGCTAGTGTATGTAAGAAGTTGTATACACGCTCTGATGCTTCATCAGGATCAAGACGCTTTCTAAGCTCAGGATCTTGAGTTGCAACACCAACCGGACAACGTCCAGTATGACAGTGATAACATTCACCAGCTTTAACGCCCATTTCAGTCTCATAATCAGCCTCAGGAATGTCTCTATTACAATTAAGCGCCATAAGAGATGAGTGACCAATCGCAACCGCATCTGCGCCAAGTGCAACAGCTTTAGCAACGTCACCGCCATTTCTAATACCACCCGCATAAACTAAAGAAATTCTTCCGCTCATACCAACATCGTCAATTGCTCTTCGAGCTTGACGAATTGCCGCAATCCCTGGAACTCCAGTTTCTTCTGTTGCAATATGTGGTCCAGCAGCAGTACCGCCTTCCATGCCATCAATATATATACTATCACAACCAGTTTTAGCAGCCATACGAACGTCATCGTATACACGCGCAGCACCAAGTTTCAGCTGTATAGGAATCTGGCCATCTGTCGCTTCACGAATCTCTTCAATTTTAAGCGCTAAGTCATCTGGCCCAAGCCAGTCTGGATGTCTTGCAGGAGAGCGCTGATCAATACCGGCAGGTAAAGAACGCATTTCTGCAACCTGGTCTGTAACTTTTTGACCCATTAGGTGTCCACCTAAACCAACCTTACAGCCTTGACCAATAAAAAACTCAACACTATCAGCTAAACGTAAATGTTGAGGATTAAAGCCATAACGAGACTGGATGCACTGATAAAACCACTTACTTGAGTAACGCCTCTCATCTGGAATCATTCCTCCTTCACCAGAACAAGTAGCAGTTCCAGCCATCGTAGCGCCGCGAGCTAGAGCAGTTTTAGCTTCATAACTCAAAGCACCAAAGCTCATTCCAGTAATATAAATTGGAATGTCTAGCTCTAATGGTCTTGGAGCCTCTGGCCCAATAATTGTTTTAGTTAAACACTTTTCTCTGTAACCTTCAATGACAAAACGAGTTAACGTTCCTGGCATAAAAGTTAAATCATCCCATGTTGGAATTTTTTTAAATAGAGAGAACCCTCTCATTCTGTATCTACCCAAATCAGACTTAATGTGGATATCATCCATCACTGTTTTAGGGAAGATAAAACTTTTACCTAGTCTATGGTTTTCTGAATCACTCATAATATTTCCTTTTGATTAATTTGTTAAAAGCACTATTAAAGAATTAGTTTTTTCTCATTAGGCTCTAAGTTAGCGTAGTTCCATAACATTTTTCCAGAAATATGCTTTTGCATTTTCTCAACACCTCTAGGAGTCTTCATACCATAAAGTGCTAATTTCTCTGTTAAGTAACGAACATCAAGTTCTGTCATATCAGCCTGAACACAGTCAACACCTAGTTCTTCAACTTCACCGCCGACATAGATAGTACCGTCATACATTGAGTCACCTAAATTCATTCCAGCATCACCCAAAACGATCATACGACCACGCTGCATCATGAATCCAGAAAATGCGCCTGTCTTGCCACCAACAATAATTGTGCCACCCTTCTGATCAATACCAGTACGAGCACCAACACTACCTTTACAAACAAGATCACCACCACGAATAGCAGCGCCAAAAGTAGATCCAGCATTTTTATCAATCACAACAGTTCCAGCCATCATATTTTCTGCACATGACCAACCGACACGACCTTTAATGTGAACATTAGGTCCATCAATCAAGCCACAACCAAAGTAGCCTAAGCTATCTGAAAAAGTTAAGTTAAGTCTGTTTAAGATACCAACGCCAACACCATGCCTAGACATAGGATTATCAACAGTAATATCACCAATACCTTTTTCCATTAACTCTCTGATTTCACGATTAATTTCTCTTGGCGTCATGTCAAGTGCATCAATCGTTGCACTCTTACTAGTGTCAACATCAAAGGAGTGGAAATATGTTAAATTTTCACTTTCGTCAATAGAGAAGAATTTTTTCTGAGTTCTTCCTTTTAACGTCTCTTCATGAAGTCCCATTTCCTGAGACGTTTCTTTTCTTAGTTCTGCCATACTTTTACCTCTCCGTGATATGGGTCAAATGTTTCAATACGATGATCAAATAAAGTTCTAATTGCAACCTCTTCAGAAGCTAGCGCAATCATATCTTCACCTTCATATACAACCATTGGTTTAGCAGCCATAACATCCTTGGCCATACCAAGTTGATCTTTTGTTGCAACTAAATATGTGAAAACACCATCAAGGTAGTCTATTGAACCCTTCATAGCAGTTTCTAAATCGTCACCTTGACTCATTCTATCAGCAAGATAAACAGCAATTAGTTCTGAGTCACAGTTAGATGAGAAACGGTGGCCAGAACGCTCCAGTGAACGTCTATTTGTCCAGTAGTTGGTCAACTGTCCGTTATGAACAACTGCAACGTCACTAAAAGGATAAGCCCAGTAAGGATGAGCAGAGCGAATATCAACGTCAGATTCGGTCGCCATTCTAGTGTGTCCAATTCCGTGAGTGCCATTAAAGTCATTTAAGCCATATTGATCAGAGACAACCGATGCATCTCCTAAATCTTTAACTAACTCTAGTGAGTTACCAATAGATAAAATCTCAACACCTTCAACATCTTCAACAAAGTCAGCAACTTTTTTCATATCACCTGAAAATTGAACTTCGTAACGATGAGCATATTCAGTTGGGCTTTCTTTCTTTACAACCTTAACGCCTAGTTCAGTAAGTCTTGAGTTAACTGTTTCCATGCGATCTTTGATAGTAGCATGAATATCATAGCTACCTTCTAGGTCAGCGGCTTCAGCAACTTTAAACCTTAATATTTGATTTCCATTGTCTTTACCATACATTGCATATCCAGTTGAGTCTGGACCTCTATGCTTTAAAGCCTGTAGCATTGATGTCATTTGCTCACCAATGTTTACGCCTTTTCCAGCTTTTTTATGAATAATTCCTGCTATTCCGCACATAAAATAATCTCCCTTTCCCGAAAAATTGCCCACCGTTAAGTGGGCACTCTAAAAAAAACCTAAAGAAAACTTAGCCCTATGGCAAGCAATCTATATAAGTCTCTAAATCCCAATCTGTAACTGTGGCATTAAATTTTTCCCATTCATCTGTCTTATAATGATGAAAAACTTTGTACATCTCATTTGGCATCGATGATTTAATTACTTCATCATTTTCAAGCTCATTCAATGCGTCACCTAAAGACATAGGAAGCTTCTTAACTTGCTTTCCTGCCTCCATAGCTGCATAGATATTGCGCTCTTCAGGCTCACCTGCATCAAGATTGTTATCAATACCATCACCCATTGCCTTTAATAGTGCTGATCCCATTAAATAAGGATTAACCATTGAGTCAACTGAACGATACTCAAAACGACCTGGCGCAGAAACACGAAGCGCACAAGTACGGTTTTGATAACCCCAATCTGCAAAAATTGGCGCCCAAAAGCCAGTATCCCAAAGACGGCGATACGAGTTAACTGTAGAAGAACCAATCGAAGTTAACGCTGGTAAATGCTTAATAACACCACCGATTGACTTAAGGCCAATTGGACCAGGCATCTTTTCATCGATTGAAGGGTCCGGCATAAATGTATTTTCACCACCCTCCTTGTACATAAAGTTACCAGGCATACCAGGAAGCTCTCCTTCACCAGCAATTTCTGGATGGAATACATCTTTACCACCTTTCCATAAAGACATATTATGGTGACAACCTGATGCAGACACTCCCATAAAAGGTTTACTCATGAAGCAAGCAATTAATCCAAACTCACGAGCAACTTGCGCACAAATTTGACGATAAGTTGTTAACCGGTCCGCGTTTCTTAATACGTCATCAAACTGTGTATTAAGCTCTAATTGACCCGGCGCATCTTCGTGGTCACCTTGAATAATATCAAGACCCATTTGCTCTGAATATTCAATAACTTTCATAAACACAGGGCGTAACTCTTCAAACTGATCAATGTGGTAACAGTTAGGCTTTGTGACTCCGCCATTTGGCTGACCATCTTCACCGCGCTTAAGCCACATCATTTCTGGCTCTGTGCCGCAGCGCATATCTAGTCCATACTGATCTTGGAATTCTTTGTGTTGTCTATATAAATTACCACGACAATCTGATGTTAAGGCTTCGCCTGGATTTTCACGCTCTTCACGGTTTCTATAAAGTCTACAGAAAACGCGCGCTACTCTCTTGTCCCATGGAAGCTGACAAAAAGTGTCAGGATCTGGAAGACCTACAAGCTCTGAAGCTTCAGGGCCGTAACCGATATAATCACCGTGACGGTCTACAAATAAGTTGGCTGTTGAGCCATATACTAGTTGAAATCCTTTTTCAGCTAACCTCTCCCAATGGCGCGCAGGAATACCTTTACCTACAATGCGGCCTGTAACTGAAACAAATTGATAATATACATATGTAACGCCCAATGCTTCGATCTTAGCCTTGACTTCTTTTACAAGTTTGTCGCGACCGGGCTCGTTAACGTGCTGTTCTAAATCTGTCATTTAATTTCTCCGAAAAAATAAAAAAAATCTCTATTAAAGATTTACCCCCTAGCATGCTTTTATTTTGATTCGTAAGATATAAACCAAAACAGAAACACTAATGAATTCGCTGCTGTCTTAGTTATAAAAGCCAAATAAATTACTACACAAATGACTCTTTTTTAACTCCAAAAAACGGAGTAACAGCAAATTAAAGTTTGAGTATACGCCTAATGATATTCCATTGTCAAGAAATTTTATTGATTTTAAAGAAATATAATAAAGCGTTGATTTTCTTCTAATTAATTGCATTAAAACAAGAAAAAAGTAAAAAATTTAGGAAGTGTTTAAAGAAAGATTATTTTAAAAAAAAGCTTAACTTATCAGGACTTATAATTAATTTAATCAGAGTTATTTGAGCAGATAACAGTTAGAAACTGGCACTCGTCACTAATTATTTTTTTGGGTCCATGCGGCTTATCTGAATCAAAGTATATAGAGTCGCCCTTCTGAAAGTGATAGATCTCAGTTCCATAGTAATAATCCATTTTACCTTTAAGCATATAAATAAACTCTATCCCTTTATGCTGAAAGTCAGGAAAATCATAATCTCTTGAAGTTACCGTAATAAGGCAAGGCTCCACCTTAAGAGATCCACTCACGTTATGGCCAAGTAATTGATAATGCCTACTTTCATCGGAGCCCGCTCTCTCTATTGTCAAACCATTGCCTGATTTAATAAAAGTTGGCTCTACGTCTTTATCGTGTTGTTTAAATAATGATGTAATTGAAATATTAAGCGCATGGCAGATTAGTTGAATTGTTTTTAAGGAGGCACTAATCTGACCATTCTCAATTTTAGAAAGCATACTTGCGGATAATAGCGACTGCTTTGAGAGTTGCTGCAAAGTAACACCCGCACTTTTTCTAGAGATTCTAACTTGCTTTCCAATCGAGGCCTCTAGCTGTTTATCAGTGCCAAAACTGGGAAGGTTTTTATTTACGATGGATACGCTTTGTTCTTTTTGCGTACTATTTTTAATTGAAGCCATGAATTAATAATTTACTTAGAATAAATAAAATTACACTATAAAGAAAATTATCTTATCACAAAAATAACGAATCAATCAAAAAAATTAGTGCTTTTATAGCCTTGAGCGTCGACTTCTGCGCTCTTTAGTAGGTTTTGAATCGTCACCTTCAAAGATAGCTTTAGAGCCATCCGACATAACTCCAACCCTCTTCTCAATTTCAGCTAAAGTTGGGGGCGCGGTTACTTGATGCTCATCCATTGCTTTACGCATTGCCCTTACATGCTCAAAACTTGTTCCGCAGCATCCACCAATAATTTTTGCGCCAGAGTTCATTGCTATTTGAACGTACTCAGCCATTAGCTTCTCTGTTCCAGAATAAAGAATTTTTCCATCATGAAATTCAGGAATGCCGCAGTTTGCTTTTGAAATTACAACCGTACCTGATTCAACGTTTCGAGATATGTCATTAATTGTTGCTAACAGATCAGGCGCTCCAACTCCGCAATTTGCTCCAAACCCTGAAAGGTTAAGCGCTTTTGCTCTAAGCGCTAGATTTGCAGGCGTTATGCCCATCATTGTTTTGCCTGCAGTATCAAAACTCATAGTAGCGCAAACAGGTAAACCAATATCTTTAACTGCATCAAGAGCAGCTTCTAACTCTTCCATCGAGTACATAGTCTCCAGCCACAAAACATCTACGCCGCCTTCAGCAAGACCTTCTGCCTGGACCTTAAAGGCCTCGGTTGCTTCAGATGAGGTCATTAATCCATGAGGCACTATCATCTCGCCTGTTGGCCCCATTGATCCTGCAACAATGACTAAGCGGTCTGCACTATCTGCAACCTCTCTCGCAACCTTACCGGCCGCTTTATTTAATTCAAACACTCTGCTTTCAAGGTTATGCAGTTTTAGCCTAAAAGAAGTGCCTCCAAAACTATTGGTTAAAAATAAGTCAGAGCCTGCATCAACAAATCCCTGATGAAGAGAGCGAATTCTACTTCTATGCTCTAAGTTCCAAGGCTCAGGTGGATCTCCAGATTCAAGCCCCATTGCAAATAAGTTCGTACCCGTTGCACCATCAGCAAGAATATGGTCTTTGTCTTGTAGGATTTTTAAAAAATTATTCATTTTAGCTGTATGGTAAGTTAAACAATAAACACCTAGAAAGTATTTTAATTACGATTATACAATGCCTTATGTAATTTCAATTTTAATAAATTCAACCTAGATTTATTGTCATTCATATAATAATATTTTAGGGATTGATTATTTATTAGAAAATTATCTATTATTAAAACTAAATTTCATTTTGAATCCTAAAAATTTATTACGATAATAATAATTATTAATTTTAATAATCAATCACTCTCAGGCCCTATTCTCTATATAATTTCAAGTTAAATATTTAAGTCACAAATTGTGAATATTTTGATGTCAAAGCAAGTTCCAAATTGCATGCTATTAATTAGCAACTTAACTGGCCTTGCTCAGTCAAAAATAAATTTAACCTCCCCCCTCTTCCCTCCCTTAATTCTTCAGAATAATGAATAATAATCCCAGCTCACATGACGATGTGATTAATCGCTTTATTGATTATGGTGAAAACAATTTTGAGTCAACTTCGAACACTAAAATTGTAAGCCAAAGCGCTGCTCAGCTTGGAGTTCTTCGTTTAATTTATGCCTTTCGATTTTCAGGCCACCTAAGAGCGGGCCTAGATCCATTACAAAGACCTAGGCACCACTCAACACCTCCATTCACTCTTGAAGAGTTTGGATTAAGTGATGCAGACCTGGATAAGACTTTTGATATGGGCTCATACCAAGGACCAAACTGTAATACCTTGAGAGATCTTTTTACTTCTCTTAATAAAACCTATTGCAGCAGTCTTGGTGTTGAGTATATGAACATTCCCAACCTTGAAGAGAGAAAGTGGGTTCAAACTAAAATTGAAACCATGTCTCTTGAAAAGGAAAATTCAGCAGACTATAAAAAATGGCTTCTTCAAAGACTGACTGCGGCCGAAGTGTTCGAAAAGTTTCTACATAATAAGTATGTTGGTCAAAAACGCTTTTCTTTAGAAGGAAGTGACACCTTAGTTCCCTTATTAAACGTTTTAATTGAGCACTCAGGAGAGCACTCAATGAAAAGGATATGTTTAGGCATGGCTCATAGAGGACGCCTTAATGTTCTAATCAATATTATGGGCAAGAGGGCTGAAAGCCTGTTTAAAGAGTTTGCAGGAGAGCTTGGACTTGGAAAGAACCAAACAGGTGACGTTAAATATCACCAAGGTTTTTCATCAGACATTAAAACAGACAAAGAGGATGTCCATCTTGCGCTCATGTTTAACCCGTCTCATCTTGAATTAGTAAACCCTGTGATTGAGGGTTATGCCCGCTATCACCAAGATAAGATTGAGGACGGTGAGCGTCAACAAATCCTCCCAGTTCTAATTCATGGAGATGCCGCTTTCTCTGGCCAAGGGATCGTGATGGAGACATTAAATATGTCCCAATCAAGAGGCTATAGAACTATGGGAACTATTCATATTATCATTAACAATCAAATTGGCTTTACTACCTCCAAGCAGGATGATGCAAGGTCAACAGACTATTGTACTGACGTTGTTAAGATGATCAATGCGCCTGTATTTCATGTCAACGCTGAAGACCCAGAAATGGTTAGTTTTATCACTAAGTTAGCACTTGATTATCGTATGAGGTATAAAAAAGATGTAGTTATCGACTTGATGTGCTATCGAAGACATGGCCATAATGAGGCCGATGAGCCAGCGGTAACTCAGCCTTTAATGTATCAAGCAATTCGAAAAAAACCAACTACGCGAGCAAACTACGCAACCTCTCTGATGAAGCAAGGCGTTATTGAGCAAAAAGAAGTTGATGCGATGATCAGTGATTACCGACAAGAACTAAAAGAAGGTGAGAGGGTTGCTTACAATATTATTCAGCCTAAAGATAAAAACAAGAGAGCCTGGGAAATGCTATGGGAGGATTACTTCGATGCTACTTGGCTTGAACCTTATGAGTCCGCTATCAGTAAAAAGCAAATTATAGATTTAAACAAAAAACTTCAAAAAGTCCCGAGTCACTTTGAAATCCACCCACGCGTTAAGAAGATGATGTCAGAAAGACAAAAGATGGCTGATGGAAAAATTAATGCAGATTGGGGTTTTGCTGAGACTTTAGCGTATGCAAGTCTTACAGATTTTGGAACGCCTATTAGGCTGACAGGTCAGGACACTGGTAGAGGAACATTTTTTCATCGTAATGCAGTACTTCATAATCAACTGGCAAACGAAGATTACACGCCGCTTCAAAATATTAGTGAAAAGCAAGGAAGAGTTCAAATATTTGATTCAATCTTATCTGAGGAGGCTGCTCTTGGGTTTGAGTACGGTTACGCAACTGCGAACCCTGAATCACTCGTTATCTGGGAAGCTCAGTTTGGAGATTTCGTTAATGGTGCGCAAGCAATTATTGATCAATTTATTGCCTCAGCTGAAGCTAAATGGGGGCGCCTATCAAACCTAGTTATGCTTCTTCCTCATGGACTTGAGGGTCAAGGGCCAGAGCACTCATCTGCAAGACTAGAACGCTTTCTCCAGCTTTGTGCGAGTCACAATATGCAGGTTTGTGTTCCGTCAACCGCGTCCCAAATATTTCATTTGATGAGACGTCAAATATTAAGAAAATTTAGGTCGCCTCTAATCATCATGTCACCAAAAAGCCTGTTAAGAAATCCTCTAGCAGCCTCACCACTGCATAAGTTTACTGAAGGTAAATTTAGAGATGTTTATGAAGAGCAGTATGACAATATCAAACCCAAGAAAGTTGATCGCGTGATTATGTGTAGCGGCAAACTATTTTATGAATTATTAACGCGCCGTCAAGACGATCAAATTAATAACGTCGCCATACTAAGACTTGAGCAGCTCTATCCATTTCCAGAAGAGCAGCTTATGAAGGAGCTTGTGAAATTTCCAAATGCAAAAGATATAGTTTGGTGCCAAGAAGAGCCAATTAATCAGGGCGCATGGTACACTTCTAGACATAACTTTATGCAAAGTATCGTTAAAGGCCAAACCCTTCATGTCGTTGCGCGAGATCTATACTCGGCGCCTGCTGAGGGAAGTATAAGACAACACAATATTAACCAAAGCTACATTATTGAAAAAGCGTTAGGTATTCAAACTATGAGTACAGCTAGGAGCATTAAAAAATGAAAGAAGTAAAAGTACCCGTCCTTCCAGAATCTATCAATGAAGCGACCGTAGCTGCTTGGCATAA
>Ga0209816_1002991_pt1 | contig 11739 bp, 11 predicted proteins | sample CoawatmetaG01DNA_FD_187509 | JGI IMG/M metagenome (GOLD analysis project Ga0209816, IMG submission 187509) | Marine microbial communities from the West Antarctic Peninsula - Coastal water metaG017-DNA (SPAdes) (version 2) | ecosystem: Environmental > Aquatic > Marine > Coastal ... | reverse complement strand
CTCACGTGATAACCGAACACGGTTGCCATGTTTTTATCTTTAGCATTTGATACAGCGTTAGCCAACATATCAGTCATACCATGGCCATAATAGATATTATCGCCTAGAATCAAACAGGCGTCGTCGTCACCAATAAAATCTTTGCCTAAGATGAATGCTTGAGCTAATCCGTCAGGAGAGGGCTGCACGATGTATTCAAACTTCATGCCAATATCAGAACCATCACCAAGAAGTTGTTCAAACCTTGGCAGATCTTCAGGGGTGGAAATAATAAGTACCTCTTGAATACCAGAGAGCATCAATACCGACAATGGGTAATAAATCATTGGCTTGTCATAAATTGGCATGAGTTGCTTTGATACGCCTTTAGTCAAAGGATAAAGGCGCGTACCTGAGCCGCCAGCAAGGATAATTCCTTTCATTTTAGTTTTTATTGTTTTACTCATTAGTTGTCCAGTAGTCTTTAATCCATGGAGACGGCTGAATGTGGCGATACCATCTACCGCTCCGACCTATAATTGCTTCAGGCGGATTGGGCAGGCCATGGAACAATATAACTCGAGCCCCCTTGGGCACTGAGGGGGCCACGAACCAAGATTTAATCCAGGACGGGCAGCATTGATACTTAAAGCTAGGGACCCAGTCGTCTGGCCAATATTCTAGTTTACCTAGTTTATCAATTTCGCGTGATAAATAGGCCTGCTCGTGGCGCACCTCATTTTTTACTTGTTCAGAGTTCTTCTCAAAGTGCTCTAATATGTGAGTATATTGTCCAATTTCGAATCGAAATACTGAGGAGTTCCCCTCCCTCTTTTTTGGATTCTTTTTGTCGTGTGCAATCAAAAAATCACTGGGCTGACTAAAGAATGCATCCAGACCTCCAACAATGACTACGTCCAAGTCAAGGAACAGTGTCGGCCCAGAAAGTCCACCAAAGTTTTCTTTAAATACAGTGAGCTTCTTCCAGCCGCGCTCAGGCGACTCAGGTGGAAGTTCTAGTTCTGGAAGATCTTGTATCTCTACCTCAGGCCGAATGCCTTCACTATTTTCAGTGAAGCATACAAATTTGAACTTGGAGTCCAGATTTCGAGACACCATTGCGTATAGACGGTTTACATATTCTACTGGGAACTTGTCCCCCCATTTCATGCAGATAATATTCATAGGTTGATCAAAATTAAGAGCTATACATTGTGATAAGAGTGTCCACCAATAAAGCTTATATCAAAAGTAAAAGAATAAATTCTATAGATTAAAGCCAGCATTATTATGTAACTGCCTGCATAAAAACTATATTTTATTATAGAGTATAACTAAGAAATAAAAAAATGTACTAGCCATAAAATATACTCACCGATTTATTTTAAGATTACCCTGTGCTGTGAAGATAATTAAAGTTGTTCAATTGTTGAACACGAACTAATATAAATGATAGAATAGGTTTTTTTTCACGATTTTTTTTGCAAATACACTTGCAAGATGTGGCGGTAGCGTGCCTAATATTAGACCTCCTTTTTTTTGAACTAATGAATAAACAAGATATACGCCTTGATCTGCTTCGTATTCTAGAGTCAAACCCTCAGTGCACCCAAAGAGAGCTCTCTAGGGAGGTGGGTGTGAGCCTGGGTAAGGCAAACTACTGCATGAAAAAACTGACTGAGAAGGGGTGGGTAAAGCTAAAAAACTTAACTAATAATCCAAATAAAATGGGCTATGCGTACCTCCTTACCCCTAGCGGAGTCGATGAGAAGGCACGGCTAACTTTTTCCTTTCTTAAAAGAAAGACTGCTGAATATGAAATACTAAAAAAAGAGATTAATGCGCTACAACTTGAATCTGAAGAAATTTTTAATGAAAAGTGATAATAGCCATTATCCTTTTTAATAAATCTAGAATTAAAACTTGTCAATATTAATCAATTGAAAATAAATGTGCCGAAATTAGTGGAAAGAAGTTACTAGAAGTAGAAAAAACTCTGGAGATTTTACTTAAGACAATGAATGAGAAATACCTTAGATTAGTATCTAAAACTGTATGTGTAAAGGATTTTGAAATTCCTTTTGATGAGAAGCTACCAAAGGGTAACTCATGAAAATCGCCATTGCCGGAGCCGGATATGTAGGTCTTTCAAACGCCATGCTTTTATCTCAAAATCATGAAGTAATTGCCCTTGATATCATCCCTGAGAAGATTGAACAACTTAACAACAAAATTTCTCCAATTGTGGATGTTGAAATTGAAGATTTTCTAGCTAATAAAGACCTTAACTTTACCGCTACTCTAGACAAAGAACTGGCCTATAAAGATGCTGACTTTGTCATTATTGCCACACCTACTGATTATGAAACTGCTAATAACTACTTTAACACTTCTTCAGTAGAAGCAGTCGTTCAAGATGTTATCAGTACTAATCCTCAGGCTACCATGATCATTAAGTCAACCGTACCGGTTGGCTATACTCAAAGTATTAAAGATAAGTTTAATACTGACAATATTCTCTTCTCTCCAGAGTTCTTAAGAGAAGGCTCAGCTCTTCATGACAACCTATACCCAGCACGCATTATTGTTGGTGAGATATCAGATAGAGCTAAGCAGTTTGCAGACCTTCTGGTAGAGGGTGCTATTAAAGAAGATATTGATGTTCTGTTTACAGGCTCTACTGAAGCAGAGGCAGTTAAACTTTTTAGCAACACCTATCTTGCCATGAGAGTCTCTTACTTTAATGAGCTAGACTCTTATGCTGAAGCGCATAACCTAGACTCTAAACAAATCATTGAAGGTGTAGGCCTTGATCCAAGAATTGGATCACACTACAATAACCCATCTTTTGGTTATGGTGGTTACTGCTTACCTAAAGACACTAAACAACTTAAAGCTAACTATAAAGATGTACCCAATGCTTTAATCAGTGCCATTGTTGATGCTAACTCAATGCGTAAAGACTTTATTGCAGATTCTATTATTAGCAAGAATCCTAAAGTTGTCGGTGTACATCGTCTTATCATGAAGGGTGGAAGTGATAACTTTAGAGCATCCTCCATTCAAGGCATCATGAAGCGCATTAAAGCCAAAGGCATTGAAGTGATTATCTATGAGCCTACCTTAACGCAACAGGGTGAGAATGAGTTCTTCCACTCTAAAGTGATTAATAACTTAGATGACTTTAAACAAATCAGTAGTGTCATTGTTGCTAATAGAATGGTCGATGAGCTGAACGATGTTAAGTCTAAGGTCTATACAAGAGATTTATTTAACTCAGATTGAGTTAAATAAACTAAACACATAACTTAAAAATAATTAATCACATGAAAGTACTAGTAACAGGTTCTGCAGGCTTTATTGGCTCTGCACTTTCAATCAGACTATTGGATAGAGGTGATGAAGTAATTGGTATTGATAATCATAATGACTATTATGATCCAGCCTTAAAAGAAGCACGCTTAGCGCGACACGCTGATCATCCAAACTACACTCATATTAGAATGAATCTTGAAGATCGTGAAGCCATGGTCCAACTCTTCAAAGATCATCAATTTGAAGGCGTAGTGAATCTTGCTGCGCAAGCAGGAGTTAGATACTCTATAGAGAATCCACTAGCCTATATTGATACTAATTTAGTAGGCTTTGCACACATACTAGAAGGCTGTAGACATAATAAAGTGGGACACCTTGTGTACGCTTCATCAAGTTCTACTTATGGCCTTAACACTAAACAACCATTCTCTACCCATGATGCAGTCAATCATCCAGTGAGCTTGTATGCTGCCACTAAGAAGGCTAATGAGCTAATGGCACATACCTATTCACATCTGTATGATCTTCCTACTACAGGTCTTAGGTTCTTTACTGTGTATGGCCCTTATGATAGACCAGACATGGCACTACAAAAGTTCTCCAGAGCAATCATGAATGATGAACCTATTACCGTGTTCAATTACGGCAATCATAGAAGAGACTTCACCTACATTGATGATATCGTTGAAGGCATCATCAGAATATTAGACAGGCCCGCATCAACAAACCAAGACTGGGATAGTAATAACCCAGATCCTGCGACCTCTAGTGCCCCATACCGAGTCTATAATATTGGTAATAACAATCCAGTAGAGTTAATGGATTATATTGAAGCACTAGAAACCTCATTAGGCAAGAAAGTAGAAAAAGAACTGCTACCACTCCAGCCTGGTGATGTGCCAGATACTTACGCTGATGTAGACGACTTAGTAGAGCAGTTTGGCTATAAGCCAAGCATGAGCGTTAAGCAGGGTGTGGAGAATTTTGCGAAGTGGTATAAGAGTTTTTATTAATGAAAATAATCCCAGTTATCCTCTCAGGTGGTTCAGGCAAGCGTCTTTGGCCACTATCGCGCAAAGATTATCCTAAACAGTATTTACCGTTAGTGGGTGATAACACTATGCTGCAAGAAACCATCCTGCGTCTTAACGAGTTAGACAATCTTGTAGATCCGATTATTGTTTGCAATTCAGATCATCGTTTCTTAGTCGCAGAGCAGTGTCAGCAAATAGGCGTTAAAAATCCAACAATCTTATTAGAACCTGTTGGTAGAAATACAGCACCGGCAATAGCCGCTGCAGCATTGCAATCATTAAAATATTCAGACGATTCGACGCTATTAGTTTTATCAGCCGACCATGTTATTCAAGATATTAAACCTTTTCATAAGGCTATTAACATTGCCAATTATCAAACACAAAGTGGCAAGTTAACTACTTTTGGCATTGTTCCAACTGATGCGAATACTGGCTATGGCTATATCAAATCATCAAAAGTTAATAGTAATGGCACATACAAGGTTGAAGAATTTATTGAAAAGCCAAATCTAGAAACTGCAGAATTTTACTTAGAGCAGGGTAACTATCTATGGAACTCTGGTATGTTTATGTTTGAAGCACGCACCTTTATTGATGAGCTTACAGTTCACGCACCTAATATTATTGCATCAGTTAATAACGCCATTAATAATGCCACTCAAGATCTAGACTTTATTCGTCTTGATAAACAAGCATTTGAATCATCACCAAGTGACTCCATCGATTACGCACTCATGGAGAAAAGTGATAACGTTGTTGTTGTTCCATTGGACGCCAAGTGGAATGACATTGGTACCTGGTCTGCTCTGCATGATATTGGTACAAAAGATGCTAATGGTAATGTGATTAAGGGTGATGTTATTACCCAAGAGACCACCAATACCTATATTAATGCCAATCATCATATGGTTGTCACCATTGGTGTAGATAACTTAATTATTGTTGATACACCTGATGTAACCTTTATTGCCACCCAAGATAAAGCTCAAGAAGTAAAAAGTATCGTTGAATCTTTGCAAGCTAGTGGCCGGTGTGAGAGTGATACGCACCGAAAAGTTTATCGTCCTTGGGGTTGGTTCGATTCTATTGAATCAGATGAGTATTTCCAAGTAAAAAGATTGCACGTAAAACCTGGAGCCAAGCTCTCACTGCAAATGCACTTCAAACGCGCAGAGCACTGGATAGTCATCAGTGGCATTGCTACGGTCACTAATGATAAGCAAATATTCACTCTTGATAAGGGTGAATCCACTTACATTCCACTAGGCGTTACCCACGCTCTAGAAAACAAAACTAACGAGCCACTAGAAATCATCGAAGTACAAAGTGGCATTTATCTAGGGGAAGATGACATTGTCAGGTTTGAAGATATTTACGGCAGAGCTAAAGAATAGATTTTATATACTAGCTTTAATATGTAAATATATTAATACCAAGGTCCTGTCATGGACCAGTTAGTATTAATAGGTATTCTGAAAAGTGTATATTTATAAAAATGCATTATTTTTTCCAACATAAAATTAAATCAATATGATAAAAAATTTATGGTCTAATGAAGAAGCGAAGAAATTTAGAGATGATTTAGCCCTACGAGTCTATACATCTAGATTACTTGGGCAAGACCCAACGTTAGTTCTCCATGGAGGTGGTAACACCTCAGTCAAAATTAGTGAAAGTAATATTGTGGGAAATCAGGAAGAAATTCTTTATGTAAAAGGAAGTGGCTGGGATCTAGAGTTTATTGAAACAGCAGGTTTTTCTCCAGTGCGAATGAATCATATGCTAAGTCTAGCTAAATTAGACTCTCTCTCAGACCCACAAATGGTTAATGAGCTAAAAACTCAATTAACTAATGCAACATCTCCTACGCCTTCTGTTGAGACAATTTTGCATGCAATATTACCCTTTAAGTATGTTGATCACACTCATGCTGATGCGGTAGTGACAATTACAAATACCTTAGCAGGGAAAGATCGAATAAGAGAAATTTACGGCGATCGAGTTGTTATTATTCCTTACGTAATGCCAGGGTTTGATTTGGCTAAAGATGTTGCGCGAATCTTTTTAGAGCAATCTACAGATAAAACTGAAGGAATGATTTTGATGAATCATGGCATATTTTCTTTTGGAGGTAATGCAAAGGAGTCTTATGATCGTATGATTAGCCTTGTGAATGAGGCTGAAAACTATTTAGTAATTAACAATGCTTGGGACATTGATAAATCAGAAACTAACTTTTCAGTACAAAAAATAAGAATTCAAGTAGCAGAGTTAAGGAAAAAAATTTCTTTGACTGTTGGAAAGCCTATATTGATGAGCCTTACAAATAGTCAACTAGGCCTTAGTTTTTCTAATAGAAAAGATGTAAATGAAATAGCAACTAGAGGTCCTTTGACTCCAGATCATGTGATTCGTACTAAACGAATACCCATGATTGGGCGAGATGTGAATAAATATAATGAAGAGTATGCCTCTTATTTTAGTAAAAATGAAATTAATGCTAAGGCAAGAAAGACAATACTTGATTCCGCTCCAAGAGTTATTTTGGATAAGGAGTTTGGACTCTGTGCAGTTGGTAAAAATATGTCAGAGATTGGTATTATTTCAGACATATATGAGCATACAATGCAAAGCATTCTAAGAGCAGAAAAATTGGGTGGCTTTGAGGCTCTTCCTGCCAAAGATATATTCGATTTAGAGTACTGGGATCTAGAGCAAGCAAAATTACTTAAAAATAAAAGTTCTTTAGCTTTTGAAGGTGAAGTTGTTTTAATTACTGGAGCAGCTTCGGGTATTGGAAAAGCATGTGTAGAATCTTTTCTTTGCAGGGGTTCTGCAGTTATTGCATTAGATTTAGATCCTTCAATCGAAACTGCTAATAGCCATAAAAACTATTTAGGCTTGATTTGTGACGTAACTAATGAAAATGCTTTAGAAGAATTTATAGAGAAAGGTGTCCAGTATTTTGGCGGGCTTGATATGATTGTTTTGAATGCGGGTATGTTTCCAAAGGGAAAAAAAGTTTCTGAATTGCCATTAGAAGAGTGGAGGGATATTTTTTCTGTCAATCTTGATGCAAATTTAAATATACTGCGAGGAGTATTCCCTCTATTGCAAGCTGCCCCAAATAATGGCCGAGTAGTAATTATTGGCTCAAAAAATGTTTCTGCTCCTGGTCCTGGAGCAGCTGCATACTCAGCTTCAAAGGCGGCGTTAAATCAACTTATACGTGTATTATCCATGGAGTGGGGTGAGTATAGTATTCGCTTAAATACGATTCATCCTAATGCAGTATTTGATACTGGAATATGGACAGATGAAGTTCTGAAGTCAAGGGCTAAGCAGTATAATCTTTCGGTTGAAGAATATAAAACAAATAATATACTCGGTGTTGAGGTTTGTAGTAAAGACGTATCTGAACTAGCAGCAGAATTGTGTGGGGAATTATTTTCTAAAACTACAGCCGCACAAATCCCTGTTGATGGTGGTAATGAAAGAGTGATTTAGTTTTTTTATTAAGGATAAAGCATGAGTGATTCGAAACCTGTTCTTGGGGTAATAGGCGGAAGTGGAGTATATGAAATTGATGGACTTCAAAATAAGCGCTGGAAAAAGGTATCATCTTCTTTTGGAGAGCCATCCGACGAGCTACTCTTTGGGAGCTTAAATGGTCAAGAAATGGTTTTTTTGCCTAGACATGGGAGGGGTCACCGAATTCCTCCATCTGAAATTAATTATCGAGCTAATATTGACACATTGAAAAGAGCTGGGGTTTCAGAGATTATATCTGTAAGTGCTGTGGGATCTTTAAAGGAAGAGCTAAAGCCAGGTATGTTTGTTATTGTAGATCAATTTATTGACAGAACATTTGCTAGAAAAAAAAGTTTTTTTACAGCAGGTCTTGTTGCTCATGTTTCTATGGCTAACCCTGTTTGTAATAGATTGGGAAACCACATTCAAAGTGCAGCAAAAAGTATTGGTATTGAAGTGGTTAGAGGCGGAGTTTATATAGCAATGGAAGGCCCACAATTTTCATCTATAGCAGAGTCAGAGCTTTATCGAAACTGGGGTTGTGATGTTGTTGGAATGACCAATATGCCTGAGGCAAAGCTCGCTAGGGAGGCTGAAATGTGTTACGTTTCAGTCGCAATGGTAACTGATTACGATTGCTGGCATGCTGAACATGATAATGTCAGTGTAGACGCTATGATTAAAGTATTAAGTGCTAATGCTGATAATGCAAGGTCTCTTGTTAAGGCATCCTCTGAGGCCATATTTTCTGATCAATTAAGTAGTAATTGCTCTTGCAAGTCTAGCCTAGATAATGCCATCATTACTTCTCCTGATGCTCGTGATATAGAGCTGGTAAAAAAATTAGATGCAGTTGCGGGCCGATTATTAAATTAATTAAATTTAAGAAAATATGTCAATTAAATTAAAAATTAGAACGATTGAAAATTACCCAATTGACGGAGTAATGTTTAGAGATATTACCACTTTATTTAAAGATCCCGATGGGCTTCATGAGGCAATTGATTTGCTTGTAGAGCGTTATAAAGATATGAAAATTGATAAAATCGCTGCTATTGAAGCGCGTGGGTTTCTATTAGGAGCGCCATTAGCATATCTTTTAAATATAGGCCTTGTTTTGATAAGAAAGCCAGGAAAACTACCTGCAAAAACTATTGCCCAGGAGTATGAGTTAGAATATGGTTCAGATCGTATTGAGGTTCATGAAGATGCAATTGAAAAAAGCGAAAAAATATTGATTGTAGATGATTTGATTGCAACAGGTGGTACAGTTGAGGCTGCAGTTCGATTAGTTGAAAAAATGCAGGGCGAGATTGTAGAGTGCTGTTTTATAATTGATTTACCTGATATTGGTGGTAGAGCTAGATTAGAAAATATGGGGCAAAAGGTTTTTACTCTTTGTGAATTTGAGGGCGAATAAATGAATGAAAGCAATATAGAGACATTAAGGTGGGTTGATGATCATTTTGAGATGATAGATCAAAGGATTCTTCCTGCTGAATTTAATTATATTTCTTATAGTTCTGCTAGATCAGTTGCTGATGGTATTCGCTCAATGGTTGTTAGAGGGGCTCCTGCTATAGGATGTGCTGCAGCCTATGGTATCGCTCTTGAAGCGATTAAAATTCAAAATCTTAACAAGGAAGATTTTTTAAGTGGCATGAAAGATGCTTGTAAAGTATTACTAGAAAGTCGTCCAACTGCAATTAATCTTTTTTGGGCAGTAAATAGAATGCAATTAATAATTAAAGATAATCATAATAAAGATTCAAGTGATTTAGCGATAATTTTATTAGAAGAAGCGCATAAGATTAAAGCTGAAGATATTAAAATTAATCGAAAGATGGGAGACTTTGGTGCTGAGTTGCTTTCTGATGGTGCTAATGTTTTAACCCATTGTAATGCTGGCGCACTTGCAACAGCAGGCCATGGAACTGCATTAGGTGTTATAAGATCAGCGGTTGAGTCTGGAAAAAATATTTCTGTTATTGCAGATGAAACTCGTCCATTTTTGCAAGGCGCTCGATTGACAGCTTGGGAGATGGTGCAAGAAGGAATTCCAGTAACTTTAATTTCAGATAATATGTCAGGTTACTTAATGAGCAATGGTGAGGTTGATGCAATAGTTGTTGGCACAGATAGAGTTGCGGGAAATGGAGATGTTGCTAATAAGATTGGAACCTACATGGTAGCGGTTTTAGCAAAGAGACATAATATTCCTTTTTATGTAGCATGCCCGCTTTCAACAATTGATAGGTCAATCTCAAGTGGTGCTGATATACCAATTGAGGAAAGGCCAAACTCTGAGGTAACTGGCTTTCAAGATATGCAATGGGCGGCAAAAGGAGTCTCGGTTCGTAATCCTGCATTTGATGTAACGCCAGCAGACTTGGTTACAGGACTAATTACCGAAAAAGGTGTGGTTTTAAACCCAAATAAAGACAAAATAGAAAATTTATTTGTATAAATTATGGAGATAATACTGTAATGATTTTAGTAACTAAAAATGAACTCAATATTGAGTTAAAATTAACGCCTATATTTATATGGGATGTGTCATTACACTATGTTAATTTGGTTAACGAGATTGAAATAAAAGAAATACGTAAAGGATTATTTTAAAGATTAAATATGGCTAATAACAAAGTAGCATTAATAACCGGTATAACAGGACAAGACGGCTCTTATCTAGCAGAATTCTTGTTAGACAAAGACTATGAGGTGCACGGTATCAAACGCCGTTCATCATCATTTAATACTGACCGTATTGATCACCTCTATCAAGACCCTCATGAGACAGGTCGTAAATTTATACTCCACTATGGTGATCTGTCTGATTCAATGAGCCTAGTGCGTATTATTAAACAAATCCAACCCGATGAGATCTACAACCTTGGTGCACAATCCCATGTAGCAGTCTCATTCGAAACTCCAGAATACACAGCAGATACAGTAGGCTTAGGCGCACTTCGGATACTGGAAGCTATTCGAATTTCAGGCTTAGAAAAGAAAACCAGATACTACCAAGCCTCTACTTCAGAACTATTCGGCGAAGTGCAAGAAATCCCTCAGAAAGAAACCACACCTTTCTACCCACGTTCACCCTATGCAGTAGCAAAGCTTTATGCTTACTGGATTACCGTTAACTATCGTGAAGCTTACAACATGTATGCCTGCAATGGCATATTGTTTAATCATGAGTCTCCGGTGCGTGGAGAAACTTTTGTAACGCGTAAGATTACCAGAGCACTAGCACGTATCTCATTAGGCTTGCAAGACAAAGTTTACTTGGGCAACATGGATGCTAAGCGTGACTGGGGACATGCTAAAGACTATGTTGAGATGCAATGGCTAATGCTGCAACAAGATGAGCCAGATGATTTTTGTATTGCCACAGGAGTGCAATATTCAGTGCGTGACTTCGTGAACTTTGCTTGGGCTCACTTAGGCAAGACAATTCGTTGGGAGGGAGAAGGGATGAGTGAGAAGGGTTATGATAGTGAAACTGATAATTTAATCGTAGAGGTTGACTCACGTTACTTCCGTCCAACCGAAGTTGAAACATTGTGTGGTGACCCGTCCAAAGCTAAAGAAAAACTAGGCTGGGAACCAAAAATTACTCTTGAAGAGATGGTACATGAGATGATGGTAAATGATATCAATATTGCCAAGCGTGATTCATTAGTTAAAGAACATGGTTTTAAAGCGCCAGACTTTAATGAGTAATACTATTATAAATACACATTTAAAAATCTATTTAGCAAGTCTTTAGTAGGCTCTGCAATTGTTCGCAAGTTAACAGTCTATGGCTTTGATGAAAGTAACATTATTACTCGTACTCATAACCAACTTGATTTAATTAATCAAAAAGTTAATG
>Ga0209816_1002989_pt1 | contig 11744 bp, 20 predicted proteins | sample CoawatmetaG01DNA_FD_187509 | JGI IMG/M metagenome (GOLD analysis project Ga0209816, IMG submission 187509) | Marine microbial communities from the West Antarctic Peninsula - Coastal water metaG017-DNA (SPAdes) (version 2) | ecosystem: Environmental > Aquatic > Marine > Coastal ... | reverse complement strand
GGTAGGTATCAGGCATGGAGTAAGCAAAGGTTACTAACATCACAGGTAGAGCGTTTGTTTAAAGCTACCATTGTAAAGAAAGATGGCGGTAAGTTCCCTTACACTGTCAAGACTTTTGATAATCTGATGCAAGAGTGGCAACGTACTTCCATTACTATGGGGCGTAACGTATGGACAGCCTACAATGTAGCTACCGCTTGGGCTAGTCATATACGTAGTGATAGTGGTAGCTTTGCTGAGAACACTCGTAGACAACGCCATGCTAAGGTAGCACAGATGCTAACACATGACCTATGGAAAGAGATGGAGGAAGGATGATGGCAAGGATGTCAGACATCGACATCGACACTCGTACTATCTTAGAGTATGAAGCAGAACAACTTAGTCTTGACACAAGTGATAAGCTAGAGTATATTAGTAATAGGTATACATACTTATCAAACATATTAATAAAGGAGAAGAGCAGTGAGATGTCACATATGTAACAGATTACTAGAGCCAACTCAAGTGCGGCAAGACAAGCATGGTGAATGGATGCCGTGTCACGCTTGTGTCACAGCGAGTTGGATTGATCCAAGTGAGAGCAATGTCACAGGGTTAGATGATGAGGACGTAGAGTTCTTTATCAGTGACGCAGATGCAGTGGGGTTACACAACAATGAATCGTGATGACTTTCCTACCTCAACTGAAGTAAGTAGAGGTGGATGTAATAAGTGTGACAGTACTGATGGCAACATCTTGTATGATGATGGACATCAGTGGTGTTACGTTTGTGAAACGTATACACATGGTAACAAGAAAGGAAGTACACATATGAATGTAGTATCAATACAAGACAAGACTTTACCTGACTTAACTGACACTAAGGTAGGGCCACTGAAGGACAGGAACATCGTAGCAGATACTATCAAACACTTTAAGGTACGCCTTAAACTTAAGGATGGTATTGTCGTAGAACATTACTACCCCTATACAAACACTGATGGTGACATCATTGCGTATAAGAAACGTACCGTAGCTAACAAGGGCTTCAGTGCAGTAGGTGACATACGCAAGGGTATCTTATTCGGGCAGTCATTGTTCACTAAGGGTGGTAAGTACATCACTGTATGTGAGGGTGAGATAGATACGATGTCAGCTTTCCAGATGCAAGGTAGTAAGTATGCATGTGTTGGTGTCAAGTCTAGTAGTGATGCATACAAGCAGTGTAAGAGAGAGTACGAGTACCTTGATAGCTACGACAACATCATTGTGTGTATGGATAATGATGAGGCAGGAAAGAAAGCGGCTAACATGGTAGCCTCTCTGTTTCCTAAGAAAGCTAAGATCGTTAAGCTTAAGCTCAATGATATAGGTGAGTACCTTGAGCGTAGCAAGGAGAGTGAGTTCACTCATGCATGGTGGCAAGCAGAGAAGTATCGTGCTACTGACATCATCAGTGGTCATGAAGCTGCTTACGCTATCAGTAAACAACCAAGGGCAGAGGCAGCTTTCCACTACCCTTGGGAAGGACTCAACAACAAGACGTATGGTATGCGGTGTGGTGAGATGACTACCCTGATAGCTGGTAGTGGTAGTGGTAAGACATCAGTGTCACGTGAGATAGCTTACCAAGTACTCAAGCATAATGTTGAGGCACCTATCGGTCTACTCTATCTAGAGGAGACAGCATGGGAGACAACACGTGGGCTTATTAGTCTTGATTTGTCTAAGCCTATCCATCTACCTGACTGTCATTACACAGAGGAAGAACATGAAAATGGTAGTAAAAATACATGGGGTACTGAGCGTGTTCACTCACTCAACGATAGCTGGGAGAACAATAGCATTGACTTCATAGCTGATAAGATCAGTTACTTTGCTAAAGGTTTAGATTGTAAGCTAGTTATCCTTGATCACATATCGTTTATGGTAAGTGACAATGACAGTAACGATGAAAGGCGGTCACTAGATGCTATCGCACATAAGCTTAAGGCTCTCACGGTGGAGCTTGACATCCACTTACTCATCATCGCTCACACCAAGCGAGTGTCGGGCAAGCCTCTTGAAGAGGGTGGCACCATTAGTCTGTCAGACATACGAGGAACAGCTGGTATCGGACAGCTATCCAACATTGTCATGGGTATCGAACGGAACGGACAGTCTGATGATCCCATCGAAGCCAACACTACGACTATCCGTGTAGTAAAGAACAGGTTCTGTGGTAGGACAGGCATAGCAACACGCTTGTTTTACGATGAGCATACAGGACGTATGACTGAGGTAGAGGAGACAGAAGATGCCGCGTAAAGCAGAGTACGATTATACTCTTAAGGTCTGTGTCTACGCCTCAAACGAGGCCAGTGCAGAGAAGAAACTAAAGAAAGTCATTAAACTTGGGACAGACATACTGATATGGGAGAAAGAACTCACAGGTGTAGTAGACTCTGCTGAGTTAGAAGAAAGGGCGCATCTTATGTGTAGTAGTTATCCTAACTGTGATATAGACGGGTGCTGGTAATGAGTAAACGAACAGTTGTCTGCGACATAGAAGCAGATGGTTTACTGTTCAATGCGACACGTATCTGGTGCATAGCTGCTAAGGATTACAATACAGGTGAGACATTCTTCTTTGGACCTGATGAGTTGGATGACTTCGCAGTCTTTGCAGATACAGTTGACCGTTGGATAGGTCACAACTTTATAGCTTACGATCTACGTATGCTTAAGAAGTTCTTAGGTATTAAGATCGGAGCACTACGTGTGACTGACACACTGTTAGTCTCTCGTTTACAGAAGCAAGGTAGGAAGGGCGGTCATAGCCTTGCTAACTGGGGTAAGATACTAGGGCATGGCAAGCCTGAGCATGATGACTGGTCACAGTACAGTGATGCTATGCGTCACCGTTGTCAGCAGGATGTTGAGCTTAACTATAAGGTTGCCTGTTATTTAAAGTCAGAGGGCGCACAGTTCGGAAGCGTAGAGGCAAGCAAGATAGAACATCTTAGCCAACACATTCTAGAAAATCAGAGGGAGTACGGCTTTGCTCTTGATGTACAGAAAGCTCATGAGTTGTTCGCCCTATTCAATAACAAGTCTAACAAGCTAGAGTTAGAGATACTTAGTAAGTTCCCAGCTATCCCTATCAGTAAGGGTGTAGTCACACCACGGTACAAGAGAGATGGTATGCTATCTGTCGTAGGTCTTAAGTTCTTAGGTGAGGATGTATGGTCTAATGTTGGTGGTGAGTTCACACGTATTGATTGGCAAGAGTTCAACCTTAGTTCTACTAAGCAGAAAGTTAGTAGGCTCAGTAAGTGGTGGTCACCTACTGTACGTACAACAGGATACCGCCGCCTTAACGACAAGCTCAGAGGTTGGGGTGACAGTAAGAAGATTACTCAAGAAGAGTTCGATGACAAGCAACAGTACATGTGGAAGTTATGTGAAGAGAACTTTGACACGCTCCCTGCACATGCTCCACAAGAGCTGAGGTTGCTCGGTGAGTACGCAATGTTAACTGCTAGGTATAAGGAGATAGAAGGATGGTTCAATGCTCTCGGTGATGACGATAGGGTTCATGGTAGTGTGGCCTCTATTGGTTCTATTACTCATCGTATGTCTCACAACTCTCCTAATACTGCTAACATACCGGGGAGTGACTCACCTTACGGTAATGAATGCCGCGCTTGTTATACTGTTGACAACCCTGACACTCATGTTCTTCTTGGATGTGATGCTTCAGGTATTCAGTTACGTATACTAGCACACTACATGAATGATACAGACTATACTCATGAGGTTGTCAATGGTGACATACATGAGAAGAACTTAGATGCAATGGGTATTGACAAAGGAGAATACGATGCAGAACACAGACAACACAGCAGACGATCAGTTGCAAAGACTTTTATCTATGCGTGGCTACTCGGTGCTGGTGATGAAAAGGTTGGGCTTATTACAGGCGGAACTGCAACAGATGGACGTAGAGTTAAACAGACTTTCCTTGATAGCCTCCCAGCTCTTGCTAACCTTAAAGAGCAAGCAGCAGAGTCAGCTAGAACTGGAAGACTGGTTGGACTTGACAAAAGATACATAGAGATTAAGTCAGCACACTTCGCCCTGTCTTGTTACTTACAGGGAGCTGAGTCATGTATCATGAAGTACGCTATGATACTATGGCACCACTGGGTACAACAACGTAAGCTAAATGCTCGACAGGTAGCAGTAGTTCACGATGAGTTCCAAGTGGAGGTACTAAAGGAACACGCCATAGAAGTTGGCGAGTTGATTAAGCAGTCTATTATTCAGGCAGGGATACACTTCAAACTGAACTGTCCCTTGGATGCTGAGTACACGACTGGAAATAATTGGGCAGAGACACATTAGTTGTTGACAGTCTAATACTACTGAGTTATACTAATACTATAAACACTTTAAATAAAGGAAGAAACACTATGGCTATTACATTTAATGCAACTCTTTACTGGAACTGCTTATCTAACGTAAACGATCTGTCTGGTAAGTACCAAGCAGACTTAGGTAACCTATCAGAGAAAGCGTCCAAGGCTCTAACACAGCTAGGTGTTACAGTTAAGACTGATGCACATGCAAACAAAGACTACGATAACAAGGAAAAGTTTATCGTTGGTAAGTCTAAGTTCCCTATCAAAGTATCCTTTGACAGTGGTGTAGACCCTGTAGAGATACCAGCAATAGGTAACGGTAGTAGAGTACAAGCTACCATCCAACCTTACAACCATCAGAACGTGGCTAAGTACGGTATGGGTGTAGGACTTAATAAGATTGTTGTTACTGAGGTAACCACCTACTCTAAAGACGATGATGATGGTGGTGGAAACATCGACGGTGACGATGCGGATACCTCAGCAAGCAATGCACCCTTTGATATGGATGAGTTTGTAGACGAGTAAGTAATTGTTAACTGGGCCAAGGTAGTAACGGACCACGTAATTGTCCTTGGGTGTAGCGAAGAGGTGGTAGTGCTACATATTTTATTGAAAGGTAACATAAGATGAGTAAGTCTATAAACACTGTAGTTAAGGACATCTATGAAGTTATGGATAAGGGTGTAGTTCCTAACCCTGATACTCTTGACGATTTCTTATGGGACATGCGGGAGGCTATACTTAAACAGTTGAGTCCTTCTAATCGTAATCGTGATAACTATTTACGTATGTCTAACATAGGTAAAGGTGACAGACAAGTATGGTATGATGTTAATGGTAACGATACACAAGAGAAGTTAACACCTGACACACGACTTAAGTTTCTATTTGGTGACATCATAGAAGCTTTATTAATCTACCTTGTTAAGGAGGCAGGGCATGAGGTTACACTTGAACAAGCTGAAGTACAGATTGGAGGTATTAAAGGTCACATTGATTGTAAGATCGACGGTGCTATGGTTGACATTAAGAGTGCGTCTGCATTTAGCTTTAAGAAATTTAAAGAAGGAACTCTTAAAGACAATGATGCCTTCGGGTACATGGCCCAGATTAGTGCGTATGCACATGCGGAGAACAGTGAAGAAGCTGGCTTCCTTGTCATGGATAAAGTCTTAGGTAAGCTGTGCTATATGCCAGTACTTAAGGAAGATCGTATTGATCCTGTTGAACGTATCAATCACATGAAGAAAGCAGTAGCTAAAGATACACCACCTCCACGTTGCCACAAGGCTGTGCCTGAGGGCAAGTCAGGTAACATGAAGCTTGGTGTTAACTGTTCCTATTGTCCACACAAAGTTACGTGTTGGGATGACGCTAACAATGGTGACGGTTTGCGTTTGTTCTTGTACAGTAATGGACCAATGTGGTTAACTGAGGTACAGAAAGAACCTAAGGTACAGGAGATAATAGAGTAACATGGCTAAATGGACAGGACGTAGAAGGGCTATAGGTACGTATCGTAGTGGCTTAGAAAAGAAAGTAGCTGAGTACCTAACTCAACTTAAAGTAACTTTTAAGTATGAGAGTATAAAGATTAAGTATACCAAACCTGAGTCGTACCATACGTACACACCTGACTTCGTGCTGCCCAATGGTATTATCATTGAGACTAAAGGTATCTTTGATAGTGAAGATCGTAAGAAGCATATACTAGTAAGAGAGCAACAGCCTCACTACGATATACGTTTCGTATTTACTAACTCTAAGACTAAATTATATAAGGGAAGTAAGACTAGGTACGCTGACTGGTGTACTAATCATGGCTTCCAGTATGCAGATAAACTAATCCCGAAAGGATGGATAGATGAGTAAGACACACCTGATTATCCCTGACTCACACGCACACCCTGACCACAACAATGACAGATTTGAGTGGCTAGGTAAGTTGATCATGGACGTTAAGCCTGACGTTGTAGTGAACATAGGTGACATGGCTGACATGCCTAGCCTTAGTACCTACGACAGAGGCACTAAAGGCTTTGAAGGTAGACGGTACAAGAAAGATGTTGACTCTGTACTGGATGCACAAGAGCGTATGTTTGAACCTATCAAGAAGGCTAAAAAGAAGAAGCCTCGCTTTGTAATGTGTGAGGGTAACCATGAGAATAGAATTAATAGAGCTGTTAGTAGCGACCCTATCCTTGATGGTACTATTAGTGTGGCTGACTTGGGATACACTAAATATGGATGGGAGGTACATGAGTTCCTTAAAGCTGTGGTGGTTGACCGGATTGCTTATAGTCATTTCTTTACAAGCGGTGTTATGGGCCGTCCTGTAGGTGGAGAAAATCCTGCTAAGTCTTTGTTAAGTAAACAACATATGTCTACCACAGCAGGACATACACACACCTTAGACTTTGCTACTGATACCAATGCAGCTAATGAGCGCATCATGGGCTTAGTATGTGGAGTCTACCAAGACTATGAGTCAGGCTGGAACAACGCTCAGAGTGAAGGGTTGTGGTGGTCTGGTGTTGTTATCAAGAGACATGTTGAAGATGGGTGCTACGATCCACAGTTTGTATCTCTCAAAGCTATCAAGAAAGAGTACGGAGGTAAGAAGAAGTAATGTGATAGATATAGAAGAGCTACGTATGTTAATGATAGACAAGTACACAGCAGCTGAGATTGTTGAACGAATTGACATGAGTACAGAAGAGTTGCTTGACATTGTTCTAGATACAGTGTATAATAATATTACATTGTTTGATGAGTTAAGTTACCTTTTTAATGAAGACATAGAAGAGGACAACTGATGGACAACTTTGAAGACGATCCAATGTCAACATTCTATCCACCTGATATACTAGTAGGACGTATGGAACAGCTACGCTTACTCGTTTTAGAGATGGATGAAGAGAATACTTCTGAACAACATTACTTCCTTACTGAAGCAGCTAAGCTATTATTAGATAGTTGTTATTTAACTGAGGTTAAAACTAAACATCCTTTTGATAACATTACAAAGATACATTAGAATGGTATACACAATGAAGACGATCACAAGAGAAGATAAAGTTGCAGAGTTTCACAAGGCTACAAAGACTGACGTAGGTTCTCAACCACGTGCTAGTCTTGTACAGCTACGTGAAAAACTATTAATAGAAGAGTGTACAGAGGTATGTGATGAGCTTAACAAGATTGAAATGACTTTAACACACGGTAAACCGATTGAAAGGGGGCAGTGGGCTGACCTACTGAAGGAACTTTGTGACTTACAATATGTTTTATCAGGGACTATTATTAGTTTCAGCGCCATTGCTGGGAGTTTTACTCCTGCTTTTAACAGGGTGCATAGTAGCAATATGTCTAAGCTTGACGATGAAGGTAACCCGGTACTTAACAGCTACGGGAAGGTCACTAAAGGACCGAACTATAAGGCTCCTGATCTTGAGGACTTGATCACATGACCTTCTGGATGCCGGGAGATACACCACCTCAAACTGCACGTACTGTACTGGCCTATGTAGGTGCACAGAATGTAGCCACAGTGTACTACGAATACAATAAGTGGGTATGGGGAGGAGGACATGAGATGTCTGTACCCCCTTTGTATTGGATGGACGTACTACATTTAATGAAAGGTATACCGCCATGAGTACAAGTAACTTAAAAGCTTTAGAATATAAGTTAGTTACTACAAGTGTTAAGTTACAAAAGTTAATAGATAAGTACCCTTACAATAGTTTAGTACACCAAGTGTTAGTACAGTTTAAAAAAGATATGGATGGAATTGGATATAACAATGAATAGTATAGGACACAACAGCTACGGACCACAGATACAAGCATGTGATGACTTACATGCACAGAAGTATCGACTACCTAATGAGTCATTCAATGAAGCATGTGCAAGACAGGCAGGAGCTATGTCTGACGATGATGAACATCGTAGTGCCTTCAAGAAAATCTTACTTAACCAACGGTACATGCCAGCTGGTAGAGTACAGGCAGCAATGGGGTCACCAAAGAATGTCACAGCTTACAACTGCTTCGTTAGTGGCACAATTAGGGACAGCATGGACAGCATCATGGACAAGGCTAAGGAAGCCGCTGAGACAATGCGTAGAGGAGGTGGGATTGGCTTTGACTTTAGCCACATACGTCCTCGTAATGACCGCATCGTTAGTCTGGATAGTTCCGCTAGTGGCCCTGTTTCATTTATGGCTATCTTTGATAGCGTATGTAACACGATAGTAAGTGCAGGACATAGGCGTGGTGCTATGATGGCAGTGCTACGTGTTGATCACCCTGACATTGAAGAGTTCATACGTGCTAAGAAAGACTCAACTACCCTCACTAACTTCAATGTCTCTGTTGGTGTGACGGATGAGTTCATGGACTGTGTAGCTAAGAAGAAGATGTTTAACCTAGAGTTTGAGGGGCGTGTGTACCAAGCAGTAGACGCAGCTGCACTATGGGATGAGATCATGCGTAACAACTGGGACTGGGCTGAGCCGGGGGTGTTGTTCCTTGATCGTATCAATGATGACAACAACCTACAATACGCTGAGACTATTGAAGCAACTAACCCATGTGGTGAGCAACCTCTACCTCCATACGGTGCATGTTTGTTAGGTAGCTTTAACTTGGTTAAGTATATGTATCGTGGTAATCAACATAAAGACTACTACTCTTTTGACTACCAACAGTTTAAGATGGACATACCTAATGTTGTACGAGCTATGGATAATGTTATTGATAGGACTCAGTACCCTTTAGTAGCACAAGAGAAAGAAGCTAAAGCTAAGCGGCGTATGGGACTAGGTATTACAGGATTAGCTAATGTACTTACTCTTCTAGGTATTAAGTATGGTTCTCCTGAGGCTGTTAGAGTTACTCGTAAGATAACTAAGACACTGATGTGTGGTACTTACGAAACCTCTGCTATCCTTGCTAAAGAGAAAGGTCCGTTCCCTTTGTATACAGAAGAGTATCACGATAGTAAGTTTATCCAACGACTACCACTAGACATACAGGATTTAATTAAAAGATATGGTATCAGAAATAGTCACCTCACCTCTATCGCCCCTACTGGTACTATCAGTTTCACTGCTGATAACATTAGTAGCGGGGTGGAGCCTGTATTCAGCAACCAACTGGACCGAACTGTCCAAACAGAACAAGGCCCTATCATCGTTCCGCTCAAGGATTATGTATACAATACGTATGGCCTTAGGAATGTAGAGGCAGACGATCTGTCTACTGATGATCACTTAGATATGCAGATAGCTGTACAACCATTCGTTGACAGTGCTGTGTCTAAGACAATCAATGTATCAGACAAGGTAACCTTTGATGAGTTCAAAGATATCTACATGAAGGCATGGAAGGGTAAGCTTAAGGGCTGTACAACCTTTAGGCTTGCTGGTAAAAGATATGGGATACTGAATAAGGTAGAGCCATTAGAGGAACCAATAGAGGGAGCAGCTTGCTTCATTGATCCAGCAACAGGTAACAAGGAGTGCGGTTAAGATGCGATTAGTATTAGTTATGGTTATGGGTGTGGTGTTAGCTGGTTGCGGCATCACACCTAAGTACGAGACAGGGACTTTAGTGTGGGTAGGGTGTTACAGGGTAGAGCAAAACCCCTCACCTGAGGGTAGCAAAGCTATGCTACTACTGTACAATCTAAACAAGGGTGACAAGATGTATCTACAACAGATAGATGACGCTGGAAATGCTAACGTAACTGTAGGGGAACCATGTCAATGAAACGAGTGTTTGCATTAATAGTACTTGTGTGGGCCTTTATATCACTAGCAACACTAGGTGCTTGGGCGGCACCTGTACAGACTGAACAAGATTGTTTAGCTGAGGCGGTATACTTTGAAGGGAGAGGTGAGCCTTTTATAGGACAGATAGCAATAGCTAATGTAGTTCTTAATCGTACAACAAAAGATATATGCTTGACTGTACATGACAAACGGTGTATATTTTCTTATTGGTGTGACGGTAAGCATGAGCTTATGAAGGATGTTAAAGCTAAAGAGACAGCGTACACAGTAGCTAGGTTAGCATTAGATGGTGCAGTAGTAGCTCGCTTAGACGAGGCTACTCACTACCATGCTAACTACGTCAACCCTTACTGGTCTGGTACTCTTGAGTACATAGGTCAGATAGGTAAGCACTTATTCTATAAGTAAGGAACAACAGAATGAAATGGAATGATATGACAATGAATGAGCCAGACCCAATAGTAGCTATCGTAATGAAACGTATGGCAGATCGGAGTGCAGAAGGTATTAAGAAGTACGGTGAGACTATGATGCGTACTGATGTCAGTACAACTCAGTGGATTGATCATGCCATTGAAGAGTTACTTGATGGTGCTATCTACCTAGAGCGTGTGAAGAATGACTTAAAGAACTCAAAGTTATGTGAGTGTTAAGTCTACTTACCACCACGTATACCTTTAACAACATCGACAACCTTCTTCATACCAAAGGAAGCAGCAACAACAACACTGAGTAGCATCCAGTATTCGTCTGGTACGTCATTCTTTAGTATTATAAAGGCATCACTGATCCTCATCACCATCTCTGGTTTATCCAACACGGCAGCTAGAAACATAGCTACGAATGGACTAGTCAGGATGACGGTGAGGTACTCATCTTTCCAAGACTCTCCTGAGTTCTTTGCTTGTATCTCATCCCAAGCTTGGTCACCTTTAATGATGGTGACTTCTCGTTCATGCTTAGCTTGAGCCTTCTCAGCCTTGTTAGATAGGTACTGTTTACCTACACCAACAATGCCTGAGATGATTGGACCTATGAATGGTATCATAGTACTCTCCTTACTTTTTCCAACTAATCCTTGCAGAACCTTTCTTCTTTTTAGAAGCAGAGGTACACTGTGCTTTGGTAGGTCTGCAAGCAGGGTAAGGACGTTTAGATTTAGTAGCAGACTTACGACCACAAGGCTTGCCTGTCTTACAATCTATCCAGCCCTTACCCTTATTACGAGAGAACCATTTGTTTAAGCTATCACTTTTTCTTTTTGCTGCCACTTTTGTTTCCCCAGTTTTTAGCACCAACTTTACGGCACTTCACTAATGCACCTGATGCGTAAGCAGAAGGCCACTTAGTATACCGTGACTTTACTTTAGTATAACAAGCATCTTTCTTGCCAGTAGTTTTCTTAGCTGCCATTACTTTTTCTTCTTCTTAGGTTTAGAGTGAGAAAGCATCTTACTAGTCTTTGTATGCTTTACTCCTGTCATTAGCTTACCATTTGTCTTATGGGTAGCGCCTGTGTACACTGCCCCACTTGGTAAGTAATGTGTTTTATCTTTTG
>Ga0209816_1002982_pt1 | contig 11760 bp, 10 predicted proteins | sample CoawatmetaG01DNA_FD_187509 | JGI IMG/M metagenome (GOLD analysis project Ga0209816, IMG submission 187509) | Marine microbial communities from the West Antarctic Peninsula - Coastal water metaG017-DNA (SPAdes) (version 2) | ecosystem: Environmental > Aquatic > Marine > Coastal ... | reverse complement strand
GAAATAGAAAGCATCACTCCCAACCGCCCGATGACTCATGATCTATTCAAATCATTTGCGTATCATTTTGATTTTCAAGTCAAAGAAATCTTAATTTCGGATCTTAAGGAAGGTGTATTTTTCGCAAAGTTGATCTGTGATAAAGAAGGAAAATCAGTTGAGATAGATTCCCGTCCATCAGATGCGATTGCCATTGGATTGCGGTTTGGTATCGATATTTTTACGACCGATCAGATTTTAAATGAAGCGGCAGTAGTGATCAGTGAGGAGGGAGAAGAGGAAGATATGGACCTGATGAAAAAAATAAAAAAGCCCACTGAAGTAGTAAAAAATAAACCTTCATCTAAATTAGGAGATTTTTCACCTGAAAAGCTTAATGAATTGTTGAGTAAAGCGCTCGAGGATGAAGATTATGAACGAGCGGCAGCATTAAGGGATGAGTTGAACCGCAGAAATTAGCTTAATGAATATATTTAGAGGTGTCATAGGACTTTGCTTTATCATAAGCATAGCCTATGCTTTCTCTGCTGATCGAAAAAACATCGATTGGCGGTTGGTGGCTTCTGGTATCTTCATTCAGTTGGTGATCGGACTACTGATCGCCAAAGTGGCCATTATAGGTAGTTTTTTTGGTTTTATAAGCGATAAATTTGTCTATTTTTTAAATTTTGCCTTGGGAGGTGCAGAATTTTTGTTTGGGGATCTGGCTAAAAATAGTGACCAAGCCTCAGGCGCTAGGCACAGCTTAGGGTTTTTATTTGCCTTCCAAGCACTTCCCATCATCATCTTTTTTTCGTCGGTCACTGCTGGGCTTTATTATCTTGGGATTCTTCAAAAAGTTGTAGGTGCTTTTGCATGGCTCATGTCAAAAACGATGCGACTGTCAGGCGCTGAGAGTGTTTCTGTTGCGGGCAATATTTTTTTAGGGCAAACCGAAGCGCCTTTGCTGGTACGACCTTTTATCGCGAAGATGACCTCTTCTGAACTCAATTGTTTGATGACCGGAGGAATGGCCACCCTTGCCGGGAGTGTTTTAAGTGCTTATGTTGTTTTTTTGGGTGGGACAGATCCTGAATCTCAGACTCTTTTTGCTACTTATTTAGTGAGTGCTTCGGTTATGAATGCACCGGCGGCTATTGTCATGTCAAAAATATTTTTACCTGAGGCTACTCCTGAGAAGATTGATCAGCGCATCAAAGTCAACAAAGAGCAATTGGGTGTAAATCTTATAGATGCCTTGTCCAAAGGCGCTACTGATGGGGTAAAGCTCGTATTGAATATTGGAGGTATGCTCTTGGCATTTATTGCCATTATCTTGGCCATAAATTGGATATTGATAGATGGCATTGGGGCTGTGACCGGATTGAATGCCTATGTGATTTTGTCTACCCAAGGTACATTTGAAGGATTTTCATTGCAGTATATCTTAGGTCAGATTTTTCGATTTTTTGCTTTTGCTATTGGGATCAACTGGAATGAATCACTTTTGGTGGGAAGTTTACTAGGGCAAAAATTTGTCATTAATGAATTTGTGGGTTACCTCAGTTTGGCAGAGATGAAGGCGTCCGGCGCCCTCAGTGAGCGCGCGATCATGATTTCAACCTATGCTTTGTGTGGGTTTGCCAACCTCAGTAGTATTGGGATTCAGATAGGAGGGATCGGCGTGATGGCACCAGAGCGCAGAGGGGATTTATCTTTGTTGGGATTCAGAGCCTTAATAGGTGCTTCTTTAGCTACCTTGATGACGGCGGCTATCGCAGGCGCTATTTTTTAATTTTTGACTCAAATCATTTGATTCATGTTTTGATGAATAATTTGGAGGCATTCACCAAGATTTTAATATATAAGTGATATGCAGCCGCTTATTTTATGGAATAAATTGAGGGGTGCAGATCTTTAAAAAAGGGATGCATAAATAGCTCTTTGTCGGAGAGAAGTGGATGTCAAAATATTTTTTAGTATTTTGCGCATCAAGCAGCGGATTTCCTGATGCTTGGAAAGCGAATCATATAACGAGTATAACCCTATGGAATATAAATTTGGAGGTTCAGAAACGAATCAAAAAACAGTATTAGATCATCCTTCAGGACTTTTTGTGCTGTTTTTTACAGAGATGTGGGAGAGATTTTCTTATTATGGCATGCGCGCGATATTGGTACTTTTCCTGATCTCCTCCATATTAGAAGAAGGCGGCTGGGGCTGGGAGCGCGCCGAAGCATTAGAACTATATGCTATCTATACTGGTTTGGTATATCTGACTCCCATACTTGGTGGGCTTTTAGCAGATAAATATTTGGGATATCGAAATGCCATCATCGCAGGAGCCTTTCTGATGACCCTTGGCCATGCTTCTTTGGCCTTTGAAGGCTTTACGGAGGTGTTTTTCTATATGGGTTTGGGTCTAATTATTTTGGGAAATGGTTTGTTTAAGCCTAATATTTCTTCGATTGTGGGTCAATTGTACAAAAATCAAGGAAAAGAAAAAGACGCAGGCTATACTATATTTTATATGGGCATTAATTCAGGTGCATTCTTAGGCATTTTACTGTGTGGCTATATAGGAGAGAAAATTGGATGGCATTTTGGTTTTGGTTTAGCTGGAATTTTTATGTTTTTTGGAATGCTACAATTTTATTTTGCACAAAATATATTTGGGAAAATTGGACTATCTCCAAAAGAATCTCAGGACTTCATTCAAAAGGATGAAGAGCAAAAGGATCAAAAAGAACCTTTGGAAACGCTGTCCAAAAAGGTCGTTCGAGATCGATTAATTGTGATCGGTGTTTTTTCATTTTTTGTTATTTTCTTTTGGTGGGCATTTGAGCAGGCGGGAGGCTCTATGACCATATTTGCAGCGGATTATACCGATAGATTATTGGTAGGTGGAGATGCATTGACCTTTAAAATTTTCAATACCTTATTAACGGTCATTCCTATGCTCATCATTACCTGGGTATTGCTCATGTTGTTTAAGCAAACTTTTTCCAAATTCGCCTTGTCCAATCTCTTTCTTGGAACCAGTTTTGTGATTGTTTGGATAGTCGTGATATGGATGCTGGACAGAGAATTTCGATCTGAATCAACAGAAGTACCTGCTTCTTGGTTTGGTATATTGAATTCCTTTTACATTATCACATTTGCCCCTTTGATTTCTAAAATTTGGCAAAGTAAGTTTAATCCAACGGGGCCAATAAAATTTGCCATTGCCTTGATCTTAATGGGGGTGGGTTTTGCCATATTGTCTTATGGCTCTATGGGGATTCCTTTGGGTGCTCAGACCGCATCGGTAAGTATGGTTTTTTTAATTCTGGCCTACCTTTTTCATACTTTAGGTGAATTATGTATATCTCCTGTAGGTCTGTCTTATGTGAGTAAATTAGCGCCGGTTAAATTGGTAGGTCTGATGTTTGGGATTTGGTTTGTTGCCAACTTTGTTGCCAATTATATGGCAGGGAAGACCGGAAGTTATATTGATCCTATCGTAGAAGAATATGGTATGACTACCTTCTTTATGATTTTTACCATCATTCCTGTTGTGGCCGGAATGATCATGTGGATGTTAAATAATACCTTGTTAAAAATGATGCATGGTGTTCGATAGAAGCCCCATCAATAAAGATGACTCAGGGCGTGGTGGTTTATTCATAAGAATCACTGGGTGTGAGGATGCCTATTTGAAGGGGACCTCACTTTTTTTATAAAAGCATTGAGTATCGTATGTCGTTGTTCGCCATAAAGTCTTGCCAGTTAGAGGAAATAGATCATTTGATAACCTTATCAAAAGAAACCTATTATCAGACATTTAAAGCTTTTAATACCCGAGAGAACATGGATCATTATGTGATGAAAGCGTTCTCTAAAGAACAATTATTGGCTGAGATGAGAGATCAGCAGGCCTCATTTTATTTTGGAATTCATCAAAATCAACGGGTAGGCTATCTGAAATTAAACGAATATGACACCCCTTCAGAAGGCCATCAAGGACCTTTTATTGAAATTCAGCGTTTGTACGTGAAGTCGGATGCGCAGAACTTGGGAATGGGTCATTTTTTAATGGAAGAAGCGATAAAAATAGCTCGAGATAAAGGATTTACATTCATATGGTTAGGGGTTTGGGAGCACAATGAAAAAGCCCTTCGATTTTATGAGAAATTCAATTTTGAGCGCATAGGATCTCATACTTTCTTGAAGGGAGATGACCCCCAACAGGATCATTTGTTGGGACGGATTATTTAGTCATTCAATGTATGAGGGTATGCGCAATGCGACCTCAATATAAATCTATAGAACTGATTGTCTTAACGTACCTTTGTCCATGTGGAAAATCAGGTAAAAAGCAATCAGGAAATATTAGTCAAGTTAGGTATTGAGCAACTCAATCCCATGCAATCAGATGCGATCAAAAGTATCAATGATCATGCAAATAACATGTTGTTGGCACCCACAGGTTCGGGCAAAACATTGGCTTTTTTATTGCCCATATTGACATTGATGAAATTCGAATTGAGTGAAATCCAAACCCTAATCGTTGTGCCGACCCGAGAACTGGCTTTGCAAATTGAACAAGTACTCAGGGTTATGGGTACAGGATTCAAAGTCAATGCCATCTATGGAGGTCGGACCGGCCAAAAGGACAAGATAGAGCTTCGTCAACCACCGGCCATACTCATAGGGACTCCAGGTCGTATTGCTGACCGGATTCGTAGGGGAGATGTCGAGACTAATTTTATTACCCATTTGATTCTTGATGAATTTGACAAATCTTTAGCGTTTGGTTTTACTTCCGAGATGAAGGAAATTATGGGAGCCTTGCCCATGCTTAGGAAAAAAACGCTCACTTCGGCGACGCAGCAAGTAGAAATTCCTGAATACCTTCGATGTAAGGAGCCAAAAATCTTGAATTACCTTGAGAAAAGTGAATCTAAGCTGGAGTTGAAGGCCATTATCGCTAAAGACAAAAAGAAGTTAGAGGCCTTACAAGAAGCGTTAGGCTATTTGGGGGATCAGCCCGGGATTGTATTTTGTAATTTTAAAGATACCGTTGGTCAGGTAAGTGATTTTTTGAACGCGCATAAAATAAGTCATGGCTGTTTTTCTGGTAATATGGATCAGATGGACCGTGAAAGAACCCTTATCAAGTTTAGAAATGGCAGCCTGCGCCTGATTATAGCCACAGACTTGGCCGCCCGCGGTTTAGATATCCCTCAAATTAAGTTCATCATTCATTTTGAACTTCCTTACAATCAGGATGAGTTCACCCATAGAAATGGTCGCACAGCGCGGATGAATAAAGAAGGCATCGCTTATGTGATGCAGTCAAAAGAGGAGCGCTTGCCTACATTCATAGCGGATCTACCTGTAGTGAACTGGGAGGAGAAAAAACCACCAAGTGCCTCCTTATGGCAGACATTATTTGTTTCTGGGGGACGTAAGGATAAAATCTCTAAGGGAGATTTAGTAGGATTTTTTATTAAAAAAGGATTGTTAGGTGCTGATCAATTGGGGGTTATAGAAATCAAGCACGATTGTGCATTTATAGGGATACAAGCCTCAGATACGGAAGCTCTGATCCAAAGGACTACGAATCAATATTTGAAAAAGAGAAAGGTTCGAATAAGTTTAGCTTAACTTTTAGTAGCGCCTCTTAGATGAAAAATTCCGTCTACCATTGGGTGGTTTTTTGCCTGTCTTTTTCTGCGCAAGCGCTGCGGCGACTTCATTGGCAGGATCAGGAGCATAACCTTCAATCGTGCTGCTTGGAATATTCTGTTTGGTCAATTTCTCAATATCCTTGAGGTAAGTCATCTCGTCAAAACTCACCAATGAAATGGCTTCTCCACTGGCTCCGGCACGTCCGGTACGACCAATCCGGTGAATATAATCTTCGGGTATATTGGGGAGTTCAAAATTGACTACGTGTGGGAGCAAGGGAATGTCTAATCCTCTGGCGGCAATATCGGTAGCTACTAGGACACTTACACTTCCATTTTTAAAACCTGAAAGGGCTTTGGTTCGGGCCCCTTGCGTTTTATTGCCATGTATGGCTGCTGAGTTGATGCCTGCTTTTTCCAATTTTTGACAAAGTCGATTGGCTCCGTGTTTGGTACGAGTGAAAATCAACACTTGGCTCCATTCACCTTCCGATATGAGCTTGGTAATTAAACTTGTTTTCTTTGATTGATCTACACGGTATACGCGTTGATCGATTTTTTCTACGGTTGTATTTTCGGGCGTAGCTTCGACAAGCACAGGACGGTCTAGGAAACTATTGGCCAGATGTTTGATCTCTTTTGAGAAAGTCGCTGAGAATAATAAATTTTGCCTTTTGGTGGGAAGTAAATCTAAGATTCTTCGGATGTCGCGAAGAAAGCCCATGTCGAGCATTCTATCGGCTTCGTCTAGAACTAAAATTTCTACTTCTGATAAGCTCAAGACTCTTTGTCCATGCAAGTCCAACAGCCTTCCTGGGGTGGCAATCAATATGTCGACCCCACTTCGAAGGGTTTTAATTTGAGGATTGGCATTGACTCCACCGAAGATGACTGTAGATTTGATGTCTACAAAATGGCTATATTCATCAACATTTTGCTTGATCTGCGCGGCCAGCTCTCGGGTTGGTGTGAGAATCAGAGATCTGATGACCCTTCTCTTTGTTGCGGGTCTCTCGGAGAGCAACTCAAGGATGGGCAGGGTAAACCCTGCAGTTTTTCCCGTACCCGTTTGGGCGGAAGCTAAAATATCTTTTCGATCTAGAATTACCGGAATGGCTTTTTCCTGAATGGGGGAGGGTGTTGAATATCCTTTTTTAGTGATGGCTTTAAGTAAAGCTTCGGAAAGGCCTAATTGATTGAACGACATGTAAAAGGGTTAGGTTTTGGCTGCAAAATGGCAGCTCCTAAATAAAACGCAAACTTAGCCAATCAATAGCTCAATCGGTCTGCTTTTCTGAAAACTTAATTAATTATCTTACCTCTAGGCGATTGATATTGATCCAAAAAGAGCCTCCATTTCCATAAGTCTAACTTATCATCAGCTATCTTGAAGCACGAACGAAAGGCATTATTAAGCTTTCAAAGACGTCCTTGAGGCGATCGACTTCAAATTTCATAAAAAAAAGAATCTAAGTGGGTTCGAAAACGATGCTTTGATAGGTGCTTTTTTTATTAAAATGGCGTTAAAGAGAAACTAGGAATTTTAGTATCCCACGCAGAGACTTTGATTCATCAGCTGCTTTATATAAGGCATAGACATTGATTTGCATACTTATCCGTTTTGTTAAGGATGTTAACCCAACAGATGATTTGAATGAATAGAGGTTCAGCAGTTGTTCTTAGCTAAAACATTTATATTATATAACTTAATTATATAGATTTCCAAGAAGTAGCTTTGCCTTCAATTTTAATAACATTGGTTACTCGGATCTCATGAGCAAAGTTTTAGTTTTTTCTACTGTATTTCTTCTGGCTTGTTTGACTTCAGCTCATGCCCAAGAGATTGAAAAAATAGATTTCAGAAAGGGATCGTTTTTTACCTATTGGGGCTGGAATCGGGCCTGGTATACAGACTCAGACATTCTTTTTGAGGGAGCAGATTATCATTTTATCCTCAAAGATGTGAAGGCAAAAGACCGGCCGACCAAATTTGGTTTAGACCCTTATTTTCATCCTCTCAAGGTCAGTATTCCTCAAACGAACTGGAGAATTGGGTATTATCTTTCGGACCATTGGTCGATCAGTTTGGGTCAGGATCACATGAAGTATGTTATGCAAAACGATCAATCGGTCGACATCAATGGTTATATCGATATAAACGGCGTTTGGGATGGGGTATATGCCAATGAATCCATAGTGTTGACCCAAGATTTTTTATTGTTTGAGCACACCGATGGGCTTAACTATTTCAATGTCGAAATCAGACGTTTTGATCCGATGATGTCTGTCAACTTTTTGGATATGACATTTGGCGTCGTTGAAGGCTTTGGGATGGGTTTTCTATATCCGCGGACCAGTACTACGCTGATAGATTTTGAATCCATTGATGAGTGGCATGTGGCGGGCTATGGCGTGAGTTTTATGGTTGGTGTTGAGCTGAGCTTTTTAAAGCATTTCTTTTTACAAACCGAATTAAAATCAGGCTATATCAATATGCCCGATATTTTAACCAATCCAGCAGGAGCGGATAGGGCAAGTCAAAGTTTTTGGTTCCTACAAAACAACTATATTTTTGGGGGCAGATGGAGGCTGAATTTCAATAAAGACTCATAAAAAAAAGAAGGGCGAGGCCTGCGTTGTGCGCACCCATTCATTTTAGTTATAAACTCACTTTTGCATGTTTGATGTGATGACGCTCATCTTCCGATGCTGTCCAGGCGAAATGCAGTTGATTTTCAAATAATTCCATTTGAGGAAAACCACTGGATCTTGAACTATTGGTTTCGGAGATGACGATAGGATTTCCTATGATTCCAGTGCTATTGACTGCGATTGCTTTAATTTGGGATTTCTCATCTTGAAAACTCAACCAACTCACAAAGGCCGTCCCTTTTTCATCCATGGCTACATCTACTCTTCCCAGTGGATTGCGGTCATCTATGACGATCGGGGCTTCAAAGGTGGCACCGGCATCTTTTGAGAAGATTATTTTTACTTGAGGGACATCATTGGGTGCTGAAAACCAGGCTACGGCTACTTGGTCTCCTTGTGCCACGATGCGCGGCCCATTCACTGGACAGCCCGCAATTTTCCATTGGTCATTGAATACGGTCTTAGGTGCCGTCCATTGCCCCTTTACTTTTCTTACGATGGATATATCTCGGTATTCCTCCTCTGTCCGATCTCTATAAACAAAGACAGGACCCACAGAGGTCAGCGCGCCACTTGTTTGACAGCAGTCACATACGCGCGCGTCTAGCTCCGTTGGTTCGGTGAGCACTCCTTTTAGATTGATATTGGCTGTTCTGAGGGTCATCGCTCCTTGACCATGCCCATCATCTGACTTTGGGCTGCCCGTATTTCTGCCATCGAGCCAAACCGCGGTGAAAGTTTGGTTTGGCATGGGGAGAAGAGTAGCAAAGCCGTGTTCGGTGGGTGTTTGATCATCATGAGGGATGATGCTTGAACTCCAAGGTTGTGAATCCATACTCAAGGTTAGATTGACATCGTATGAATAGGTGCCTGATGAGCTTTTAGCCAAAAAATGGCTGATTTTATTTCCTTCGCTATCTATGTTAAGAGATGGATAATCTGCCCAATTCACAAACCAATCGGTGCCTGATGCAATGACTTCCGTGTCACTCCACTTATTTTCTTTTTCCAAAGAAGCAAAATAAAGGGTCGATCGGTCTTCGGTTTCCCCGACCCAACTGAGATAAAGCTGATGGTCTTCTCCCACTTTAAGAAAAGGTAAAGAGGTACCTTCATCCGCGGGACCCTCGAATAGTTCAACACTTGTTTGATGTAACCCAGCTTCTTCACTGCATGCACTGAAGAAGATCATAAAGCCTATGAGCGAAATATATTTCATGGAATGTTCGTTAATGAGGATAAGCTGAGAAAATAACCTCTCTTTATATGCAATATAGCCATGTTCTTGCTCATCTCAAAGCAAGGATAAGCTGAAACAAAATAAACCCTAAGTAGGACAAGATCATTGATCAATCGGAAATTGGGACAATCAGTCAAAAAGTTGGGGTTGTGTTTATGGACGACCTGAGTAACTGATTTAACCGCTCATACTGCAGTAGTCTCGCCGGGATGCGTCGACTTCAAGGCAACATATTATTGAATAATAATAGGGTTTCCTCACTGGTCCAACCTCTGTCACCCAATAATCTGTGAATTTCCTTCCCTGATCGATCATAGATCAAGGTAGTGGGCAGGGCATAAACTCCCAAAGATTCGATGCTATTTTGCAGTTGCACATAATGGAGATCAAGTCCTCGTTTGGAAACAAATTTATCCATCGTTTTCATACTCTGATCTGTAGCCAACAGTAATTCAAACTGGTCAGGAGGCAATATTTTGGTCAATGCCAACAAGTCTGGCATCTCTTTGACACAAGGCCTGCACCAAGTAGCCCAGAGATTGACGATCAATATTTTACCCTTCAATTTTTCAAAATCAACGGGCGCTCCATTCCTTTCGAGCATTTTTGGGATACCCATTGGTTTTGTCGAATCAGTCGTCTCAACCAGTTTTTCCTTACTTCCTGAGCAGCGGATAAGAGTGAAACATAAAAAAACTAAAGGGATGATTCTCATCTAGTTGATTTTTGCGTCAATACGTCCACAATTTAGCATCATGGCCCCAAAATAAGGATTTTTAATTTCCTCTGACCTACTCAGCCAAGTAGCTCCTTGGCCCTTGAAGGCCATGGGACAAAATTGGACAAATAAGGTTTCTTGTGTATTTGATGCTTTGATCCATTGGATTAGGTCTTCGGTGACTGATTTAAATGCCTGCCTCTGCGTATCTAGGTCCAGCGCATTTGATAAGCTGTCTGCCGCCTCAGACAATGCCTCTGATGGAGGATTCATTTCATTTTTAAGATTATTTAAAAAGGTTTTGGCAAGTATGGAGACCTTTTCGCTATCGGAGGCGACTAAGGCATCTTTGATCTTTATATAGTCCATTAAAATCAGGGAATCTGAGACGTTTTGCCATTTTTCTGAAGATTTTGATTGTTCACTAGCCAGGTGCTGTGAATGATCTGAAGGGGTAGTAGGCGTCGTACAGTAACTGAGCCCTACTGCGAGGATCATCCATTGGACTTGTTTCATTGGTTTCATGTTCATCAAATAGTTTTAGTTTAATTGTTCTTTAACTTCCCCACAAAACCTCATTTCTTCTCCAAAATAAGGATTGTAGATTTCTTGGGTATTACTGAGCCAATAGGCTCCTTTATTATCAAATGCCATCGGGCAATATTGTCGAAACAGTGTTAAGTTTTTGATTTTATAATGGTCAAGGAAATGATAAAACAAATCGCTTATTTCCGCAAAAGGCCCATAGACTTCATCTATTTTTTTAGTTGCATTTATTTCCTGCATCACTTTATTTAGCTGAATTAGGGTAGGTTGATCAATATCAGCTGAAAAATTCTTTTGATCACTGAGCTGACTGATGAACAATGCAGCTTCTGATGTTATGATGTTATGATTTTTCAGTGCCAACGCATTTTTTATATTCAGGTAGGCATCGGTCATTTGTTTGAGGGTGAGCGTTACCGATGGGGATGGATTTATTTTCACAGTCTTCTTTTCATCCAACGACTCCTTGGAGGTCTTGAGGTGGGGTAAGTTCATCATACTGTTTTTTCCGGCCAGTTGTGCGGCCGCATCGATGGTAAAGACTCCGTTGACCACTACTTCTTCACCCACTTCAAGGCCTTTTTCTATGGCATAGCCAGAGGTATTTAAAGCGCCTAAGATCACCTCACGCAAATGGAAGGTGGGCTCATTTGATGTCGGATCTTTGACATAAACTATAGATCTTTTCCCCGTCCATAATACCGCGGTTTTGGGTAGAATGATGATTTTCTGATCATCTTTTGGTTGGCTATTCAATAGCCCTTTGACACTCGTACCTGGATAAACGGGTTTGAAAGTATTGGTATAGATGACCCTAATTTGGGCTACTTGTGTTGCGGGATCCACAATGGGATTGATGAAGTTTACTTGTCCTATAAATATTTTTCCAGGATAGGATGAAAACTCCATATTGATTTTATCACCAACATGGACCGTTTTTAGATCGGTTTCAT
>Ga0209816_1002979_pt1 | contig 11764 bp, 15 predicted proteins | sample CoawatmetaG01DNA_FD_187509 | JGI IMG/M metagenome (GOLD analysis project Ga0209816, IMG submission 187509) | Marine microbial communities from the West Antarctic Peninsula - Coastal water metaG017-DNA (SPAdes) (version 2) | ecosystem: Environmental > Aquatic > Marine > Coastal ... | reverse complement strand
TTTGATATTTAGTATCATCAGTACAAAGACTATCCCCATGTATAAGAAGAAATTTTTTTGCATTGTGTTCAAGTTCGTAAGGTTCATTGATTAATTTGCAGCCAGTTTCAGTTTCAAATTTATGTGATAACAGAAAATCTCGGTTTCCAATCATTACAAAGACCTTAGTTTCCTTTGTTAATTCTTTTAAAGAGGAGATAATAGCATTATGACTTGTAATTGAAACGTCATCTCCTAGCCAGGTATTGAATAAGTCCCCTAAAATAAATAACTGATCTACTTTGGAAGCATGATTTTTACAAAAGGTATTAAAAAAAATAACCTTATCACCCTCAACGTTTGTAAGGTGAAGATCTGAGATGATTAATGAAGTTGGCATACTTTTATTAGCCAGAACTTAATCTGGCCCATAAATTACTCTTTAATAGATGCTTTAATAATAACTACAGCCTCGCCAGGAACGTCAGCATGACCACCTAAGTTTAATGTTTCAACTTGTTCAATTTTATCAACAACATCTTTCCCTGCAACGACTTCACCAAAAACGCAATAGCCCCAGCCATCTTGACCTGGAAAATCCAAAAATTGGTTGTCATTGGCATTAATGAAAAACTGTGAGCTTGCAGAGTGAGGCGCCGCTGTTCTAGCCATTGCAATACTATATTTAACATTCTTTAGTCCATTTTTAGCTTCATTTTCAATGTTGGCCTTAGTGGGTTTTTGCTGCATATCTTCAGTCATGCCTCCACCTTGCACCATAAAATTAGGAATAACTCTATGAAAGATAGTCCCATCAAAAAAGCCATCCTCTACATAATCAGTGAAGTTCTTAGATGTAATTGGCGCTTTTTCGGCGTCAACATTGATGTGAATTTCACCCATATTTGTCTCTAAAATAATCATGTTTTATCTCTGTTCATTTAAAACAGAGAATTATAACTTATTTCGTTAACAGTGCTTTCATTAAGAGCAACGTTCAAGTATAATTCATCACTTTTTAGCAATCAGATTAGGATTTGTTATGTACGCAGTCATTAAAACAGGTGGAAAACAATACAGAGTATCTGAGGGTGAGACCCTTAAGATTGAGAAACTTGAAATTGAACCTGGAAAGAAAGTAACCTTTGATGAGGTATTAATGGTTGCAGATGGTGATAAGGTTCAGGTTGGCTCTCCTTTAGTTGCTAAGGCTAGTGTTGAAGCTAAAGTAATTTCTCAAGGTAAAGGCAAAAAAGTACACATTTTAAAATTTAGACGTCGTAAGCACTCTATGAAGCAACAAGGCCATCGTCAGTTGTTTACTGAAATTCAAATCGATAAAATTAAGGCATAAGGAGCAATTTATGGCACATAAAAAAGCAGGCGGTAGTACTAATAATGGCAGAGATTCGGAATCCAAAAGACTTGGTGTAAAACGTTTTGGTGGCCAAGTTGTATTAGCTGGAAACATTCTAGTGCGTCAAAGAGGGACTAAATTTCACCCGGGCACTAATGTTAAAAAAGGTAAAGACGATACTTTGTTTGCAGTTGCTGATGGAAAAGTTCAGTTTGAAAAGAAGGGTAAATTCAATCGTCAATACGTTTCAATCCAAACAGCTTAGTAATCTATTTATCTATATTTTAAAAAGCGCCTTATGGCGCTTTTTTGTTATTAATCTCATTTATAATCAGTCTTATTATGAAATATTCAATTGTTTTTCCAGGCCAAGGCTCTCAATCTCTAGGCATGCTATCGGAGTTGAGTAGTAATTTCTCAGTTGTTAATGAGATTTTTCAAGAAGCAAGTGATGCAATTAATGTAGATCTATGGAAGATCATTAATGAAGATCAAGAGTTATTAAACCTTACAGAAAATACTCAGCCAGCAATGCTTGCAGCGGGCTATGCAACATTTAAAGTTTTAGCAAGTGAAGTTAGCTTATCACCTATCTCTATTGCTGGGCACAGCCTAGGTGAGTATACTGCTCTTGTAGCCTCTGGATCTTTAAGCTTTTTTGAAGCAGTTAAATTAGTCAGAAAAAGGGCTGAACTAATGCAGGCAGCTGTACCAAGGGGCTCAGGGTCTATGGCTGCTATATTGGGTCTTGATGATCAAAAAGTTATTGAAATATGCTCAATCGCTAATGCAGTTGGCATAGTTGAAGCTGTGAACTTTAATTCACCAGGTCAAGTAGTTATTGCGGGAGAAAAAAAGGCGGTAGCTAGTGCATGTGAGTTAATGAAAGAAGCTGGCGCAAAGCGTGCTTTGGTTCTTCCAGTAAGCGTTCCATCTCACTGTTCACTAATGAAAGATGCTGCAATGGATTTTAAACACTCAGTTGATAATATTAATTTTCAAATGGGGAATAATAAAGTTCTGCATAATGTTGATGCAGATTATTCAAATAATATTAAAGAGATAAAGTCTAAATTAGTTGAACAACTTCATAAGCCAGTTCTTTGGACTTCAATAGTTCAAAAAATGAGAAGCTCAGACGTAGAAAAACTTATTGAGGCTGGCCCTGGAAAAGTATTGGCTGGACTAACAAGGCGCATTGATAAGTCACTTACCGGATCAGCTATAATAGATGTGACTACATTAAAATCTACTATTAAGGAAATATCAAATGCTTAAAGGAAAATTAGTTCTTGTAACAGGTGCAAGCAGGGGGATTGGCAGAGCAATTGCATTAACGTTAGGATCTGCAGGAGCAATTATAATTGGAACTGCAACAAGTGATCAAGGGGCTGCAAATATCTCTAAAATATTTACTGAAAATAATATTCTTGGTAAAGGTATGAAGCTTAATGTAACTGATAATGAGCAAATTTCTGATCTCATAAAGAATATTAATGCAGATTATGGCACAATAGATATACTTATTAATAATGCTGGAATAACACGAGATAATATCCTTGTTCGAATGAAAGAAGATGAGTGGGATGATATTATTAATACAAATCTTACCTCTGTTTATAAGATGTCAAAATCTGTCTTGAGAGGCATGCTTAAAAAAAGAGCTGGAAGAATTATTTCCATTACTTCAGTTGTTGGCGCCATGGGAAATGCAGGGCAATCTAACTATGCTGCTGCAAAAGCTGGAATTATGGGGTTTACAAAATCATTAGCTAGAGAGGTTGGCAATAGAGGTATTACGGTTAATGCAATTGCACCAGGCTTTATTGAGACTGATATGACTGATAATCTTCCAGAAGATCAAAAATTAGTACTTGCTTCACAAATTCCTATGGGAAGACTGGGAACAACTAATGAAATTGCGCAAGCTGTGTTATTTCTTGCAGGTAATAGTGGTTCATATATTACAGCTCAAACATTGCATGTTAATGGCGGTATGTATACTCTTTAATTGGTTTTTAAATTATTTACTTTCCTTCTAGATTTAAAAAAAGATTGAAGTAATTCTTTATTTTCTTCTTCTAAGATTCCCCCATCGACTATAACCTTGTGAGTAAACAAAGTTTCTGAAGTTAAGTCAGTTTTTGATCCACATACTCCTGTTTTTTGATCATAGGCGCCAAAAACTATTCGTTCAATGCGTGCATGCATTATTGCTCCAAGGCACATTACACAGGGCTCAAGTGTTACATATAAGGTAGATCCTGTTAGTCGATAATTTTTAAGTTTTCTGCCTACTTTTCGAATAACCTCTATTTCTGCATGAGCAGTTGGGTCATGTTTTAAAATTGGCCTATTATGTGCCTTTGCGATGAGCTTATTATTATGAACAATTACAGCACCTACTGGAACTTCACCTTCGTTATTCGCTAAATTTGCTTCAGAAATAGCAATTTTCATCCATTTTTCATCTTTATTCATAAATTAGCTTCAGCATAAAAAATTGTATTTAAATTATGTTATATTATTTAAAGCCAGTTACCTGCATAAGCAAGTTTAATTGATATGGCAAACATAACTAACGCTATGGCGAAATCAAGCTTTCTGAAAGAACTAGAGTTTTGCATAAATGGAATTAATAATTTTGCTCCATAAGCAAGACTAAAGAAAAAAACAAAACTAGCAATGGAGGCTCCTAATGTAAATAGAAGTTTATTCACCCCAATAAATTGTTGAGATATTGAGCCTATAAGAACCATTGTATCTAAATAAACATGTGGATTTGCAAATGTCAAAATTGCAATAATTGATAAAGTTGATGAAAGGCTTTTTAACTTAGACGTTTTGATTTCAAGAGCTTTATCAGATTTAAAAGCTGATTTTAATCTAATAACTCCATATCCTAAAAGCCAAAGAGAAGAGAGTCCAAAAAGTACGTTTGCATATTCACTAATGAAACTATTTAAGAAAAATGAGATTCCAGTCACACCAATACAAATTAATAAGGTATCAGATAATGCACAAAATAAAGCTACAAAAAAAATATGATGACGAATAATACCTTGTCTTAAAACAAAAGTATTTTGTGCGCCTATTGCAACAATTAAAGAAAGCCCAAGAAAAAAACCTGTTAAAAATGCAGACAGCATGAAAGTTTAAAATAAATATTTTTCATTTAAGAGTTACTAATTTTTAAAACTATTATATTTTATATTCATTTTCTTCATAACTATAATCAGTTTAAAATTCAATCTTTTTTATTATTTATTTAATGGAAGTCATAAATTATGCATTTACTTTTCAGAATACTACTCATATTAATTTTTCTAGTAACTTTATTGGTAGCTGTATTAAATAGAAGTTACATAGTTGCAGTTGTTAAGTCACCATCAGTAAATTCATTAATCGTTATTGCGCAAAAAAAAGTAGTTTCTTTGAGAGATTTCATTTTAATGCGAGATTTGGATGACTTCATTGAAATACTCAAATCTGAAGGTGCGTGTGTTTCATGTGATTTGAGTAATGCAAATTTAAAAGGAAGTAATTTAACTAATTCTGATTTAAGTAGTGCAAACTTAAGTGGTGCTGATTTAAGTGGTGCTGATTTAAGTGGTTCAATATTTACAAATGCAAACCTACAAAATGCAAACCTACAAAATGCAAACCTAGAAAATGTAACTATAAAATATGCAAATTTAAATTATACAAACTTTTCAGGTGCGAACTTTGGAGAGAATATAACTAATAATTTTTTAACTGATTCAAATCTAACTTACGCAAACTTCAGTGAAGCAGATTTTTTTCATGCAGTTGACCTCAGAAGAAAGGATTTAACTGGAATAAATTTAACTGGTGCTGACCTTGAGGATAATGATCTAATTGGTGCCAATTTAACTGGTGCTAATCTTAGTAATGCAAATTTAAAGGGGGCAACTTTACAAAATGCAAACTTAACTAAAGCTAATTTATACAAAGCAAATCTAGCGGGAGCTTCATTAATTAATGCGAACTTAACTGATACTAACCTAACTTTTTCAAACCTTATTTCTACAGATTTTTATGGTGTTAGTTTTAGAAATATGAATTTAACTGGAGTTAATTTAAGTAGATTTAATTTTTTCGAAAAAGATTTAACTGGAGTAATTCTAACCAATGCAAACCTATTAGGGGCAAATATGGATGGAGTTAATTTAAGAAATATGGATTTAACAGGAGTAAATCTAAGAGGAGTCAATCTTAGAAATATGGATTTAACAGGAGTAAATCTTAGTGGTGTAGATCTAAGAAATATGGATTTAACAGGAGTAAATCTTAGTGGTGTAGATCTAAGAAATATGGATTTAACAGGAGTAAATCTTAGTGGTGTAGATCTAAGAAATAAGAATTTATCTGGCACAATCTTAAAAGATGCTAATCTTACGGGTTCAAAATTGGATGGCATTGATTTTAGAAATATGGATTTAACAGGAGTAAACTTAAGTGATGTTGATCTCCAAGGCATAGATTTTTCCTCAACAATTCTTAAAGATGTTAAAAAAATAGGAGTAAATTTAAAAACCGTAAGTAATGTTAAGTGGCCATTGTCTGATGAATTAATTGAGCGAAATGTTACCAGATATGATTTTAGTGGAAAATCTAAGTATATATCAACGAAGGATGGCCTTCTCTTTGAATTGGTTAATAATAAGCTAAGGCTTGTTTTGGATCTAAATAAAAATAAGAATTTTTATTTTTCTGCTTATGCTGAGGGCGGGTTATTGGGTGTTGCCGCTCTAGATAATAAAGTTTTTGTATCCTTTTCAATCCGTAATGGCGAAGATAATAATTCACTTAGCCTTCTTGTAAATGAATATTCAATGAATTTTAGCAAGGTCCGTAATATTATCAAAATTGATGGCTTTACTGGAGATCATTTTGCTGGTGGTTTGGTGTTAGATAGTAAAAATCAGTTATATTTAGCCGTTGGTGATGCTGACAAAGCTAATGAAAATGCGCAAAATTTAAACTCTCTAAAAGGAAAAATTCTAAGACTTGATGTCTCAGAATCAAATTTAAATCCAGAAATTATTGCTTATGGAATAAGGCAAGCTTGGGGAATAACAATTGATTCTCAAGATAGAATATTTGTATCTCAATGTGGAGCTGGAACTGTTGAGTCTGTCTTTTTATTAGATGAATATAGCCCTATAACTCCAATTAATTTTGGTTGGCCAATATTTGAAGGAAGCCAGAGAATGAAAGAAACTAATCCATTAAATATTAATAATGTACAGACTCCAATTTTTGAATATAAGAATAGACCAGGCTGTTCATCTGCTGGAGTTTACTTGGAAGATATTAAGACATTTGTGCACGCTGATTTTTATGGAACTATCAGATTGTTAAGGCAGAATGAAAATGGTGAGTGGTATTCTTATCATGAATATAATCAAGATGAAATGATATGGAGTTTAGGCTTGGATAAAGAGACTAATACAATTTATGTCGCTCCAAAAAATCTAGAATTAGAAATCTTAATACAGGATGTCCAGAGAGAATAATTTCATTAGGATAAGAATTTTCAATAAGATGAGGATTGAGATCGTATAGAAATAATTCCCAGTAAACACAAATTTCTCTAACTTGTCATTCAATTAATTGGGTGTATTGGAATCTAAAATCTAGTGTAAAGTTTTTATTTTGGTGAATGTTTGACAATATGATTGCTAATTTTGTTAAAATTAAAACTAGTCTTTTCAGTGGTAAATTTATCACTTTTATAGATTAGAATTTGTCAACTAATAAAAGACACTAAAAAATGAAAAATGTCACTCAAGAGGTAAATAAAGTATATTCAGAGCAAAACCCTTCAACCTATTTTAGAAGTGAATCTCAGTTGCCTTCATTTCTTGAAAATAATAAAAAGTTTTTATTACAACTGAAAATACCACCGAGAGCTTTTTTAAATAGTACGTTATTAGATTTTGGTTGTGGAACAGGACAAAGAGGCCTTGTTTATGATCATTTGGGGGCAGACTGTACACTAGTTGAATACGACAAACAGTCATATAAAAATGCTTCAGCTCTCTTTGAAAAGCATGCAAAGAATAATTTTAAAATCATAAATTCAGATATTTTTGATTTTAAATTTTCTAAAGAAAGTTATGACTTTGTTCTGAGTATGGGGGTAGCACATCACACAAAACATCCTGTTAAAAATATTGAGCTTTGCTGTCAGGCCTTAAAACCAGGTGGAATGTTAATACTTGGAGTCGGTAATAAGGCTGGATTTTTTCAAAGAAACCTTCAAAGATTAATTGTATATTCTATCTCTGAAAATAATGAAGATATTATTAAATATTCTAAAATTCTATTTAAAGAACATTTGCAAAGATGTATTGAATATGGGGGAAGATCAATCGATGAGATAGTTTATGACACATACATCAATCCAAAGATATATTCCTTTGGAACTAATGAAATTATTGATATATTTGCTAAAAATAATTTAAATCTTTACTCCAGCTATCAAGATTTAAAAAATGCCCAAGATTTCCTTGAGCCTTCTATTAATCAATTTCATCTGATGGATGATTCAATTATAAATTCTAATTCGTCGCCAAGAAGTGACAAAATATTTTTATCAGACTTTGAAGACTTCAGTCTTTCTAACAACGAATTAAATAATGCTGATTTACTTAAACAACTTAGATCATTAATGCCTCATTTCAATGAAATAACTGATCAGGTTAATGATATTAGTTTTGATCATTTCGATTTAAATGTAAATGAATTTTTAAAAGAAATTAATCTCTTTAAAGAGAAGCTTTTAAAAATAAAAAAGATAGATGTAATCAATAAAAAGCATAATGAAGTGTTTATTGATGAAATAGCATTGGTAATTAAAGCTTTGAATAAAAATAATAAGAAAATAGATAAGTTTTATGAGGTTCAAAAAATACTTGACAATAATAATCGACTGTTTAAGTTAGTTAATGGGGTCGGTATGAATTACTATTGTGGGTATAAGAATGAATAATATCTCAAAAAATATTGAGGCGTTTGAAACAAATGGGTTTACAATTTTCAATAATTTTCTTTTAGAAGAAGACGTAGAAAATCTGAAGTTTATGTTGGTAAATGGCTACAACACAACCTTAAATAAAAACATAAATGAGAACAATATTAGTGAATATATTTCAAAATTTGAAGAAGAAGAAAGATTTGATGAGCTATATCATTCCTTTAAACAAATAAGATTATCAGATTCTTTTATATCTATAGGTGATAGGCTTAATACTTTTTATCAAGATAACTTTCACAAGAAATCCAAACTTATTAATACTGGTTATGCTATAGGTATAAAAGATTCTAAGCGAACTGCTTATGACTGGCACCAGGAAAAACCTTATTATAAGGATACAAACACAATTCACTTCCAATTTCCTATTTTATATCCATGTATTAAAGATAATGGCACAATGAGTGTATTGGAAGGAAGTCAAAAATTGGGGTATATAGAAGACGTTGTTAATGAAAAGATCAATGATAAATCTATTAATACTTTTGTGCCAAGAAAAATTGAAAGTTTAAAGAAAACCTACACTGAAAAGTATCTAAATATGTCGTTAAGAGATGTTGGTTTGTTTGATCAGAACGTAATTCATAAATCAAATAGAAATATAACTAATAAGGTCAGGTTTGCAGGTATTGTTAGACTGGAAATAATTCATTAAATTAGGAGTAGTTGCACTTGAACTGCAGCATAACCATATTCTATAGCTGATGAACTGACTGTTCTGAGATAATTAGCTTTTATTTCATCATCAATATCACATGTTTCTTGAGGTATTTCTGTCTTGATACAAATCATATTTATTCCCACTCAATAGTTGCATTTTCTACAACTCTTGCTATGATTTGTCTTATAGAGAGGGTAATAATGCCTTGACATATCTTTGACACAATATTTATTGAGATTTGAAGTATATTCGCTCATTCTAAGTGTCCTGTGTCAAACTTTGACATGATTATAATTAAAGATGTTTACTTATTCATTCTCACTAATAATTTTGAATTATTTATAAGAGTAAAGGCATTTTCTTTAGGATTGGTTAATCCGGGCTCCTCATCCCATATATAGTAATTTACGATGGACTTATTAAGCGCAGTAGATCCTTGGACAGAGAATTCATTATAAGTCTCACCATCGATAGCATATTCCATCCTTGTAGTTACTATGGCAACATTTTCATCTATCCAGTCAAGTGTTGTTTTATCAACACCAAATCCATCAATTTCTACACCATATTCAGATCCAGTTTTTTGTGTAGCGCCATCTGCTGTTTCTTGTATTTTTTGCATCATCTTAGAACTACCAAGAACTTTTTCGAGCATTTTATTAAAACTTTTTTGAGTTGATGCTGGTTTTGAATTTTCTATCAAACTGATATATCCAAATGGATACAACTCTTCTAGGTCATTTTCGAAACCGCATCTTGTAAAAGCAATTACTGCCGGTGGGACATCCATACCATTAGAAATTTGGGAATTTAAATAATCCATTATAAATATTCCAGATAATTCATCAGTTGCGTTACAAAAACCATTTGGAATGGGCAATAATAAGTTAACACCTTTATACTGAAAGGATTCTACCTGTTCTGCTTTAATAGCAGTTGAAACAGTAGATACAAATAAGAATAGAACTATAAGTAGTTTTTTCATAATAGAGTCTTTTTTGAACTGGAAGTTCATTCTACTACTTAAGTTCTTAAAAAGTATAGTCTTTGACTTAGAACTTAAGAAACTCAGTAGTTTCAAAAGTTTGACATATTACCATATTTTACTAACTTTGACGCTCTATAAAACTTATAAGTCATTGATTTTAATATACTTTTTAATCACACTCAGTAATAATGCACTTATAAGTTATTGATTTATCATTATATTTTAAAGAGTCTGCTAAAAGCCTGCTAAAACTAGTGGTATCAAATGTAATCATATAATCACTCTTATTCATCATAAGCCCCTCATATTTGCAGACTACGTTATTAAGCCATTTTAATCTGTTCAAACATCTTATAACTTAAATATAAATGTTTCTCTTGTAAGTTTAAATATAGGCGGGTAGAATCAGCAAAAACAATCTATCAAGATAAACTATAAATATGAAAAAAATAATTGTAATTCTATTTTCAATTTCAATTCTTTCTATGTCTACGAGTTTTGCAGATTCTAAATATCCTGTTAATAATGATTCTTATGATAGAACTGAGGAAGAAGTTGGTTGCTTCAGCAAGTATAGTGAGGAGAAAAAAGAAGATATATTTAATTCACAATATAAAAATCACTGGATGACATGGAAAGGTGAAGTAGTAACAGCAAAATCAGATAGTGTAACTATGGATGTAAATAATTTTGGTATTGATGATTTAAGAGTTGTTTTTGAAAATCCAGGCGATGGTTATGACTTACTTGAAGAACAAACAATTACAGTTAAATTTCTAATGAAGTCATCAGGTGGATGCTTTTTGAATTTTAAAGGTGAGCTAGCAAGAATACTATGAAAATAGTAGGGAGCAGTTCTATTCTTAACAGATAGAATTTTGTAAAATAATTATTAAAATAAAAGGAGAAATAATATGAGAAAGTCTGGAGGAATTATTGCTTTAATAGCTGGTATTTTAGGAACTGGCGCTGCTTTTGTCACACTTTTTTTTGGTGCTGTAGCTGGAGGTTTAGAAAGCATAGAGGGTGTTGATGACACAGGTGCTGGAGATATGATTCTTGCTATGGGGTGGATTGGAGTTTTAGCAGCATTTGCAACAATTATTCTTGGCGCTGTTGCAATGAATGCTGAGACTAAAAAACCTGGAATACTATTAATAATTGCTGCAATAATTGGTGCAATTGGTGGCGGTACTCTTACTATGATATTTATGATTCTAGCTGCTATAGGTGGAATTTTGACCTTATTTGGTGATAAAAAAGAAGTCTAAAAAGTTGACTAATTAAAGTAGGTCAGATCTGACCTACTTTTAATAACTTGTTCCATATTGAAGATGAAGATTAGATTAATTATTTGATTAATAATTTCTTATGTTGTATATGAAACGCAATAAACATGAAAAGTCTGCACTTTAGTCTGCTTTTCAAAAACCCTTTTGTAGTAGGGGATGTAGAGAAAGTTGTTACTCCCACTCAATGGTTGAGGGTGGTTTTCCAGAAATATCATATACTACTCGCGAAACTCTAGAGATTTCATTCATGATCCGATTAGAAACATGATCTAAAAAATCATATGGAAGTCTAGCCCATCGAGCAGTCATAAAATCCACAGTCTCTACAGCGCGAAGTGCTATAACAAAGTCATATCTTCTTTCATCTCCAGTTACTCCTACTGACTTAACTGGAAGGAATACTGCAAAAGCTTGATCAACTTTATCA
>Ga0209816_1002978_pt1 | contig 11767 bp, 11 predicted proteins | sample CoawatmetaG01DNA_FD_187509 | JGI IMG/M metagenome (GOLD analysis project Ga0209816, IMG submission 187509) | Marine microbial communities from the West Antarctic Peninsula - Coastal water metaG017-DNA (SPAdes) (version 2) | ecosystem: Environmental > Aquatic > Marine > Coastal ... | reverse complement strand
GTAGACGAAGCAGCAGCACCAGAAGCAGCAGCACCAGAAGCAGCAGCACCAGAAGCAGCAGCACCAGAAGTAGCAGCACCAGAAGCATCAGCACCAGAAGCAGCAGCACCAGAAGCAGCAGCACCAGAAGTAGCAGCACCAGGTGATAAAACTCCTTAAAAATTTTTTTTAAGTATAAAAAAGCCCCATAATTTGGGGCTTTTTTTATTTAATCAATAAAAATTTAATGAAAAGATAGTTGAATAGCTTTAGAATAAAAAGTAATGAATAATAATTTTAAAGAAATGCCCAAAAGTAAACAAACAAAATATAAAATTATTGATGTATTTATTGATCATTTATGGCTGGAAGATGGTTTATCTAAAAATACATTAAACAGCTATCGATTTGATTTAGAATTATTTACAGAATGGCTAACTAGAAGTTTAAAAAAAAATATATTAGATGTGACCCAGGCCGATATTCAGCAGTATCTCTCATTTAAATTTCCTACATATAAATCACGAAGTATTTCAAGATTGCTTGCAACCCTTAGGCGATTTTTTAGATATTTATTAAGAGAAAATAAAGTAAAAATTGACCCAACCCTAGAGATAATGAGCCCAAAGATTCCTAAATCATTACCAAAAAGTTTAAGCGAAGAAGAGGTCGAGGCACTCTTGAATTCTCCTAATGTTAAAACTATCTCTGGATTAAGAGATAAGGCAATGCTTGAATTGTTATATGCTTGTGGCCTTCGTGTATCTGAATTAGTTAATATACTTCTAACTGAATTGATTATGACTGACGGGGTTATAAGAATTACAGGCAAAGGAAGTAAAACTAGATTAGTCCCTATGGGTGAAGAAGCAGTAGATTGGATAAAGAAATATATTGATGATAGTAGAAATAATATTTTAAAAAAAAAGACATCTAAATATCTCTTTATTACAGTTCGCGGAAGCTCAATGACAAGACAGGCATTTTGGTATTTGATAAAAAAATACTCAATTATTGCTCAAATAAAAAAACCAATATCACCGCATATATTAAGACATGCCTTTGCGACACATTTAATTAATCACGGAGCAGATATAAGGGTTGTTCAAATGCTTCTTGGCCACAGCGATATTTCAACGACACAAATTTACACTCATGTAGCAAGAGAAAGATTAAAAAAAATTCATGCATCTCACCATCCCAGAGGGTAGTTTTTATCGCTCTAAAATAACACCAACAAAATCTGTATCTGGAAGAATTTTTTGTTTAGATATTTTTAATATAATTTTTTCAAATTGAAATTTTTCTTTTAAGCGACTAATAATATCTTCACCAAAATCTTCAAGGAGATGATGTTCGTGTTTTGAGGCAATCATTTTTATTTCAGATTCAATTAAAGCATAGTCAATTGTTTTAGAAATATCATTTGAATTAAAGGTTTGATTGCCTTTTAGTTGAATATCGACATTAATTATAAGTTCTTGGGAGATAGCTCTTTCCCAATCAGGTACACCAATTTTGGTAATTAATTTAAGACCATGCAGAAAAATATTATTTGTCATGAAGAATTTATTGTTTTCAAATATAATACTTACTATGATAAATCAAATCTTCTTTATTTCTAGTGCTTATTTAATCGGATCTCTATCTTTTGGAGTAATAGTTAGTAAGTTTTTTAATCTTTCAGATCCAAGAACTATCGGATCAAAAAATCCTGGGGCTACAAATGTTTTAAGAACAGGTAATAAAATTGCTGCAGTCTTAACATTATTAGGAGATATCCTTAAAGCTACTATTGTAGTCAAGATCACAATACTTATTGGCTTAGACGACTTAGAAACTATGCAAGCTTGTTTGGCAGTTTTGATTGGACATACTTACCCAATTTACTATAAATTTAAAGGCGGTAAGGGAGTTGCAACTGCCCTTGGTATTTTGCTGGTAACTAATTGGATATTAGCATTAAGTGCAATTTGTATTTGGCTAATAATTTTCTCTATATGGAGATATTCTTCTTTGGCAGCCATTATTGCCTCTTTATCTGTCCCAATCATCAGTTATTTCTTGAATGATACTTCGTATATACTCCTTACGAATATATTAATTACCACTTTTATTCTTCTTAATCATCACGCAAATATTAAAAACTTAATTAAAGGTATCGAGCCAAGCTTTAAAAACTAGATTCAATCTCTGATAATTTCCATCTTGGCTGCACAGAAAATTTATAATTATTTTTGGAAGATAGGTGAGATCTAAGAGACCCTGCTAGCGCAATCATTGCGCCATTGTCGGTGCAAAATTCTAGTTTTGGAAAATAGGCTTTAAAATTTTCACTTTTAGAATGAAGTATCAATTTTTCTCTTAATTTTTTATTTGCTCCAACCCCTCCTGAAACCACAATATTTTTATAGCCAGTTTGCTTTAGAGCTTTAATAGATTTCTTTACTAGTACATCTGTAATAGATTCTTGAAAAGCAAAAGCAATGTTTGCTTTAACTGAGTTTGTTAGTTTTGGTTGTTTTTTAACTAAAGTTAAAACTGCAGTCTTAAGCCCACTAAAACTAAAATCTAATCCATGAGTGTGAAACAGGGGTCTGGGTAGATCAAATTTAGCAATACCTTTATTAGCTAATTCTGATAATGCAGCACCGCCAGGATAACCTAACCCGAGTAGCTTCGCAGTTTTATCAAAAGCCTCACCTGCTGCATCATCTAAAGTGTCACCTAATATTTTATATTGACCAATATCTTTTACGTCTATCAGTTGAGTGTGCCCACCGGATACCAAAAGGGCTATAAATGGAAAAGAAGGTTTATCATCTTCAAGCATTGGAGCTAATAAATGGCCTTCAAGATGATGCACTGGTATCGAGGGTATATTTAGTGAATATGCTAGGGCTTCGGCTAGCGAACTCCCAACTAAAAGTGCACCAGATAAGCCTGGCCCAGCAGTGTACGCAATCGAGTCAATTAAATTAATCGAAATAGAATTTTCTTTGAGCAATTGATCGATAAGTGGAATTATATATTTAATATGATCACGAGAAGCAAGTTCAGGCACTACTCCACCATAAGAAGAGTGAAGTTCAATTTGGGAGTGTAAAGTATGCCCTAAGAGCCCATTTTCTGAGTCATAGAGAGCAATTCCTGTTTCGTCACATGAGCTTTCAATTCCAAGAACAAGCATCTATATAGTATTTTTTTTTATATTGGTTGAAAAAAATGAATATTAGCATTAAAATGTCAACCTTTCTAAGATTAGTAAAACTTATTTATTAATTCATAGATTCAAACTTTAAAGAGATTATTAATGTCAACAGTAAAAGTAAAAGAAAACGAACCATTTGATGTAGCACTAAGGCGATTTAAAAGACTTGTTGAGAAAACAGGATTGTTGAATGACTTGCGCGCTAGAGAGTTTTACGAAAAACCAACTTGGGAACGTAAAAGAAAAGCTGCTGCAGCTGTCAAGAGACAATATCGACGCCTAAGAAATCAAATGCTACCCCCAAAACTTTTCTAAGTTACAAGTGTCATTAAAGATTCAAATTACTGAAGACATGAAATCCGCAATGCGCAGTAAAGACTCTTCACGTCTAGGAACTATTAGGCTTCTTCTAGCCGCAATTAAACAAAAAGAAATTGATGAACGAATTGAGCTTGTTGATGTAGATGTTGTTTCTATAATTGACAAGATGTTAAAGCAACGACGCGATTCTATTAGTGCATTCAGTAAAGCAGACCGTAAAGATTTAGTTGAAAAAGAAGAATTTGAGCTCAAAGTGCTTCAGGCTTACATGCCTCAGCAATTAACAGAGCAACAGGTTGAAAAAGCTATAGTTGATGCAATTAAAAGTGCCGGTGCTAGCTCAATGAAAGATATGGGGGCCATAATGAATATTCTTAAACCCGAGCTTGCTGGTAAAGCTAATATGGCTGATGTGTCACAAAAGATAAAAATAAAACTTACGTAATTTTTTATCTTTTAAGTAAAAATTCTGCTTGTTCCTTTAGTTATTAAGATAAAATCTTAGTATGGCTTTACCTGACTCCTTTGCACAAGAATTACTCAATAGAATTGATGTAGTAGACATCATTGATAAAAGAGTGCAGTTAAAAAAAAGAGGCTCAAATTTTATAGCTTGTTGTCCTTTTCATGAAGAAAAAACACCTTCATTTACCGTAAGCCCTTCTAAACAGTTTTATCATTGCTTTGGTTGCAGTGCTAGTGGTGATGCTATTCAATTTTTAATTGAATATGAAGGGTTAACATTTATTGATTCTATTACTGAACTTGCAAACTCGATTGGCTTAAAAGTTCCAAATGAAGCCCCTCAAAAGATTGAAAAGGCTAACGAAAATGCAAAGCTAGAGGAAGTAATAAAAATTGCAAGTATCTTTTATCAAAAACAACTAAGAAAGTCAGAAAAAGCAATAAGCTATTTAAAATCTAGAGGCTTAACTGGCGATATAGCTAAAGAGTTTGAAATAGGCTACGCACCTGAAGGGTGGCAAAATTTAAAAATACCCTTTGAAAAATATGAGGATGAGATTCTTGTAAAAGCTGGTCTTGTCGTCAAAAATGACAAAGGAAAACACTACGATCGCTTTAGAGATCGAATTATGTTCCCTATTTATAGTGATAAGGGCAAAATAATTGGTTTTGGAGGCAGGGTAATCCATCCAGAAGATACACCAAAATATTATAATTCTCCAGAGACACCTTTATTTCAAAAAAGTTATGAGCTTTATGGCTTATTAGCATCAAGGAAATCTATTCGAGAGAAAAAATATGTATTAGTAGTTGAGGGGTATATGGATGTAGTAGGTCTTTTTCAAAAGGGAATCAAAAATGTTGTGGCAACCTTAGGAACAGCTACAACAGGTTTTCATATTAAAAAGTTATTACGATACACTGAAGAAATTATTTTTTGTTTTGATGGGGATGATGCTGGGAGAACTGCATCATGGAGGGCTATGAATAATGCTTTAATTTCAGTTACAGATGCAACACAATTGAAATTTTTATTTTTACCAGATGGCCATGACCCAGATTCTTTTGTAAAAAAACATTCTGCAAAAGATTTTGAGATGCTAGCAAAAAATGCAACTCCATTAACTGAATATATAATTAAAAATTTAACCAAGAATAATGATCTCATTAATTCAGAAAAAAAAGTTAAGTTTTTAAATGATATTAATCCTATTCTTAAACAAATAAATGCGTCAAAATTATTATTATTATTTAAAAAAAGAATAGCAGAAATGATCAATCTTGAAATGAATGAGATAGATCAAATATTAGAAATAAAAAAAACTTATATAAAAAAAAGTAGTACAAAATTACCGAATCGACTTCTTATGACTTCTATAAGAAAGTTTTGTCTTTTACTCATTTTAAGGCCAGATTTAATCAAACAAGAGGATTCAAAGTATTTTACTTCGGACACAATAGATGGCAAGTTAGCATTAGCTATAATTGAAATTGCAAATAAAGGAGGCCAGAATAATTCAGCAGCAGTTATTAATTTTTTAGCAAGCCGATTTGATGCTGACTTTATCAATCAAGTTCATACACAACTTGCAACATTTGATGATGCGATGGAAATGCAGGAAGAAGTTAACGCATTAAGGGCAAGCATCATAAAACGTTATTCTTCTATGACGAATAAAAGCAAGTTAAATGAAGCTACAAAAAAAAGCTTAATTTCACTTTCGGAAGAGGAGAGAAATTTTTTAAAAAATATAGGTAAATTATAAGCAATTGATTTTTAATGCTTTTTATAACAATAAATAAAAATTTAATTGATTTAAAATTGATACTCTGCTAAAATCCTTTTTCCAAAAAATGATATTTTGATCGTTAAAATTTACTCCCAAATTAATTAGAGGTAGCTATGGCAAGACCTAAAAAAAATCCAGAAGATAAAAAAACTAAACGCGTTACAAGAGTTAAAAAACTTAAAGATCTGTATCTTAAGGATGCAGCAAATAATCCTGAAGAAGCAGAAAACAGAAGATTACAATTAAAGGCATTAATTATCCTAGGAAAAGAAAGGGGATATTTAACATACGCAGAAGTTAATGATCATCTACCTGATGAGATTACTGAAAGTGACCAATTGGAAGGAATTATTGGCATTATCAATGATATGGGAATTATGGTTTATGAGCGAGCTCCTGATGCAGAAGAATTATTAATGTCAGATATACCGGCCCCTGTTACTGATGAAGAAGCTGCAGAGGAGGCAGAGCAAGCTTTGGCAACTGTTGATTCTGAGTTTGGAAGAACAACTGATCCTGTTCGTATGTATATGCGAGAAATGGGAACAGTCGATTTATTGACTCGGGAAGGTGAGATCGTCATTGCAAAGCGTATTGAGGAAGGCTTAAGGAGTATGGTTCAGGCAATCTCAGCATGCCCAGGAATTATTGATGATTTGATGATAATTGGCGCTAAAGTCAAAAAATCAGAAATAGGTGTCGATGAGTTTGTTGATGGATTGATAGATATGGAAGCAGAAAAAGAATTGGCAAAAGTAGAGGCAGCATTAGAATTTGAAGCTTCAGGTGCTGAAGCTGTAGAAGATGACGATGAAAATGATACAGGTAAGGCAAGTGGCATGTCACCTGAAGATTTGGCTAAACTAACAGAAGAGGTGTTAAGACGATTTGGCGTGATTAAAAGAGCACATAATAAATTAGCAACTTTACGTGCTAAAGGTAAATGGATGGAAGATAGTGAGTACCTTAAAAATCAAGAATATATTCTTAAAGAGCTTATTAATTTTAGATTTTCTTCGAAATTTATTGAATTGTTGTGCGGCAAAGTCAGAATATTTATTGCACAGATTAGGGCTCATGAAAGACAGGTAATGGAATTTTGTGTTGAAAATTCTAAAATGCCAAGAGCAAATTTTGTTAAAAGTTTCCCTGGAAATGAAACTAATTTGAAATGGCTTAAAGAGCAAATGAAGGTAGATAAACCATATGTTGTTGAATTAGAGAAGAGAAAGCATGACATTGTTGATCAGCAACAGAAATTAATTGAATTAGAAGAGGAAAGTGGCATCCCTATTATTAATTTTAAAGAGATTAATAGGCAGATGACGTCAGGTGAATTTAGAGCAAAAAAAGCAAAACGTGAGATGATAGAAGCAAACTTAAGGCTGGTTATATCTATTGCAAAAAAATATACCAATCGTGGCTTGCAGTTTTTAGATCTTATTCAAGAAGGTAATATTGGGCTCATGAAGGCTGTAGACAAGTTTGAATATCGTCGAGGATATAAATTTTCAACTTATGCGACATGGTGGATCCGACAAGCAATTACTCGTTCAATTGCAGACCAAGCAAGAACAATAAGAATTCCAGTTCATATGATTGAAACAATAAATAAGATGAATCGAATTTCAAGGCAAATTTTACAAGCGACTGGACAAGAACCGGAGCCATCAGAATTAGCAGAGAAAATGGAAATGCCAGAAGAGAAAATTAGAAAAATATTAAAAATATCTAAAGAACCAATTTCAATGGAGACTCCAATTGGGGATGATGATGATTCACATTTAGGTGATTTTATAGAAGATGTTGGAACGTTAACACCCGATAATGCAGCTGTGTATGAAAGTTTAAGAAATGTAACATCTGAAATTCTAGAAGGCTTAACACCCCGTGAGGCAAAAGTTCTAAGAATGAGATTTGGTATAGAAATGAATACCGACCATACTCTTGAAGAGGTTGGTAAGCAGTTTGATGTGACTCGAGAGAGAATACGACAAATTGAAGCAAAAGCACTTAGAAAATTAAGACATCCTACTAGGTCTGAAAGATTGAAAAGCTTCTTAGAAACTAAAGAGTAAATAAAAAGGGCTCATAGCTCAGTTGGTTAGAGCAGGGGACTCATAATCCCTTGGTCCCAGGTTCGAGTCCTGGTGGGCCCACCAATCAATGCAAGGCTTTTAGATAGTGACTATCTAAAAGCTTTTTTATTTCTACTTCAGACTAATAGGAGTAGTTCAACATATATGTTTATCATCGCATGTGACTTTGCTAAAATGAATATTTTACATTTCCTACCCACACTAGATTTTTTTAATGTTTATAAGATAGAATACAACCATGAATTTTTCTAAGTTAAGTAAATTACATTTAAATCAGAAGGTTAGGTATGTTGTTACCGGCTCCTACAATACTTTAATTGGGTACTTTGTTTTTGTTCTTATTTTTTATCACCTTTCTTCAACTGTAAATCATTACTTTTTATTGGGAATGTGTCATTTAATTGGAACAACACATAATTTTTTTTCATATAATTTTTTTGTTTTTAAAAAAAATGGCCTTACGTTAAGAAATGGTTTTAAATTTTTTTTAGTGTATTTGTCTTCATTTATCTTAAATTTACTAATGTTTATGGTTTTAACTAAAATAATGAATTGGAATGTTTATCTATCACAAGCTTTAATCATATTAATGATTGCAGTCTTAGGATATTTTTTAAATAAATATTATTCATTTTCTGATAATTCAATATTTAACAAAAAAATAAGTGGCCATGAATAAAAAAATTAGAGTCGCAGATTACATTGCTCAACGTTCAGTTGAGGTTGGCGCAAGACATGTTTTTTTGGTTACTGGAGGAGGTGCCATGCACTTAAATGACGCCCTCACTAGACACAAATCATTAACCCCTGTTTTTTTTCATCATGAACAAAGCGCTGCTATGGCTGCAGAGAGTTATTATCGATTAATAAATAGAATTGTTGTTCTAAATGTCACAACCGGACCAGGAGGGATCAATGCCCTTAATGGTGTCTATGGCGCGTACACTGACTCTATTTCAATGTTGGTTGTATCAGGTCAGGTAAAAAATGAAACATATCTTAAAAATTATAAAACAAATTTAAGACAATTAGGCGATCAAGAAGTTGACATTGTATCCATGGCTAAACCTATTACAAAATATGCAGTAACTGTAAAAGATCCTAGAGAAATAAAAGAAATTATGGATAAAGCAATTTATTTTTTAACAAATGGAAGGCCTGGGCCAGTTTGGGTAGATGTACCTATTGATGTTCAAGGATCATTAATAGATCCTGCTAAATTAAAGAGTTTTGATGGAGATATTAAAAAATTAGTTAATGACCCAGGAGTCACTGATAATACTAAACTCGAGCTATCAACAAAATCTAATTTAAATGATAAAACTTTCAATATAATTTTTGAGAAATTAAAAAAATCAAGTAGGCCTGTAATTCTTGCTGGGACCGGGGTAAGTATTTCTAAAATGAGTAAACAATTTTTAAAGTTAATAAAAAAATTAAAAATACCTATCGTGACTGGTTGGAATGCACATGACCTAATTTCAAATAATAATAAGTATTATGCTGGAAAGCCAGGCACAGTTGGAGATCGACCAGGAAACTTTACTGTTCAGAACTCTGATCTATTAATTGTCTTAGGCTGTAGATTAAATATAAGGCAAATTAGTTATAATTGGAAAGAGTTTGCACCTAAGGCTTTTAAAGTAATGGTTGACATTGACCAAGCTGAGTTAGATAAACCAACTTTAAAAATTGATCACAAGATTAAAGCGGACCTTCAAACCTTTATCCCACTTTTTATTCAGAAAATACAAGATTTAAACTATACATGCACAAAAGAACATAAAAAATACCTCATGTGGTGCAAGGAAAGAGTGATTAAGTATCCAGTAATGCTTCCGGAATATTCTAATACAAAAATTAAAAAAATTAATCCATATGCTTTTACCGATGAATTATTTAATTTGTTAGATAAAGATGATGTGGTGATCACAGGGAATGGGTCAGCCTGCGTAATAACTTTTCAAGCAGCTAAAATCAAACAAGGCCAACGTTTGTATACAAATTCTGGATCAGCATCAATGGGGTATGACTTACCTGCATCGATCGGAGCTGCAATTGCAAAGAAAGGAAAGAGGATAATTTGTTTGGCCGGGGATGGAAGTTTGATGATGAATTTGCAAGAACTTCAAACTATGCAAGGATATAACTTACCTATCAAAGTTTTTATTCTTAATAATGAAGGGTATGTATCAATTAAGCAAACTCAAGAAGCATACTTTTCTGACAATATTTCTGGGGTTGGACCAAAAAGTGGTGTCTCAATGCCTAATTTTATCGAGTTAGGTAAGGCATTAAATATTCCAAATATTAAAGTCACTAAATTGTCTCAGCTATCCTCATCAAAGTTTTTAAAAATGCTAAATGATAATAAATCAGGAATTTTTGAAATTATTATTGATCCTAATCAAGGATTTTCTCCAAAGTTGACTTCAAGAAAGTTAGACGATGGAACTATGGTTTCGCCGTCTCTTCATGATATGAGCCCTTTCTTGGATAAAGATGAACTTGCTAAGAATATTTTTAGTTAATGGACTTAGTTAAACTAGTAATTTTTGATTTAGATGGTACTTTAGTTGATTCTGATAAAACAGTAATTAGATTACTAAATACTATTCGTGAAGATTTAAATCTTCCTACTTTAAAATCTAAAGATGCTTCTCTCTATCTAAGTCTTGGAGGCGAAGAGATGATTAAAAAAACAATAGCTAATAAAATAGATGCTAAAAAGTATTTAGGTATTTTTAGAAAAAAATATTTAGAAGACCCGCTGGATGGTGAAAAACTCTTTGATGGAGTAATCAATTATCTAAACTACCTTAAAGCTAAAAGAATTCAGATGGCAATTTTTACAAATAAACCAAAAGATTTGGCTAACAAGACTCTTAAAAAGCATAGTATCTATAATTTTTTTGACTATATTATAACCAGTGACGACGTAGAGTTTAAAAAACCATCACCAGATGGGTGTTATAAGATAATTAAATTATCATCAATTCCCCCAGAAAATATAATTATGATTGGCGATAGCGAGCTTGATCAAAAATCTGCTAGCCTAGCCTCTATAAAATTTATACATCATAAGGTATCATCTTTAAATCAAGTTATAAGTAGTAAAAATACCAAAGTGTTTAAAAATTTTAACGATTTAATAGACTAAAAAGATTATGAATAAAACCGAAAAAGAAATGCTGGAAATTCTTTATAAGCTCAGAGAAAGTGGGGCGTTAGCAGTGAAAGCAGAGTTTGAGGCCGAAGGCACCCGAACTGAAGAGCTATTAAGGTTAATGGATTTATCTAGAAGAGCTAGTATCGGTATTGGACTTAAAATTGGTGGCTGTGAAGCAGTAAGAGATCTAATAGAGGCAAAACAATTTGGCGTAGATTATGTCATTGCACCTATGGTTGAAACACCCTATGCGATGGAAAAGTATGTCGTTGCTAAAAATAAAGTATTTAATTTAGATGAAAGAGCGGATGTAGACTTCTTGGTTAATATTGAAACACATACCGGCTTAAATAATAGTAGCAAAATGATAGAGATAGCTGCAAAAAAAAATGGGATTGATGGAGTTGTTTTTGGAAGAGTTGATTTTGCCGGTTCTCAAGGGCTACCGTTAGATAGTGTTAATGAAGATAATATTACTGATAGTTGTATTGAGATTGCTAACAAATGTAAAGGTAATAATCTTAATTTTGTAGTTGGTGGCGGAATATCAGACATCTCTATAGATCCATTAAAAAAAATTAGTAAGAATTATCTATCAAGATTTGAGACAAGAAAGATAATTTTTGATGCAGAGGCTTTGAATAAAAAAGAAATCAAAGAAGCCTTATTGAATGCAGTCCATTTTGAATTATTATGGTTAATAAATAAAAAAGAATTTTATTCTCTTATAACA
>Ga0209816_1002976_pt1 | contig 11768 bp, 17 predicted proteins | sample CoawatmetaG01DNA_FD_187509 | JGI IMG/M metagenome (GOLD analysis project Ga0209816, IMG submission 187509) | Marine microbial communities from the West Antarctic Peninsula - Coastal water metaG017-DNA (SPAdes) (version 2) | ecosystem: Environmental > Aquatic > Marine > Coastal ... | reverse complement strand
GTTTTAGATGATAAGATTACTTTCAATGTAACAACACACAAGCTAGTTATACATAAGAACCTTGCTAACACGAGGATAACAGTTATAATAGATTAATATGAGATTAAGTAAAAACTTTATGTTGTCAGAGGTTACTAGAAGTAACACGGCTAAAAGATTAAATATAAACAATACTCCAAATGAAGAGCACTTACACAATCTGGAAAACCTTATTAGAGATCTTATACAGCCTATGCGTGATGCTATTGGTCCTGTTAGGATCAGTAGTGGTTATCGCAACCCCGAGCTTAATAGGGCTGTTAGTGGCAGCCGCAAAAGCCAGCATTGTAAAGGTGAAGCACTTGATGTTCAGTTTTGGAGAGATGGTAAAATATCTAACAAAGAGATTTATGATTGGATACTCAGTAGCAATGTTGAGTTTGATCAAATGATAAACGAGTTTGATTTTGAGTGGATACACATATCCTTAAAAGAAAAAAACAACCGTAAACAAGTACTAGAAGCTTACCACGATGATGATGGTGACACTGAGTATAGGTATGCTGATGTTTACATGCACAACGTTAAGTAGATTAAGTAAAAAATCTGTAATGATACTATGTAGAGGTAGTCAACAAATTGGCTAATAACACAGGTATTAAGTGTTAAACTATAACAGAATATTAAAGCAACATGGCTGACGAATTAACATCAAAAATAACACTAACGGGTACTGCAGCTAACTTCGGTCAAGCATTATCTGTGTCTCAAAGCACAACCTTCACTTGTTCACACACTTCAGGGTTGGCTCAAGCTAATATAACATCAACATCTAAAGTTTGTAAAATATTCTGTACTGATGGAGACGGAGACGTAGCTGATGTAACTTCTCGTGAAGGTCAGTACGTTGATATAACAGATAATCACGGTTTTAAAAGAAGGTATGTATTCACCACTGCCGACGCGGGTGGTGCAGCAACCGGAGCTATATTAGCTTCAGGCACTGATATTGGATCAGGTGATATTACTACGAGATTACATCTTGTTGGTGGTATAGCTGTACAGATTACAAATGGTGATGAAGAGCGAGATATATTAGAGCAGTTAAGATCTGCTATAAATCACGCTAATGGCCACGGTGGATCTATAGTAGCAACAGCTGTTGCATCTGAAGCAAACGGTCCTCAATCTACTACTCTTACTAATAGAGATTCATTAACACCTCCGTTTGTTGATAAAGACAATGCCACTTGGCAAGACTTACACTCTAGTACTAACAGCTTACAAGACCACATTACTGTAGTGAAAAAGGGAGAGTTTGCAGCTCCGGCTATCTTGTACTTAAGAAACGAACAAGCACTCGGCAATGGTAATGCTGATATAGTGTACCTATACTGGGATGATACTTTGGCTACAAATTTTATGGAAATTAAAGGTGGTCAATTTGCTTACATCCCAATTAACCCTCACGCTAATTTAATGGCATATGCCAGTGATGCAGCTGTCTTAGAATTCTCAATTTTTGGTAATAACGCATAATAAATAAATAAATAAAATGGCAACAATAACAACTAAACTAACAGTTACAGGGTCTGCAGCAGATTATGGCGCGGCTCTAGCTCTATCAGTATCTGACAATCTACAAGTAACAGCACCTTCTAAAGGTATTAGTAGGTTTGATCTAGCTGTTGGTGGGAATTCAGTTCTACTAGCTGCTGGGGATGCTGGTACAACTTTTTTATATGTAAAAAATAATAATACTACTGGGTCAGGGTCAATTCAAATTGAAACAGCTGGGGGTACCGACTATGGTACTATAGAAAACGGTGAGTGGGGTTGGATACCAATTGACACAGCGGTTGGTTGTAGGTTAACTGGCGCAGGTGCAATTGTTGAAGTTGAATATGCTTTTTGGTCAAGAACTTAATAAATAATATAACATGGGACAATTAACATCAAGATTAACTCTAACTGGGTCTTCAGCAGACTACGGAGCAGCTGTTGCCTTATCTACAACTAAACTACTTTCGGTTCAAAAACCTTTCATCGGCTTGTCGAAAGAGGTGGTTACTACAACTGGAGCAAACCACATAATACTACCAAACCTAGATGCTAGGAGGTTTGTGTATGTGAAACATACTGGCCTCGATAGTACTGGCGCTGCTACAATAGCCGACTTGCATGTTGAAACTTACACAGATAATACAGGATCTGATCAAGCTATAATGATTTTAAAGACTGGTGAATTTGCGTTTTTTCCATTTGATAATGGTCTAGCGGATCCTGCTAATGGTGATGATGATAATAAGTTACAGTTACAGGCTACGTCAGGTACTATTGTAGCTGAGTACTCTTACTATACTGTAGCATCGTAATACAAAGTTACAAAATATAATAACAAAAAAAAGGGATAACCGTGAGGCTATCCCTTAACTTTTTCTTAACGTTTTCTTAATATACTAACTATTAACCCTTTGTAACTTTAGGTGATTATAAAGTTATGAAACAAAGGATAGAATTAAGCAAAGCGTTATATGTTATAGTGATGATAATCGCTTATGCAGTAGCAATAGGGGTAGACTAATTTAGTCCACCCCTTTTTTTTATTTATACAATATCGCAAGAACCACCAGCGCAAGCTAGTTGATCCTTAAGATCTGTATTATCATCTAGCTCTACAACTTTAGATAAGTCAATATTATTTAATGTTTCCATCATCTTGTTGAACTTCCCTTCAGTTATATCCTCAAATGGTGCTTGCACATAAGTACCGCCATTATATGGTAACACAGACAATCCGTTATAACATTCTCTGTTATCCCACATCCACTCTCCAGCTTCATCCCATTCGTCATTTTTAAGACTTACGGTAGCAGATACGTTATGCGTATTGGAACCATCTCTATGACCTGGGGAAACCCATTCAGTCGAAACTCTCTTTATTCTTTCCAACAATTCAAACGCTGATTCAGTTCTCACTGTAGAACCTTTTGGTGCTCTCTGTGGTACACTTATAACAGCTGTATCATGAGCTCTAAAAAACTCGTCTTCCACAAGTTCTGGATGATTGATTTTAAGATACGAATAGATAGCCTCGTTCTTCCCTACGCGTAGTCTACGGACATAGAAATCGTTATGCCATGCATGAATACCAGATGATGTTCCTAGGACCAGAGATGTTGTCCCTGCAGGTTTAACACAAGTTGTTCTAGCTGCTTTATTTATACCTATAATATCAGCTACTCTAGCATTTTCAACCTTAACAAGCTTAGCTGCTTCGGACATGTCTAAGTTCATGACTTTATTGGAACTTATACCTGTCATTGATATACCTAAGAGCGCATCTTTCTCAGTTGTATCTTTCCAGACCTCTCGTAGGTAGTGAAAGTCAGTATAACCAGCTTGTAACGTACCTATAAACGTTGCTGCTTTTACTCTCTCATTAAAATCAGCTTGGTCAACTATATCAGAAACGTTAATTTCACATAGGTTGCAGAACTGATACGGACGTAGAGCAATCTCGCAACAAGGATTAGTACCCCAATCTTTGTCATTATTAAGGTAAATACCTGGTTCACCAGCTCCTGAAGCTTCTATACGTTTCCAAAGCCCCATAAAGAACTTCTTCGTTATCTTATGCCTCATTAATACAGCTGAATTATTAGCTCTACCACGTTGTGGGTTTAATTCCCACCAGTCACCAGCTTTGCAAGAAATCATTTGCTCATCAGATGCACTAAATAACGATATTAAAGCTGCTCTTCTAATACCACCAGCTAAAACGGCGTCAGCAATGTGGCAAACTATATCATGAACTTCAAGTGCTGTAAGCTGCGAAGCATCCTCCTTAGTGTTTAGTATGCCTTTAACTTTCATTAAGCATTCCTTAAGAGGTTGAGGCCCAGGGGCTTTACCACCAGATGTTACTAGCCTAGCACCTTTAGCTCTAATATCAGAGTAGTCAAACTTAATACCTGAACATCGTCGACCACCAAGGTAAGATTCAATTAACACTTTTACTGCATCGGCCCACCCTTCTATACTATCACCAATAACGAACCTTCTATGTCGCTTATCAAACGGCTTGGTTATGAATGGTAATTTCTTAACGTGATGCTGTTGTACTGAGTAACCTACTCCACACCCAGACAGTAGCAGAAACATCGTTTCACTAAAACTGTCGACATGATCTATAGGTAGATAGCTACAATTATATAACCTGTTTGGCGATATTTCAATTGGCTTACCTGCAAACTGTAAACTACGCATAGATGGTAACACCCTTTTGTCATATACGTGCTTATAGACTGCTTCAATATCGTCTTTTAACTCAGGGTATTTTTTCTGATGCATCGCTTTATTACGCGTAATCAGCTCTTCCCAGGTTTCTCTTCTACTAAGTTCAGGTATAAACTTAGCATATTTCATATGTACTGTTATTTCAGACAATATCTCTTTACTCACATCTCTCATACTTCCCCTTCTTTTATTTTTTCATATTCTAATGTTAAGCATATATCCACAAATGGTATATACAGTACATGATTCTTTACATGTTCATCATCTACGTAAGATCTAAATCCTAGTAGTATACCAGGATATAATCCTAAGCTAAGCTCCCAAGCTGACATTCTCATTTATCTCTACTTTTTAATATTAGTTTAACCACTATATCACATTCCTTATGATTTTGAGGCTTGTATAAAGTCACATCAGGTAGGTTATTTTTAACGTAGTCTTTAAATAATTTCCATCTAAGAGGGAAGGAGTCGTTCGCCCGACCTTTAGTTTCTATTATAAAGTCATCCGCAATAAAGTCTGGAGTATATTTGATACCCAATACATTTTTGCAGCCACGATTAACCATATCTCCTTTGCCATTAGCTTGACGTTCATAACTTTCGTTCTCGAATTTAAAGCTTTCCAGCAGTTGATAGGTCTGTCCTTCATAATTACTTTTTATATCTGCTTTAGCAAGAGCCATATACATATATTTCTCCAGCCCCGAAGCGAAGGTGATCCCATCATAGGTCACCTTCTTTGATTTAACAGGGCCTCGCTTACCTGATTTACGTTTAATATTCACAGACACATTTTAAGCAACGTGGCTTATGAGAGTCATCGTGAGTACAACCTCGATGTGCGACATTATCTCGATATGGGTGTGGTTCCGTATCTTTGCCTTGACTCAACGTATTGTAAGCACTTTGCCATTGAATAGCTTCTTTCATTTCCTCTCTGGCTGCTTGGATATATAAGACTGCATCCATTAATTCTTCTTGAATATCGTTAAGATACCCAAGTAAGTCCTTATGCCCACCAGTACGCTCTTGATGCAGGGTTCTGCCATATTTAGCATATCCTACGTCTGATCTACTTACAAAACTATCTACAACCCGTTCAACCACAGGGTCTCTAAAGTGTATAGTCTTGGTTGATTGCTCATCAGTACTGTTAGCATTGTTATACTTTGAACTCATAATATCTCTATCGCTCATATTAGTCTTTTACAAAAGTTCCATTAACCATTTTACCTGTACGCGCTGCTATAGTATCATAAGCTGACTGTATGCAGTCCTCGATCCTATGCCCTGCTAAGTGTGATAGGTTCGTCAATACGACGACCATATCTCCAATTGCATCTACAATCTCTGGTTCGTCACTCTTGAGTATTGCTCTACCGAGTTCTCCAGCTTCTTCGATCAACTTCAGATACTGAGTTTTAACATCACCCTTTTCGAATATTTCCCTTTCGCCAGCCCAACTTCTAATATCATCAAAGACGTAGTTTTCACCCTGCTCGGATTCACATTGCTCTTCCATTAGGTCACAGCCTTTAGACATTGCCTTGTTGTATACAAAAGAACGTTCCTTGTTATAATACGAGGATTTTACATTACTCATTATCCAAGCCACTGATTCTTCTGTTAGCTCGAAAGTACCGTGCTCTGTTTCCCATCGGGAACCTAGTTCATCCATTAGTTGACCTTTCAACTTACTTACTGGACACGGGAATGTTGTCGTTTGTTCTGTTACGTTTAACTTCATACTTTTTAATTTGGTTTTATTTGGTTTTAATTCACTATACAGTCTTGAATCTACTTTGTAGCCGAAAAGCCGCTGTAACTCGACTTCTCTACTTGAGATGTAGCTAATATCATCCGACATCTCTAACACCTCATATTCTTCAGGTCCGTAACCTTGTTGCCTAGTAACCCTTTCGTCTAGGTTCTTTGTTACACCAATTTTCTTTCCTGGTATGTGGTAAATAGCATAGGTTGTATTCATATCTTATAGTTTATTGTTGTATAAATGCATGTTATGCGCGAAATGATAATATGTACCCATATCTATTTTAAGTCTCTTAGAGACCATCTCTTGCAGTTTAGAAAACTGATATTGATCATTACAAAACCCGTACCAAAGATCGTTAGATCGCATTGTAACACACATATCTAACTTACCGTGTAGTATGGTAAACTGTACAGCATAAGTACATGGTGTATCTTTCCTATAGGTATCAATTTCTTTACCATCGTAGATAGATATACAGGCTTGTCTAGTATTAGGGTCAGTCATTAACTTGGTTATAACAGCTTCTAACTGATCTTCCCTTTGCCATTGCCAACCATAGTTCGATCTTACACGGCCGAATAAGTCACCCATCCTTTCCCAGATTTTAGGTACTTTACCATATATCTCTCCTAGCTTCGATAACATAGGACTACCTGATAAATACCATTGCCATTCCGCTTCAGCATATTCCTTATTCCACTTTCGTTCTACATTAATAATATCTCTGTTCTCCGGCTCTTCTATATAAAATCCTACATTAAATAGAGCTTTAGTTCCGTTGAAAGGAATACCATCAATAAGTATTCTATCGTGTAGATAAGCATACGCTTCGTTTGCTGTTCTAAACTTTGTTTTCATTCTTGTTATGTTTTTCATAGTAGTATTTACAATACTCGTACATCTTAGCTAAAGCATCAGAGCCTTTATAGTCGACTGGATCTAGATTTATATTACCATTGATGGTTATCTCAACCATCCATACATCAGCTACATCCCAGTTCGGAACTATACAGATACCGATATTATTCTTTATACACCAAGACCAGTGTAATGTGTTAGTTGCTGTCTGAAATAAGTAAGGAGCTTTACGACTTAATCCCTTACTTTTTTTCTTTTTGAACATCATCTATTCCCAAGGCATTGGATCATTTGCCGCCATCCCAGCTGCTATAGGAATGTAGCAACCTGATTTTGGTTCCCAGTTAAAATGTGATTCAGCACCATTCTCGCCTAGGTTCTGGAACTTGACTTTCAATACTTTGACCTTCACAGTCTTAGCATCGTAATCCCTATGAACTAATAGCCCGTGGTAGCTAGCATCGTACCACTCACCACCACCTTTGATATTATACATAGTTGGCTCCTCAATCTTACCATCAGAACCTTTATACATTTTAGTAGGGTGAGCAACAACCATAACTAACACATCATACTTCTTAGCAAATACCTCGATCTTGGTTAGATACTCCATCGTATACCTGTTAACGTCTTCAGTTTTACAGTTTAAATCTCTTACCTTATTAAAAGGATCAATAACTAAACACTTAATACCTTTACGTTTTACAAGCTCAGCGCCTTTCTTAAGTACTTCATCTAACGAATATCTGTCCATATCGATAAAGAAGTAATTAGAATTAATATGCTCGGTTGTCTGTTCCCATTTAGCTGAGCCAACGTCTGCTGTTGTAGGTAAACCCTCCCAAGTCTTACGTATTAACTTATGTACATGTAGATAATTAGGTTTATTCTCTGGTGATGCAAACGCAGTTTTCCAAGCATAATTCTTGTTATAACCTACACACATTTGATCTACAAAATCGGACTTACCAGAACTTGGTATACCAGTTACAGTTATAAACTGACCAGTGTATGTTGAGAATATACTATCAAAGTGATCAAGACCAATCTGAAAACCAGGTTTAAACCCATTATGTACAAAGTCGATTAACTCACCTTCAACATCTCTAAGGGTTGACACACCTTCAAGAGGTATCTGGGTGGATACATTAACTACCTCTCTAAGAGCTTTAGCTCCGTGTTCAATAAGAAATTCATTAGCATCTTTACTACCATTGAAATCTACTAGGTAACATACTTCAGCACCTAAACGCCTTACAAACTCTTGTTTAAGAGCTTGACCTGCTTCATCTGCATCCACAGCTAAGACTATCTTAGTTTTATCATCGAAATAATCGATGCAACTATCAAGATAATCTAGGTTGTTAGAATTCAATGTAGCACCATTCGGTACTGATATTGCATTCTTAATTCCAGCTTCGTGTAAAGCTAGTACATCCATCTCACCCTCTACTATAACACACCAATCATACCCAACAATACTATTTATATTGTAAAATACTTTTTCAGCGCCTTTGTAGAGCTTGAAATTCTTTCTACCATCTCTATATTTAACGTTAACCAGTTGGTCACCCATGAAATAATTGAAATGAATAGCATTCTCAGCCTTGCCAGTTTGAGGCATAAACTCCGAACCCTCACTTACGTGAAGATCCATTAGAGTTTTATTTGATATGCCTCGTGTAGCGAACCAGTCTTGAACCTTAGTCTGTACTCCGTTCGGTGCTACTTTAGAAGGTTTTATGTAAACCTTTTCGCTAGTTCCCTTGCGTTGATACGTATGAAGTTGAAAACTGTCATCACAGTTGTGACAAGTACCGAGACCACGTTCCCAGTCATAAGAGGCACATTGTGCTTTCTTATTCTTGGGTTTCCTATCGTCGGAGCACAAAGGACAAACTCCCTGTGTCTTACCCGCTTCAAGGCCATGTTGATTGAATTCGTCAATCAAAAATCCGTTGATCTCTGTGCTTTCTATCTGCATAGGCTAAAAGGGTAGATCATCTACTGGTTGCGCAGCTTTAGATTGTGGTGGAGCTTGCTGACCTTGATCACCGTCTCTAGGCGCTGGGCTAACGTTTTGATCATTAGTCCACACTACTTTGACATTACCTAAGTAAACCTTAGGGGTTTTAGCCTCACGCTCTTCCTTAGACTGTTCAACTACTACTGGACCTTGGTTGCCAAACTGGTCAACCTCATCATTGATAGTAATTGTGATAGGTAAATAACTACCTTTCTTACCTTTGAAGATCTTATCTTTAGGTATATCTTGCAAATTAATGCTTGTTTTAATAATACTTGCCATACTTGTTATGCTTTAATCATTGTTACTAAATTTCTAACTTGCTCTACTGTTGCGTTAGTTGATCGCCGGAAGTTATCAAAACTCTTGTGATACGGATGCAACCCATCACGTGCATTGTTATTCACATAAAAGTTTTCATTATCGTTTTTGAACTTTTTGCCTGAAATTGTACAGGTCTTCATCTTTGCTCTTGCCATGGTTTTAGGTTTTAGCAGGTTAGTAATAAATTTAATCATTGTCGTTATGTTTTTGTTACATATATATTATCCCGAAGTCATCGTATTTAGTTTGTATTAAAGCATTTCAGTCGTATGGATCTGCTTAAAATCAAAGTTTTCAGACTTAAAATACAGGTCATAAGCCTCACTTGCTTGTTTAACTTTTTGAGCTCCACGTCTATAGAAGTCTGGAGAGCATTCAAATACACCGATCTTATGACTTTTCTTGTCTATAACTATAAATAGCATATCATAGCCAAATAACTTACTGTAAATGTAAGCCTGAGAGTCGTAGTTGTATTTAGATGCTGACCACTTGAACTTATCAATTTCACCGGTAGTTTTAAGATCAATAACCAGTTTTTCATCGTGGTTAATAATATCAGCCTTACCTTTCCATTGATTGCCGAACAACTCTGTTATAGCAGGTTCTTCATAGACGACATTACCTAATATAGGTTGTATCAAGTCTCTGCATATATCATTTGCCATTAAAGCATCTATCATCTTGTCAGCATTATGAGCCTCATGCTTAAGTAGCATTGGCTCATCTTTAGCTTCCTCCTTGTACTTATTGGTATTTCTAGTAGAAGCATCTACAATTTTAAAATTACCTCGCTTCTCCGGCTCTAGTATAGAAGTGTGGAAGTATCCCCCGACTAAGAATGCCGGGTTCGTACCACCTTTATCTACGTTTAAGTTAGCAGGATCATTAAGTATAGTCTTGATATTAGAATTACTAAGATATTGCTGACCGAACTTACCGTAGTAATGCTCATCGAGTTTTAACTTATCATATATTTCTTTATCCATTTGCTAGGGTTTTTTCCTGTGCTGCAGTTAATATATACTTACCTTTAATATCTTCAACTGATCCACCGTTAGTGATGAATGCTGCTGCTTTAACCATTTGATCTTTTGTTATAGACTTCTTAACTATAGCATTAGAGTTGCCACCCTTGCTAGTTGCATCAGCATCTTCTGTATCATCTATCAAGAATAGATTCCCTAAAGCATACTTTTTACCATAAGTTGATGCTGCACCGAATTGCTGAGAGGTTTGCATACCTTTCTGATTCAGGTCTACACCTACCATTGCTGTTGCTGTTATTTGATCATCACCATCAGACAAGATGGCTGTTACTAAAAGCATGGGAACTGGGTCAACACTAGTTATATGTTCGTTTAATGTGACTGAAACTGAATGTTCCACTAGGAACGGTTTTACCGCTTCTAGAATATCCTCTGCTTTGCGGAAATAGTACTTTCCGAAGGAATTGTATGAAGACTTTTTAGCCTTCAACTTAGTCTGTATTACAGCTAAGGTTTTGTTTAAATCTTTGCTCATATGTTGGTATTTTGGTTTAACATTGTATATATATAATTACACATACTCGGACTAGTTTTAATGTATTTATGGGTTTAATCTACAGATAATCAATCACTTGCTCTCGTTTAACGTTCTCTATAAGCTTGTCAATTGCTTGCTTTTTGAGCTGCGAAACTCGTACATAAGAGCTATCTCCCTTTATACCTAGAACATCAGCAATTTCTTTAGCTGCATATTTATCACAATCAAAACCATAAGATAACCTTAATACTTGGTATTCCTTAGGGTTTAAGTATTGTAACATTAAGCTCTTTACGTATGAAGATAATAGTTCTTTGTTGTACCCGTCGGGTTTATCTTCCACATCAGGTATCACAGAGTCTCCACTACCAGTAGTTGAATCTAAGCTTAAGAACACTGAATTAAAAAATAGTTCCACCATTTTCTTATCCTCGCCAAAGTCCTTCCTTATCTCGTTTAGTTTGTGTTCTGGTATTCTCATACCTCCGCGGTTCATATCAATAGCGCGTCTTATAGCTCCACGTATTCTCTTAGCTAGAAAGGATTTTAATGTTCTTTCTTTGTCATCAGAAGCTAGTAGTATATCCCAAGTTATGTTATCAACCGCTTTTATTAAGCCAAAAGAACCTTCTTGTATCAAGTCATTGATACTCATAACACCTGAGGCTTGCTGAGCTGTCGAGAACTTTCGTGATAAATTCTCTACTAGAGGTAGGAATGTTACTATTAATTCATCTCTAGTATAATCTTCAAATTCCTTATTACCTATTCTAGTTATACTGATCTTAACATCGTCTTTATATCTAAGGTAATTTTGTATATTGTACTTTTTCATGATAAACTTTTAATTAATAAACTCATTTTATATTTAACTACCGCAAGAGCCACAGTCTTCGTTGTCTAACTCACAAGAATCTGGTTGATCTTTCTCTTCCATATCTACTATCCAACTATCCCAAGTTAATCTAGCTTTTTCAGC
>Ga0209816_1002975_pt1 | contig 11771 bp, 8 predicted proteins | sample CoawatmetaG01DNA_FD_187509 | JGI IMG/M metagenome (GOLD analysis project Ga0209816, IMG submission 187509) | Marine microbial communities from the West Antarctic Peninsula - Coastal water metaG017-DNA (SPAdes) (version 2) | ecosystem: Environmental > Aquatic > Marine > Coastal ... | reverse complement strand
ACGATTTCTAACATTGGTGCTATTGGTGGTATTTCAGCAGCACCCATCATCAATAAACCTGAAGTTGCCATTGTTGCTCTTGGTAAGATTCAAGGACTGCCGCGGTTTGACGGTAACGGCCAGTTAGTTGAACGACAGATTATGACGGTAAGTTGGTCAGGTGATCATCGTGTTATCGATGGCGCCACTATCGCCCGTTTCAATAATCATTGGAAAGCGTATCTAGAAACTCCTGAAACTATGATGGGAAACATGATCTGAAGTGGCGGAATTTAGTTGTTAATAGCGGAATAGTTCTCCAATGTATTTATGATAATTTGCCCATTCTTCATGACGAATACTGGTTTCTCGAGGGCGCTCATATCTAACAGAGGATTTCCGGGTACGGCGATAATATCAGCCAATTTATTGACCTCAATACTTCCTATTTCCTCATCCCACTGAAGTAATTCTGCCCCCACGCTAGTTCCGGCTTTAATGGCATCCATGGGACTTAAACCAGCCTCTACTAATGTGGCAAATTCACGGGCGCAAACGTGTGACTCAACTGCGTAACCGCATAGGTCTGAGCCGACAGCGATCTTTACACCGGCTTTATGGGCTTTCCCGATCATTACTAGCCAATCATCTCTAAAAGATAAGTAAAAATCATCATTTTTGCTTTGTGCCAGCAGTTTTCCGCTATTAGCGTAGTAGTCGCCTACATAAATGGTCGGTACATAATAGGTCTGGTGTTCAACCATTAAGGCAATAGATTCCTCATCTAGATAACTGCCATGTTCAATTGATCTTGCACCGGCAATAACCGCTTGATTAATGCCTGCTGTGGCATGGGCATGGGCTGCGACTGGAATGTTTTGTCGAGAGGCTTCTTCGATTGCAGCGCTAAGTTCTTCTGGGCTAAAAGAGACATTTTTTGGATTATCTCCGACAGACATAAATGCACCAGTCACCATAATTTTTATCCAGTCAGAGCCATACTTAATTTCTTTTCTAATAGCTTTGCGAATTTCATCAGGGCCATCAGCGATCAATCCATCGGCGATAACATTTTGTTCTGGGGAAAAATAATTAACATCACCTCCACCTCCGGTGATCGAAATGTAGTGGGCAGCACCTGTAAGGCGAGGGCCGATGAAAATACCAGCATCAATAGTTTTACGAATATCTTGGTTGGCATAGTAGACATCGCCATCGCCCATCACCCTAAGGGTTGTCCATCCCGCCTTAAGCAAACGTTGCAGGTTAGATAGCCCTAACAGCGCCTTGTAGGCCGAGGATCCTTGTAGGTGCGCATTCTGATAATCATTTTTATAGAGCAATGGGTGCTCATGGGCGTTGATCATCCCAGGCATAAGAGTTGTGCCTGGAAGATTAACCTTTATGGCGTCTTTTGGAATTCGGTTCACATCGACTATGGCTGTGATTTTAGAACCCGTTACTATGACAGCCTTACCTTTTAGCAAATCATTTGATTTCCCATCGATTACGCCGTCTGATACCAGAGCGTATTGTTCAGCAGATACGTTAGATATGAGGGTAATTGTGAGAACAATGAGAACCAGACGCAGAGCATTTAATATAGGCATACTATATTTTCCCCTTGGATTAATGTTTTAATTATATACTGCCTTCACAGTTTTTATTAACAATAAATATCTATAAAAATAATGGTTAACAGCTAGTTTTAGCATACAGAAGACTTATTAAAGGAAAGAGTTCTGTGGTAGGAAAAAATACTAAAAACATGTTTGATCGCGCCGTATCCTTGTTGAAAGATGGTGCTCAAGATGATGCTGAAACCCTTTGCCGGTCTTGGTTGTCTGAAAATAGTCGAGACGTCAATTTTTTGTCGCTGCTGGGGACGATCCAGCTTCGTAAAAATAATTTTGAGGAAGCTGAGCAATTGCTTACGACTGTTACAGAAATAGCGCCAGGATATCCCAATGCGCAAGAAGATTTAGGCTCAGTGTTGCTAAATCTAGGCAAGCCAGAAAAAGCGTTGATTCCCTTACAAAAAGCAATTGAGTTGAATCCGCGAAGTAGTAGTGCATTTTTTAAACTTGGCGGTGCGTTAAAAAGTTTAGGCAGAGATGAGGCGGGTGATGCCGCGTTAAAGTACGCCGCAGATCTGTCGCCTTCACAGGCTAACTTAGAAAAAGCGACCAAGCTTTTTGTTGAGGGAAAGTTTCGTGAATCTGAGACGATTGCGAAGGAATTACTTGCGACCAACCCACGTGACGTGAATGCTGGTCTTCTGCTTGGGCGAATTGCGATTAATGCGCGCGCGTTCAAAGAAGCCGAGAAGCTGTTGCTAAAAGTAGTTGAGATTGCGCCTCGTTTCATTTTAGCTTGGCATGATTTATGTTCAGCTTTAAAAGAGCAAGGAAAAGACGAAGAGTTTGTCAGAACAATAGAGAAGGCGATTGAACTTGAGCCGGATAATGCGCAGTCTCATTACTATTATGCTGCCGGCCTGGCGTCGGCTGGACGTACTGAAGAGGCGGTGAATTCTTACAGGCGTGCTGTGAAAATTGAGCCAGGTTTAGCCGGCGCTCACATGGGTCTTGGCCATGTACTTAAAACACTAGGCGATCCGGAGGGGGGCATTGAGGCTTACCGCGCAGCTATAGCGCTTCGCCCAAATTTCGGAGAAGTCTATTTTAGCTTGTCCAACCTAAAAACATTCCGTTTCAGCGACAGCGAAATTGAAGATATGGTTGAGCGTATTAATCAGAAGTCTCTTCCTTCCGAGTCGGTAGTGCATTTTGCTTTCAGTTTGGGCAAAGCCTTTGAAGATAAAAAGGATTATGACCTTGCCTTTCAGTACTATAGCCAAGGAAATGGAGAGCATCGAAATAGTATTGCCTATGATCCCGTGCAGACGGAAGTGGCTCATACCAAGATTAAAGAAACCTTTAGCCTAGAGTTTTTTGACAGAATTAAGCAGACACAGGTTGGCATTCAAGACCCCGCGCCGATTTTCATCATTGGACTTCCACGATCTGGATCAACTCTGCTGGAGCAGATTCTGGCTAGTCATAGCCTAGTTGATGGTACTAGCGAACTGCCTGATCTTGGCATGGTCTCGCAGATGATTCCTGATAAAGATAAAGGTAGGGTTTTTCCCAGTGGCATCCTTAAAATGAGTGATGCTGAAATAACCCAGCTGGGCCAGGAGTATATGGATAGGACTCAACGGCATCGCCGAGGGGCACCATTTTTTACGGACAAGATGCCTAATAATTTTGCGCATGTCGGTCTTCTGCAAGCAATAATACCCAACGCAAAAATCATAGATGCTCGTCGTCACCCCTTAGATAGTTGCGTAGGATGCTTCAAACAGCACTTTGCCAAAGGGCAAACATTTACCTACGATTTGTTTGAATTGGGAGAGTTTTATCTTGAATACGATCAATTGATGAGCCACTGGAATGAGGTGTTACCGGGTAAGGTCTTGCGTGTGCAGTATGAGGATGTCGTTCAGGACTTGGAAACACAAGTTAGGCGTATTTTAGACTACTGCGGTCTTCCTTTTGAAGAGGCTTGCGTTAATTTCCATGAAACTAAGCGGTCGGTTAGGACGGCGAGTTCTGAGCAAGTAAGACAACCAATCTACAACAAATCAATGAATACGTGGCAACGTTTCGATACCCAAATTGCGCCTTTGAAGGAAATTCTGGCTCCGATCTTAAACGAGTCTGACCCAACGATTATTGTGCGGTAACTTAAATGAATCTACCTAAGTTAATTGCTACCTCGGTGGTCAGAGGAAGTGAAAAAGGACAGAGCCATGGTGGCGTTTACACCATTGACTTTAATAGCCTTGAGGTGGAACAGCATCTCGACTGGAATGATGGTGACATTGATTTTTCAGGCCGCGGATGGGATAGGGGACTTCGGGGTATTGAGTTTGTAGACCAGCAAGTATGGATTGCAGCGAGTGACGAGCTTTTTTGCTACAGCCCCACATTCGAATTACTAGGGTCCTATCGCAACGAATACCTAAAGCATTGCCATGAAATAAGTCGACGTGACCATTTATTGTTTTTGACATCAACGGGTTACGATAGCCTTCTGGTTTTTAATCTGAAAACTCTGAGCTTTAGTTGGGGTTTGTATGTTTCTCGAAACGGTGATCAATGGTCGGGTCAACGATTTGACCCCATGGCGCAAAGTGGCCCTCCATTCTCAAATAACTATCATATTAACATGGTGCATGTTGCAAAGACGGGTGTCTACTTTAGTGGCTTGCACACCCGTGCACTGTTAAGACTTTCATCTGACATGAGTGTTACTAAGATTTGCAGTCTTCCAGAGGGAATACACAACGCGATGCCTTTTGGTGAAGGGGTAATATTTAATGACACCAAGAGTGATGTCATACGGCATGTGAGTCGAGATGGCGGGTCTGCCGTGATGCCGGTCCCTGTCTACAAAGTAGAAGAACTTGAGTTTAATGGCGTTGATAATGCCAAGATCGCAAGACAGTCATTTGGGCGTGGGCTTTGTTTGGTGAGCGACCGGTTGGTAGCGGCAGGTTCGTCACCGTCGACCATCAGTTTATACGATGTTGAGTCCAGGGAGCGTATCGCGGCAGTAAATTTAACCATGGATATTCGCAATGCGATACATGGTTTAGAGGTTTGGCCTTTTTAATTTACGAATGCAACAGACACAAAAAAGGCACGCTAAGCGTGCCTTTTTTGTTGTTGGCTAACTTAGAAATTACGTCTAATCGATAAGCTATAATTTTGTGGGCGCACAATATTATCGCTGTTTCGACCATAGAATGGATCAAAGTCTGACGAATCTTTATAGGTATAGCCTCGTTCATCAGTGATATTATTTAAGCTCACCTGTGCTTGCCAATCCCCCATATCATAACCAAACACGATGTCAGAGATCCTGTAATCACCTTGATCTTGTTGAGGCGAAGTAGCGCCAGACCCCAGTTGATTCAGTGCTTTTCCTTGAAAACTATGCTGGATGCGGGCAAACGCATCTCCGCCACCAAATAACGTCAGTCGATCAGAGTATTCGAGGTAAAAGGAGTACGAAGTATCAGCAAACAGAGGCAGATCTGACTTTTTATCAAGCCCTAGTGTGGCATAACCCCCGTCAAAACGATCATCAGGTATTTGTAGTTGGTTTACATCAACATAGGAATCAAAAATCCTTGTAATGTTAAATCCGAATTGAAGATTGTCACTAATCAGCGCCTTCATATCGAAGTCGATACCACTGATTGATGCATCACCTAAATTTGCTACAACTGCTTGCCAGGGCTCGCCTATAGAAAAACTTGGATCGAGCACCTCTAGTTGCATATCGTTCCATTTCATTTCGTAAAGAGTCGCATTTACCTGAAGTTTGCCATCGTTCCATGTTGATTTAAGGCCAAACTCGGTATTCTCAATAATATCGGAGTTATAGTCCACAGGGAGAGTCGGTATGCCTCGACCTCGATTTGTTCCACCCACTCGAAACCCTTCAGAATACACGCCCCAGATCATGACATCATCACTGAGATCATATTGCAGGCCGAATTTCGGAATAAATCCGTCATCACTCACTTCGCGATCTGTAGGTGCCGTAGCCTCATTACCTAAAGGCTTATCATTCCAATACTGAATGGTGCGATCCACTTCGTACCAACGTCCACCTACTAGCATAGATAGGCGTTCAGTTAATTCAATATCGATTTCACCAAACACTGCAGTATCATCACGAGTAGTCTCCTGAGCTGACCACCACCATGCATCTGTGGGTGCGATGGTCATATCGTAAAGAGATGCATAGTAAGACCACGCGGCAAAAGCAGGGGAGGTTGCATAATCATCAACATAAGTGGTGAAATCCCAGCGCTCATCTGATTCCATGTAAAATACGCCTGCAGTCCAGCTAACTTTATCACCGGTGTGGCTTAATCGCGCCTCGAATGTGTTTGACGTATTCTTTTGATCGTTCGTTAGATACCCAATCGGGTCAGCTCCAAAATCATATGTTGCGTAACCAGCATAGTAGCCCCCACCTTTGCCGATGGTATACATAAAGTATGCGGCGTAGGTTTGTGTGTCATGCTGATAGAATGTTTCACGATCATAATAAGAACCCGCGACAGTCAGTTCGGCAAATCCTAGATCGCCTTCTATGACTAAACTGGTTTGCGACCAGTCATCAGTTCGAAATTCATCATAAAACTTAACCGTCTCTAGATCACCTACGGTTGCATCCATATCATTAAAGCCATTGGCTGTAATTTTCTGGGTGTTGTGACTCAATGTGGTGGACCAGTTGTCGGATACTAGCCATTTAGCTGCTACTCGACCGCCTGACCATTCCACACTGTTAATGTCACTTTCAAGATTTTTAGCATTATTTTTAAGACCGCCAAGATCCACTCTTGGATCATAAACCGTCGTCCCAAGGACATTGTCGATAAAGCCACCGTCTTCGGCACTAAAACCAGTTAGGCGTATCGCTAATTTGTCTTCTATAACAGGAATATTTATTGTTGCATCAAAATCATACCCAGCATCACCTTTTTTAACGAAGGAAGAACCTATCCCCACACTACCAGTAATATCGCTACCTTCAGTGTCAGGTTTGTTGGTAATAACGCGTATGGTCCCAGTTTGTGATGAGGCACCAAACAGGGTTGACTGAGGGCCAGCCAAGGCTTCTACGCGCGCTATATCAACAGGGTAAATATCTGGAGCCATTGATGTCATCGACATTGCTTGCTCGTCTAAATAAATAGCCGCTGTGGGGTCGACTAAGAAACCGCCTCCGTCACTCACACCACGAAATATAATAGTATTCTGGCCTGCGGTCGTTGTTGCGACGTTAAGCCCGCCAATAAAGCGAGAAAAATCCTCTAGGGTAGTTATGCCTTGTTTCTGAAGGTCATCACCAGAGAGGCTAGAAATTGTCATCGGAATGTCTTGAGCTGATTCCGTTCTTTGACGGGCCGTTACAATAATTTCTTCAAGAGACGCTTCTTGTCCAAAAGCTAAGGGCGTTCCTACTAAACCTAAAGCCGCTGCCATAGATGTAACAATCAGCTTCTGTTGGAGTGAAAATTTGCTTCGTGATTGGTCTAAATTAGCCATTATTCTACCCTCAAAAATGTCCGTTAAAGCCTGTTATATTAAGGTAATACTACGTTATTTCGGCCTTGAGCTGTTGATATAATCTAAGTTAATGTACATATATGTCATGCGACTCGTCAAGCGGTCTTGTCGCATTTCTAATGGTCCCTACCCCTTAGGGTAGTGCATTTTTTTGTTTAGGTAAATATTTATTTGGGGATGGAAACACGGGGTATAACGCTAATAAGTTTAACTCTGAGAGAGATTAAGTCCGAATACCGCCTTACGTGAGGCAGGCAGAATAATTTATCGAGTGCGCATGCTTATGGGCATCATCAACTTTTGCTTAAAGCCTTATCGGTTGACTTGTCGATCTTCTCATTTTACTGTTAGGTAAATTCAGCGTTGAGATGAGTGGTAAGGTCTATGGATATTGGGGTTCCTCTAAAAGAGTTGGGTGAATACGATATTGCTCCTCTGAGAGACGCTATTATGAAACTGCCAGAGGAATGCTGGACGGGAAATACCTTTCGCCAGCTTGAGTATGAGGTTCATCAGCAAACTCAGTCGATGGTAATGATTTTTACTGATGGTTCAGGGTGGCCGAATATAGAGGTAACTAAAGAACCCGGCTGGGATTTACTGGCCGAACAGGCATTTCCGTTGATGAATAAAATTCTTGAAGATCATTATCCCCCCGGAGGGACCATTATTAGAGCAATGGCGGCCCGACTTCAGGCGGGGGGAGTTATTAAACCTCATAAGGATGAACATCCGTCGTTCCATCATGGCCATCGTATACATATACCTATATACACAAATCCTCGTGTCCGATTTATGATAGGAGGGCGTCCTTATCAATTTGAAGTGGGTAAGGTTTACGAGATTAATAACCAAAAACGGCACAGCGTCATGAATAAAGGGGCCGAAGGTCGTATTAACTTTATCTTTGATTATGTTCCTCCAGATCATTAGTAATTAATCTCCTTGTGCAGTCGGTACTAGAGAACAATCATCCCAACGTCTAATGGCAAGCTAAAGCACTTCCAGTGCTATGTATCTTGATAGATAATGCTGGCCTCACAATTAATCTCAGGTGGAATCTCTGAGATAGTTGCAGCCTATTTAATTAAAGGAATTAAAATGGAAGTCGATGATCACGTTGTTATTATCGGAGCTAGTCATGCAGCAGTTCAATTAATGATCAGCCTTCGTCAACAGGGCTGGTTAGGTGCGATCACCACTATTAGTGATGAACCACATATGCCTTATCAGCGACCGCCGCTCTCAAAATCCTATTTGGACGGTAGTGTTGAAGCAGATCGGTTAGTTCTTCGTGCCGCAGAAACATATGACAAACTAAAAGTCGACTTTAAGCTTGGGTGCAAAGTAACGTCAATTGATGCAAGAAATAAACAAGTCACTTTAGATGCTGGGGAAAAAATAGCGTATACAAAACTTGCTCTTTGCACCGGTGCCCGGGTTAGGCAATTAGACTTACCTGGATCTGAGTTAGAGGGAGTCCACTATTTGCGCACGATGGATGACGTTAAAGCCATTCGTCAGTCGGCGAAAAAAGCCAGCCGAGCGGTTATTATTGGAGGTGGCTATATAGGGTTAGAAACAGCGGCATCACTGACTAAGCTTGGCATTAAGGTTACTGTGTTGGAGACCGAGACTCGATTATTAAAACGTGTAGCATCAGAGCAGGTCTCGGAGTTTTATAAACGTCTTCATGAGGAAGAGGGTGTGGAGATTAGACTAGGCTCAAAGGTCGTGGCGTTACAGGGTAATAGCCAAGTGAAGAGTGTGGTCTGTGATGATGATAGCCATAGCGGCGCAGATATGGTGATTATCGGTGTTGGCGTGATTCCCAACACAGAACTTGCCAGTGAAGCGGGATTGGTTGTCGAAAATGGTATTGTGGTAGATCAATTCGCACAGACCAGTCACCCTGATATTGTTGCTGCAGGAGACTGCACCTTTCATCCAAATGCTTTGCTGAAAAAGTCTCTTCGATTAGAGTCTGTCCCCAACGCTTCAGAACAGGCTAAGGCGGCGGCGGCCAGTCTGTGCGGGATAAAAAAAGCTTACTCAGAACTTCCTTGGTTTTGGTCTGATCAGTTTGATGTCAAACTTCAGATTGCAGGCATTAGCCAAGGCTACACTAAAGCGGTGGTCCGTGGTGATGCTAGTGCAGGCCGCAGTTTCTCAGTCTTTTATATTAAAGATCAGTATGTTATTGCAGCTGATTGTATTAATCGGCCTAAAGATTTTATGGTGGCCAAAAAGTTAATTTTGCAACAATCTAAAATTGATGTCGCTGCCTTGGTAGACGAGAGTAGTGAGATCAAAAAACTATTAATTAATGGAGAACAGTAGCAATGCCAGCAATAACCTATATTGAATTCGACGGCACTGAATATCATGTTGATGTAGCAGTGGGAAATAGCGTAATGGAGGGTGCGTTAAACAATATGATTGACGGTATTGTCGCAGAGTGCGGCGGTTCTTGCGTGTGCTGTACCTGTCATTGCATGATCGATCCAGAGTGGTCAGAGGTTGTTGGTGAAGCGAATGATGAAGAAAATGAACTGCTGGAAATGCTCGATGTGCGTGAGCCAACGAGTCGACTGAGCTGTCAAGTTCAGGTCACAGATGAAATGGACGGTATGGTAGTGCGGTTGCCTGAATCTCAATACTAATAGGCATTTAGTGTCTGGGCGTTAACTGCTGGGTCTTTAGAAAAACCGCTGGTCAGACTCAGAGGTAATCCAGTCGATCCGCAGACAAAATACTCTCTGGCAGTGGGCCTACCGTTATGCCATAAGAACTAGAACCTATCTCTGACTATAGGGTAGGATGTTCATCGCAGGATTATTAGGGATAAAGGCGCTAGTCCTTTAATACAGAATATCGTCATTTGTGGAAAACTTATGATCTTACCCCAATCACATACCAGTTCTTACTACGCTGCCAGCGCTAATCAACATATCGATTATGAGCCGCTTAAAGGTGCCGTAAGGGCTGATGTCTGTGTTATTGGTGCTGGATTTACCGGAATATCGACGGCTCTCCATCTTGCTGAGCGTGGTTTTAATGTTCATGTTGTTGAGGCCAATAAAGTCGGTTGGGGCGCCTCTGGACGCAATGGTGGACAGATGATTGGCGGAATTTCTGGTGACAGTAAAATGGCATCTGCTCTTGGTGTAGAGGGCGAGCGTATACTTTGGGATATGGGCTGGGCAGGGCATGAGATTATTCGTGAACGGGTTGCAACCTACGACATAGACTGTGATTTGAAGTATGGTTATGTTGATGTAGCCATAAAGCCTCGACATATCAGAGATTTAGAAACCTATCACCAGTTGCTGCAAAAATACGATTTCCCACATCACTACCAAATACTGTCTAAGCATGAGACTCAAGACCTTTTAGGTACAGAAGCGTACATTGGCGCTTTGAGAAATGAAGGCAATGGGCATGTGCATCCGCTGAATTTATGTCTTGGCGAGGCAGCAGCAGCCGTGTCCTTGGGAGCAACCATCTACGAGCAGTCACCAGTGCTTGAAATCAAGCGTGGTAAAAAGGCGACGGTGATCACCGGGGAGGGCTCAATCACTGCCGATTTTGTGGTACTTGCTGGCAACGCGTATCACTTTCTCGAACCAAAATTGCGTGGCATTTTGTTTCCCGTTAATAGTTTTATTATCGGTTCTGAGCCGCTTTCTGATGCACTGGTCGATCAGATAAACCCTCAAGATCTGGCCGTTTGTGACCCCAACTACATCTTGGAGTACTTTCGTCTGAGCGCAGATAAACGGTTATTATTTGGTGGGCGGTTTACCTACTTCGGTAGCGACCCAGAGGTTATTAAACAAAACTTAATACCAAGAATGCTTAAAATATATCCTCAGTTGGCCAATACTAAATTTGATTATGGTTGGGGCGGGACCATCGGCGTCTCGGCTAATCGGGTGCCTCAGATGGGTAGGCTAGCCCCCAATATTATTTACTCGCAGGGTTACTCAGGACATGGTGTAAATGTTACTCATTTAGCCGGCCAAATTATGGCAGATACCGTTTGTGGTACCCTTGAGCGTTTTGATGTATTTGCTAAGATCAAACCCTTATGGATCCCAGGTCAACATCTGTTTCGCAACCAAATGGTCGCCCTGGGCATGATGTACTACAAGTTAGTTGATCGGCTCTAGGCGAGCAATTATGAGACTAAAGTGGAGTTATAAAAGTGGCTATAGATTCGCAAGCATTGTTCAATAATCCGTACCTTAATCAGTGGAGATTATTCTTTATTGGCTCAGCCATCATCAGCCTAAGCACTCTGCTTACCGCAGTCCAGTTAGACCTTTCTGCTGCTGAGTCCATTTCAAGCATGATTAAGTATACCGTGCGCTGTGCGGTACCCTTTCTTTTTCTTGTTTTTATGGCGTCCTCACTGCAGGTTGTTTGGCCTAGTCTTTTTAGTCGATGGTTAGCTAGAAACCGAAAATTTCTGGGCCTTTGCTTTGCCTCAGCTATGGCTTGGCAGGCCTTATTTATTTTGTGGCTTGTCAATATTCACAGTCACTATTATGCCGAAGAGGTCTACAACCTGAGTGATACCATTGAAGGTGTGGGTGGGTATCTTTTTTTGTTGGCCATGGTAGCCACGTCCTT
>Ga0209816_1002963_pt1 | contig 11796 bp, 8 predicted proteins | sample CoawatmetaG01DNA_FD_187509 | JGI IMG/M metagenome (GOLD analysis project Ga0209816, IMG submission 187509) | Marine microbial communities from the West Antarctic Peninsula - Coastal water metaG017-DNA (SPAdes) (version 2) | ecosystem: Environmental > Aquatic > Marine > Coastal ... | reverse complement strand
AAGCCATAATTCTAATATAAGCAGTTGTTAGTCCTGAAACAGCTATTAGTGTAAGCTTATATATACCAAACCATTTAGCTAGGGTAGTAACAAGCTTGATTGTCTTTACTATTACTCCACTATTTTTAGCTATAAGATTAAAGAATGATGCTATATTTTCTATAGCTCCCTGAAGTCCTTCTGAAAAACCTTTCATAACAGATATAGATATACCCTGAACTGCAGAAGTAAATTTTAAAAACGCACCCTGCAAAGTATCTCCAACAATACCTGCCATTCTTGCTCCTTCTCCATTAGCTTCTTTCAATGAATCTCTTAATGCTATAGTTCCATCTGCAGTAGTAAGCATTTGCTCAAAAGCTGCAGCCTGTCTTAAATCTACAACCTCTAAAATATCAGCCATATCCCCACCATCTGCAATAAATCCTTTCATAGCAGGAACTAACTCATCTAAACTATGTATAGTTTTTCCAAAGTTCATTGATAAGTCTGATGTAGGGTCTTGCATTTTAAGCAATATATTTCTTAAAGATGTACCTGCAATAGATGCTTCAATACCTGAATCAGTAAGCTTTGACATCATAGCTGCAGTATCTTCTATAGAGAATCCTGCTGACTTTGCAATAGGTGCGACCTTAGTCATAGATGTACTCCACTTCTCAATATCCATAGCAGAACTTGCAAAGGAAACAGCCATAACATCTACCACTCTTTCAGTTTCACTAGCATCTAACCCAAAACCTCTTACTGCTGCACCTGCTACCTGTGCTGCTCTAGCCAAATCTGTTCCTGTTGCAGTTGCTAAGTCTAATGTTGCTTTCTGTGCATCCATTATTTCAGATGCAGTAAATCCTAATTTTGAAAATGCTAGTTGTAATTCCCCTACCTGTGCTGCAGTAAAGAATGTTGTTCTACCTAACTCCTCTGCAGACTCAGTTAATTGTTTAAACTCCGAATCAGTAGCACCTGAAACTGCTTGAACTTTAGCCATAACAAATTCAAATTCAGCAAAAGTCATAACCACAGAACTAACTACTTGGTTTATTAGCCTAAATGCACCAACTATAACTCCAATAGCTGCAGCACCCTTAATGAACTGCTTTGCCATTCCATTAGATGATTTAGTAACGGCTTTTGTAGACTTATTAGCACCGGCCATATCTTTATTAAGAGTTCTCAATGATTTTGAGTTTTCCTTTATTGCTTTGGCTCTATCCTTGTATGCTTTTGCATTTTCCTTAGACTGAAATTTCCCTGTCTTAGAACTTTCCTCTTGTTTTTTCTGCTCTGCCCTTAACTCTTTTAATCCCTTTTTTAAATCAGCAATCTTTTTAATATCCTTAATTACTACCTCTATTGCTACCTTACTTTTTAATGCCATAATTTTATTTTAGCTTATCGTTAATTGTATTGCCTTACTTTGTCCTACTTCTCCTATTACTGCATCCACCTGCTTTAATATCTCATCTTCCACCATTTGATTTATTCCCATTGAATCTGCAATTCCAAAAGCATAATCTATAAAGCCTGTTCTTCTTGGTGCAACAAGTAAACCACCTGCTGTGTAGTAATTTTGTCTTAATTGCTCTGTTACACTCCAAATTCTTTTATTAGAGAAGTCTAGCCCTTTTAATTGAGTCCAATTCTTAATATCTTCAAAGGTAACATTAGGCACTCTACTCTTTCCATCATTAACCAACCACATATATTCAGTATCATTTACAACATCCATATATAAATTACCTCCCCTTTCAGAAACAATAGTTTTAAAAGATGAATATAGTTTGCTTGAGGCAATATGCTCCTGAAATACAAGTTCTGTTTGAAGTAACTCAATGTAAAATTCTCCTGCAGTTTTTAATGCTTTATCTATTACTTTATATGCTGACATTATACTTGTGTTTCAGGTTCTCCATCATCTAAAGGTACTGATAAATCAGGCCTTAAAGCTAATACTTTTGAATTTCCTATTGACTCAAGATTTACTACTACAGGAATCTCATACTGATTTTTAGAATTAACACTAATTGATGAAATATCAACTAAATTATTGTTTACTGTAGATGAATAATTAATAAATATTATATCGTTAGGACTATATGCTTTGAAATCTAAAGTAATACTGCTGATATTTGATGTCATTTCATACGAACTAATAATAGACTGATTTAATGTAATGGAATCAATATGAGGCTGACTAATTACACTATAAACTCTTGATATTGAAATAGTTCCAACCGAACTAGTTAGGCTTGTTAGATTTATAGTTAATGTATAGTCATTATTAGGTATTAAATCATTCATTTCCTGAAATATACCTGAATCACTAAATGTATTTTCTTTTGCATTAAAAGAAGAATTTATTGTTATTTTATTAACATCTGATGCAGGGTCAGGTAACACAAAACCTTTTGAAGTATATCTGAACCAGTTTGTATTTTTAAATACAGGAAGCCCTGCCAATAGTGCAGACTGTATCGCATAATCGCTTTTATCAGGAGAAATTATCTTGCTTGTTATTGTATTTTTACTAAATGAATTTCCAAAAGAAATCATATCTTTTCCTAAAATAGGAATACTAGTAAAAACTTCTAAACCATCTACCAATGGAACTCCATTATCGTTTATTTGTCTAAGCATAATTAATGATTAAATGCTGCATTAGCAGGGTACAATCCTTGAATATCCCACCTTATTAATTCCACCTGCGTTGTTTCGTTAGATGAAGGCCTGTAGTCAATTATTTTATTTATTCTATAGTAATAGCCATCAAAATACACTAACCTCCTTAAATCTAATGTAACTAAATCTGTTAATTTTAAATTAAAGTAAGCTGTTTTTACTCTAGGATTAGATTTATTCATCTCAATCATATTTTGATAGTAGTTTTGATAAAGACCTCTGTATGGGTATTGTGAATACTGAGTATTAGTACTACAATCGTAAGCTCCCTGATTTTTTGAAGCATAAGTCAATGGTTGCATTTGGTTATTCGGATAGGCTGTGTGGTTATCATAACTACAGGCTCTAGCCATTACACTATATTCTCCAAGCGAACTAGTTCCTGCTGTAATGTAAGGGTCTTGAAAGCTTGTACCAAAGAAAGCCCAAGCTTGAACTCTAGCACGATATGTTCCTCCCCAAGTTCCATCATTACAATTATCTTTTACATAATTTAAAAGTCTAGGAGTAAATTTATATCCCTTGTCAGGTCTACATGAGCTTCCTGAAGTAGGCATAGCACCTGAATTGCATAATCCCCACAACAATGCTCTAAATGGAGTACTAGCCACTCCTGATGCACCTGTTCCTGAAGTCATCCCATCTCCTGAATTATAAGAACCTGCGAAAAATGGGTTTTCAAATATAGTTGTGCCAACTTCAAATTCGCTTGACAAGAACTCTCTGTAAGGAAATTCATCTAGTATTCCATCCCAATATGTATTACCCCTATGTTCTACTTTTTTATCTTCAGAATCTGTTTTGTACTTGAAAATTATCTCTCTTTTCATATCTGCATTTATCCATTTATCTTCTTGTAATTTTGATAAATCTAACTTAGGAGTCCAATCTATAGCTTCATTTTGACTCTTAAAAAAATCATTAAATGGCTCTATATATACGGTTTTTGATACTGTATCGGTTGTTAATTGAAGGTTAAAAGAATGAATAATTCCTTTTAAGAAATTTAATTGAGTGCTTTTATTGTCTATAACATTTTTTAAGTCATAAGTTTGTCCGTATTCTACTTTCTCTCCTCTATGCATTATACTGACAAAACCATTTCTATCGTTATCTCCTCCACTTGCATAAGAATTTGTAGGGTTACTACCTCCAAATAATTCTATTTCAAATTGCATAGTTCTACAAGGAGGAGTACTCCATTGAGATATTCTCATTGTAACAACCCACCTAATGGTATCTCCTTTATTTAAGTAATAGTTATCTAACTCCAGAGCAGTTGTTTGACTATGAGATTTATCAGCAAATGGTGGGGCAGGACAGCCTGTGGTTTCTATAGGATTGGATGTACTAATTATGGTTTCTGTTTTAATGGTTTTCCAATAAGTTTGTCCTGCTGTCTTTCTTTGAATTTTTACATAAGCGTACTCAAGATTATTCAACACAGAGGTTGATGGGGGAGAACACATATCGCTAATCCACATTCCTAAATAATTTTGACTTATATCATAGAATCCAAATTCCTTAATCGTAAAAGTTCCATCAGAATTATCGTAAATAGCTGCATTTCCATAAGTCATATTGAAATTACCGTAAGCATCCCATTTTACAACATGAGTAGGCCATGAATCTACACCTGAATCTACACAGTTAGAACCATTTGCAGAACTTTGAAAAAGATAATATCCAAGATAATTATTATTGACTCCCCAATCAGCAACATAGCTATTGTCTAGTTCTCTTTCATCAACATTATTATGAAGAAAGTTTGGTAATAACATTAAAAGTTTCTTAAAAAAATCTGTTTCTATAAAATTTGAAACTACACCATATCCTTCTTGACTAAATATTTGCTTTATGATATCATATATGAATATAGCAGGTCGCCAATCTGAAGTAGGAACAGGAGTTTCATAAGAGTCGCCATTATTCCAATTACCTGTATATCCTACTTTTGCTGCTGTGCCTGAACCTGATATATCGTAAGCATTTTTTAAAAGCTGAATAGTTGCAGGACTTCCTGCAGAAGAATTGTAAACTCCATAACCAACAATAGGATAAATTACAGGTATAGTGTTTGCCGAAACAGTTCCTGTTAAACTAGTAACTGAAGTTGCACTATCTGTGTTCCAACTACTACTAATACTAGGCTCATAAACTTGAAGTCCTATTCCTGAATTTCCTGTTCTTCCATTAAGATTATCCCAACCACTTCCATCCTCAACACTATTAACACTTAAATCCATTAATAGTTTATCATCTAATGATTGCGACCAATCAATATTATTACCATAAAAAACACAAGAGTAATACAAAGGCTCAGAAGATTGGGATATTGCTGTTACTTGAAGAAGCCCTGTTAAACTGTAAATATCATCTACACTTATTCTAGCACTTTTCTTAGTATTTATTGTATTGCCTTCTATAACGCTTCCCTGATAGTAAGAAGCTTTTAATACTTTATTATTATTTTTTGAAGCAGGTATATCAAATGTTTTGCTGAATGTACCTGTCCTTGCATTTAAATCCCTAGCCTCTGATATTGAAAAAGTTAAAGCTAATGGAAATTCTTCTGAATTACCAACCTCAAGTGTACCTGCAATACTTTTGTCCCAATTAATACCTCCTTTTTGAGTACATTTAGCTGTAAGAGTACCTGAAGCACCACTTCCTGCAAAAACTCTAAGACCCTGAACACCTGCTGCAGTAAATGAACCTGTCGTTGTTCCATTTGAACTCCTTCTCATAGTGCTAGGCATATCATTTGGAGTACCTGCAGAGCCATTAGTAGAAAATCCAATTTCTGCTGTCTGACCTGCAGGTGCATCAGAAACAGTTATAGATAGTTCATATTCTAAACCTTCAGTTAAATTTCCGGTTACAGGGTAAATATAGTCTGTTCCTGTAGCTGAAGTTATACTAATTTCATGTTGGGTAATTACATCCCAACCTTGATTTACTGTTGGTAAGAAAAAATTAACTTGATTATTAGAAAAATCATCATACTTGTAGTCTAAAACATCTATTTTAATCATATTTTAATTTCTTTGAGTTGGTATTCCTTGAGATTCTGTATATTCTATATTAAACATTACTAATCCTTTTTCTTCATCTAAAGATACAACCTCAGAGTTATTTATTATTACAGGCTTATAAATGACATTTGCAGGTCTTAAGTATGGATTCATCTTATTCATAAGGTAAGGAGCATCTGCTTCATAATTAACTTCGTTATTAAAATCTGTTGCTTCTTCTACCCAAACATTTGGAGAATGAAACATCTCTCTTAACCACGTAGATTCTGATGCTGCTAACGGCTCTGTATATGCACTATAACTAGTCTTAGCATCAACACTCAAAACCTCTGTACCTCCTTGATATGTGTTGTACCCTCTCATACCATCATTATAATAATCTCCTGTACCCAAAGTACCACCACCTGTTACTGCATCATCTTGAAAATAGAATCTTGAAGGAAGCTTTTTTTCCATTAACGATTTATTTACAACTATTGATTCAACTCTATCCCTTCTGGCTGTATATGTGTCTATTCCCCCTACAGTATTAAGCCAATGAAATGTAATATTTTGAAATAAATTTTTATCTTCAAAAATATCACTATTATCCTCTCTATTTATAGAGTACCAATAACAAGAAGTATGTCTAACTGATTTCCATGCAGAAGCAACTTGACTATAGTAAGTTCCCCTAACATAAACCCTGTAATAGTCAGTATTATCTGTTATTGGAGTTCTAGCAGTTACATAAGGATAGGTAGCATTTTGAGGTGCGTATGAGTGTGAATTTATATATGCAGGAGAAATATTTTGAACAGCAATCTGAGCTTGAGCATGAGCAAATTGAGTCGCATTTTCCTTTCTAAAATTATGAGATATATCCGAAGATACCTCTATAGTTCCTGTAACACTATTTTTCCAATTACTACCTAATACAAAGGACAGACCTGTAGGGTTATTGTGTGCATCTCCATAATTCCAACATTGACCATAAACTTCATACAAATTATAATAATCTGTGTCATCAGAACCGTTATAAGATTCTTTAACATAAAAATACAAGTAATCTGCTAAACTTGAAAGATTTACGCTTTTAAAATACTCAGGAGTTTCTACTGTAAAAGGAGTTACATTAGGGCAATTTGTCAATGCCCTTTTAGGGCTTTTTGTTTCTACACTCCATTGCTGAACAACTCTCATTTGATTGTTATATGTATTTTCATTCCAACTAGGTACAGAGTTTATAACTCTAATAGTAGGAGAAATTCCAAGTACAGTACTAGATAGTGATATTCCACCTGAACTATTTATTGTTTCAAATGCCACAGTTACCCTTATAGACCTAAACATTCCATTTCTTGTAACATTATATGGGCTTACTGCTTCCGTTATATTGTCCTGTTTTTGTGTTCCACCATTCATACCTCCATATTCTTGATTTTCCCAAGAACCCTTCCCTATAGGGACTAAAGAGTAAGATAATTGGTCTGCAAGAACCCTTGAAACATCTATTGTAAATCTTTGGCTGTTTGATATTGCACCATCTACTATGTTAGTGTTAGGCACATCACTTGACTTCTTTATCTCTGCTACTTTATCCCAAAGAGATAAACTAGATGAAGGTACAGGAGATTCAGTTGTAGCGTATATTTTAAAAATTGCATTAACTACATCTCCTGTTAAAGCAGGAACATACATTTCATTAATGGCAGGAGTTGTACCTGCATCTGCATCCCACATTACTTGATACACTATAGGTTTATTTACAGAAACCAAATAATTACCACTATAAGCTATCTGTTGGTTATTCATTTCATACCCTGAACTAAACCATAATGGTATTTGACCCCACTTTACTGATGTTCCTGTTCTTATTGCTGCCATATCTTAATATATTCTATATTTTTTGTTTAAATAATCTACTACTTTTGCTGTTTCTGCATCTGTTAATTTTCTATCATAAATAATAAGCTCTTGAAAATCTCCATCTAAGTATCTAGTGTTAGTTTCTGCAGGTGGAATAAGACCATTACTTGCCTTTACACATCCAACTGTAAATTTAGATTGCTCAAAAGATTTTGCACCATCAAAAGCTACATCATACTCAGGTGCATAAAAAGTATTTGCTGAATCATAGTAATTAAAATAAATAGTCTTTTCTTGCTTCCTTAAAGAAGCAATATGAAACTTACCTGTATCTACTGTTGCTGTTTTTTCTAATAATGTTGTTGTTCCATCACTTACTGAAACCTCATAATTACCTGCTGCATTAGTTCCCATCTCTATAGATGAATTGTTAACATCTGCTACTGATATATCATCAATTTCAAATTGTCCTACAGCACCATTGCAAAATATTCTAATACTTCCATTATCAGCATTAGCAGTATAAAGATAAGTGTAATCAACATACGAACTTGTTAGGTTTAATGTAGCAATTACATTTGAATTTTGAGTAATTCTTAAATTTAAGTTGCCACTAATATTTTTTGCCTTAAAAGTAAGTTTGTAAGTAGTACCATTTACAAAAGCAACATTCTGACTAATATTTTCAGCATACCAATTACCTGCATCAGGATTGTTTGAATTTAATGCACCACTAACAATAGTTGCATAACTACCTCCGTTTTCAGTCCAATCTGTTAATCCATTACTAAAATCTCCATTAGTTACTAATTCAGCACTAAGTAGATTGAAATAACCAAACACAGCATTACTTACTGCATTTATCTTGCTAACTTCAAAAACTGAGAATTGCTCACCAGACAAACTTGTTGTAAAGTTATTATCTGAAACTAAAACATCATTATTGAATGTAAGCATTGTCTTGTCTAAAGCTCCACCACCATAAGTATATCTTAGAGGCTGAAGCTCTTTATCTAATTGTGCTACTCCATTAGCATTACCTGAACCATCTCCAACAATACTTACTTTTTTAGTAGGAATGTTAAATGTAACATTACTATCAGCTCTTAACCAAGAAGTCAATCCACTTATTTGATTTGGGTAGTTAGATACAGGTGCAAAGCACTTGCTAAATATTCTATATCCAAAGTTCATTTTTAATTGAAGTAGTTGGTCGTTAGCAACCTCTTTTTTTCTTTCAACAGCTAAACTTCCATCCATTAAGTAAGCTATAGTTGTTCCATTGCCTGTAGTTCCCCTCATATAACTCTTTAAGAACATATCTAACCACTCGTTAGCTAAATCCTGAAGGTTATCCCATCTTTGCTCTATACTTTCGTTCTTTTGTGCTGTTCTGTTATATAAATCTGAAAAATAAACCTCAAATGAGTATTCCTCCCAACCGTTTCTAGGAGTTACTTCAGGGTATACAGAATCAGGTGGTGTTATAAGTAGTGAAGGGTACTGAGTATTATGATTATCGTTAAATTCCTCTGTATATCCAAAGAACTTATCCCCATAAGTCCATTTATCCTTCATTGTAGCTACTATATCTGTTAATCTTACTATTGCCATTACATTATTTTGTTTGGATTGTGAATTTTCTCTTGTACTTTAGATTCGTATGTATTTCTTGCTGTTACCCAACTAAGGTATGTTAAGACATTATACAAATTAGTTTCTTTTACGCTATCTATACCGTTTTTCCCATCTATATTGAATACAGCCTTCTCAGCTAACATATAAAGGCTGTTTAGCCAACCAAATGGTGCAATGTAGGTTTTATATAATCCTTTTGTATTCACAGCTCCTCCTGTGGTTGTTGTTGTTTCTCCGAATATGTACGGAAAAGTTTCGTTAATTTTTTGCTTTGATGAGTCAAAAAAAAACTGAACTCCCAAATGATATCCATTGTAAGTTTTCTAAATTTATCTGCCTTTTCAGGGATTAAATCTTCATTATAAACCTCATCTGACCTCCTGCACAGTATAGCCATCTGTTCAGGTAATATATCAAATCTTCCATTATCCATCTGCTTAATATACATATCTAATTGAGTAGATTCAATAAAATCCCCATAAGTTTCTTTTCTCAAAAACTCAGATGGAAAATGATATGTTTCTTCATCTAATTCAAAAGATTTAATGCCCTTACACTTGTATTCTTCAGTTAGTTTATTTATACAATCTATTACCCTTGTTATTACATCTACATCAACAAGACTTACTTCATCTTTTGTTAGTCCTGTTATATAAGAGAATATATCAGAGTTCATTTGTAAGGTTTGCGAAGGATTAAGATTTATATTATCATCTATTTTTCCTGTAAATTGACTTTTTAGTAATTCGTGTTCTCTATCTTTCTGACTTTTCATTCCATCAGAAGCATCTGTATAGTGTCTTTGTATTATTGTAGATAATTCTCCCCAATAATGAACAGTTATATCCTCCCATTCTACAGGTATAACCACATCTCTATCTATATTTTGGCTTTTTATGCTAATTGTTATACTCATTCTGTGTTTTTTGGTTAGTTAGTATCTTCCTCTGTATTTCTTCTTTTTGCTGAATATCATCTAGTATATCTGTTGTTTCCCCTACAAAATCTACAGTTGTTTCAAACAAATCCTCTGACAATTCATCAATTAAATCGCTGTTTTCATCATTCTTCACTCCATTTAAAAACCCTATTGTCGCATAAAGCATTAAATTAGGAGTCATATAAGCCCATTCAGTTCTTCTATTGGATGAAACCAACATATTATTAAATGAATTTGTATATGTTATTATATTTCCTATTATCTCGTTAAAATCTAAGAACTTACTACTATCATATCCTTCAGTAGCTGTATATGCAGTTCCCTGAACAAACTTAACATATTTATGCAACATATCTTCGTGTTTCTGATTTAAACTACTTACATCCATAACTTATTCCTATTTCTTCGCAATTATATGACTTTTTTTTCTATTAACCTAGCAGTTTTTAAAAGTTAAGAAAAATAAACTACTTTAGAGCCACTCCACATATTATTATTTACAGCCATAACTAAACAATCCACCATATCATCATGCTTTGCAGATGGAAACCTCACTAACTGCTGTAAAAACTCCTCGTTCCATTTCCCTTTGAGTAAACTTACTCTACCTGACTCTAAAGAGGCAGAAATATCCTGTACTCTTGCCACCTTATCCTTAGATGGTGGTTTATCTTCTTTAACATTAAGTCCTGTTTCTTTTTTAAGAGTTTGAACGATAGATTTACCTGATGCTTTAGGTTCAACATATATTCTACTCCTACTTGTATATCCATTTTTAGAAACCCATTGTTGAATAAATTTAATCAAGTCAGGAAATTCTTTATATACATTAATACAATCAATTATCTGCCATTTATTATTTTTATATGTATATGCTAGTAGTGCAGAGGGGTCATTCTTCTCATTTGCAGTATATGCAGGGTCAATAACGAAATCAACTGTCGTTTGCTCTCCAATATCTCCTACTTTATGATTATCTATGTTTAACCACTCAGATTTTATCATTCCTGAGTTTAAAGGGGTAGGAGTTTGCATAAGTTGTCCTGCATATCCATAACTACCTAAAGCTTGTTTATAATCATCTAAAATAGCCTTACTGAACCTATCTGACCAAAATAATCCATCTTCATCATAGTTAGATTCTAACATTTTAGGTTTAACATCCTCTGAAAGTTCTGCAGGTATGCAAATATGTTTGTATTTTAGTCTACTTTGGCTCCCATACAGCAAAAATCCACTTAAATCATCATCATGTATTCTCTGCATAATAATTATCCTAACTCCTGTTAAGGGATTATTAAGCCTAGAGTAGAATGTTGTCCTATACCATTCGTTTGCGTTCTCTCTCTCTATCTCTGATGCAGCGTGTTGTGGGGAAACAGGGTCATCTACAAGCAGAAAGTCCCCTCCTTGCCCTGTAACAGTACCTCCTACTGATGTTGCTCTCCTAACTCCTAGAAAATTGTTCTCGTATCTTGATTTTAGATTCTGGTCTTTCTTAATGAAGAATAAATCTCCCCATCTTGCTTTAAACCACTCTGAGTTTATAATATCTCTACTTCTTGTTGAATGTTCTATTGAAAGCTCTGCAGAATAAGATGCTGTTATGAATCTGAACTTAGGATTCTTAATCCAAGCCCATACAGGAAACAT
>Ga0209816_1002960_pt1 | contig 11805 bp, 9 predicted proteins | sample CoawatmetaG01DNA_FD_187509 | JGI IMG/M metagenome (GOLD analysis project Ga0209816, IMG submission 187509) | Marine microbial communities from the West Antarctic Peninsula - Coastal water metaG017-DNA (SPAdes) (version 2) | ecosystem: Environmental > Aquatic > Marine > Coastal ... | reverse complement strand
ACCCAGATAAGTGTGGGCTGGCTAAGCAGTTTGGCGCCGAGATTGTGGATGTATCAAAAGAACAAGATCCAGTTACTGCAGCCGAGATATTTTCTCGCGGGCAAGGCGTAGATGCTGTCATTATAGCTGCTAGCTCTAAGAGCAATGATATTGTTCATCAAGCAGCGACGATGTGCCGAAAAAGAGGTCGAATAATATTGGTTGGCGTTGTTGGGCTCGAAATAAATAGAGCTGACTTTTATGAAAAAGAGCTTACTTTTCAAGTTTCATGCTCCTATGGTCCGGGTCGATATGATGAAGACTATGAAGATAAGGGCAAGGATTATCCTTTTGCGTTTGTTCGATGGACACAACAACGAAATTTTGAAGCCGTTCTGGATCTTATGGCCTCAGGGTCAATTGATGTTAAGCCATTGATAAGTCATCGATTTGAAATAGATGATGCTGTTGCAGCTTATGAGAAGCTAGATGACCGTTCATCTCTGGGTATTCTGCTCAACTACCAAGACACTAAGGCGGAATTGCTGCTAGAAAGTACAATAAAACTCAGTGAAACCACAATTAGTACAGGCCGGAAAGGGAATGTTGCTTTTGTTGGTGGTGGTAATTATGCATCAAGGGTTCTGATTCCCGCATTTATGCGTGCAGGCGCAAAATTCACCGCTTTAGTAACCAGCGGTGGTATGAGTGCAGTTCATCATGGTAAAAAAAATGGCTTTGAAACAGCTTCTACTGACATCAAGCAGGCCTTTAATGAGCAAACAGATACAGTAGTTATTGCTACACAGCATAATCTTCATGCTTCTCAAGCTATCCATGCCTTAGAAAATGGTAAGCATGTTTTTGTTGAAAAACCACTAGCTCTTACTCACGAAGAGATCGATAACATCGAAACGTGCCAGAAAGATGCGAAGACCATGGTGATGGTGGGATATAACCGTCGTTTTTCACCGCACATACAAAAGATTAAAAACCTTCTTGATGCCAAGCCTTCACCTAAAACCTTTATTATGACAATGAATGCAGGTGAAATACCTAAAGACCATTGGACCCAGGATGCTGAAATAGGTGGTGGGCGCATTATCGGTGAAGCCTGTCACTATATTGATTTGATGCGTTTTTTGGCTGGATCGAAAATAAAGTCCTTCTATGCTGTAAAAATGGGTAAAAATGATTTTATCGAAGTGACCGAAGATAAGGCTGTAATATCACTTAGTTTTGAGGATGGTTCTATGGGTTCTATCCATTATTTTGCTAATGGAGGGAAATCTTTCCCAAAAGAGCGTATAGAGGTTTTTTGTGACAATGCAGTGTTACAGCTTGATAACTTCCGAAAACTTCGCGGTTTTGGATGGAAAGGTTTTACCAAAATGAACCTTTGGTCCCAGGATAAGGGGCAGGAAAATTGTGTTGACGCCTTTATGAAGAGCGTGCGGGAAGGAGGAGAAAACCCTATTCCACAGGATGAAATTTTTGAGGTAGCTCGAGTTTCAATTGACATAGCAGAGAGTTTGAGACGATAGATTATGGATTTAGTTTCGGCTATGCCAGAAGTCTCCTATGGGTAAACTCCTACTTTTAATTAATACTGTTAAGTATCTTAAGTGGCAACAGATATACTTCAGATTATTGCGTAAATTTGTAAAGCCGAAGGTAACTGATAAATTTAGCGGTTCGATACCTAAGAGATCAAGAGTATGGAAGCATCTAACGTTATATGAAGAAAAAATTGATAAGCATTTAAACGCATGCTTTTTAAATCACTCGAAACAGTTGGATCTACCAACTGACTGGAATAATAAAGGTTGCAGTAAACTCTGGATTTATAACTTACACTATTTTGAAGACTTACTCTCTGAAAGTTCTCAGGACAAAAATGAATTCCATCGTCAATTATTAAATCGTTGGGTTGATGAAAATCCAGTTGGTCATGGTAATGGCTGGGAGCCTTATCCTTCATCTCTTCGAATAGTGAACATTTTAAAAGCTTGGCTAGGCGGATTGGAGCTAAACGATAAATTATTTGAAAGTGTGCATTCTCAAGTTAGCTATTTATCTAATCACCTTGAAAAGCATCTATTGGGTAACCACTATTTTGTAAATCTTAAAGCACTTTTATTCGCAGGCATCGTCTTTGGAGAGATCCGTTGGATTAAAATTGCTGAGAAAGGTTTGATTGCTGAGGTTCCTGAGCAGATCCTAAGTGATGGAGCTAATTTTGAGCTGAGTCCAATGTATCATTCATTAATGTTGGTAGATATGCTGGACCTGGTTAATCTCAGCAGAGCTTATCCGGCTCAGGTTTCAAATCAGCTAGCTTTGCTTTTAGACGAGTACATCCCGAAAATGCTCATTTTTATGGAGGCAATGGCTCACCCTGATGGAGGCGTATCTTTTTTTAATGACTCAGCGGATGGAATCGCCCCTAAAAAAGGGAAAATTGAAAGTTATGCTAAAAAACTTGGTTACAAGATTAGTTTTCTTGATAGAGGGAAAACGAAAATTATTGACAATGCCAGCAGTGGTTACATTTGTGCTACAACAGCTGGCAATAAACTAATATTTGACGTATCTCCTATTGGCCCTGATTATATTCCAGCTCATGCACATGCTGATACTTTATCTTTTGAATTTTCTTTAGGTAAGGAACGTGTTTTTGTCAATTCAGGTACGTCTGAGTACGGAGAGGGTGAATCTAGGGAGAAGCAACGCAAAACGAAGTCACATAATACTCTAGTCGTTGATGGTAAAGATTCTTCAGAGGTATGGGGTGGGTTTAGAGTTGCTGATAGGGCTCATATCACTGGGAGATCTTTTGAAATTCTTCCTGATCATAGAATACTATTGTTTGGTCAGCACGATGGTTACAACACAATTTTTACTGGTCGTGCTCATTCTCGAAGTATCGACTTTGGTGAGAATAGTCTTATTGTAAATGACTCTATATCCGGGAGTTTTAAAAATGCGAAAGCGTACTTTTACTTCCATCCAGATCTTAATTTAAGCCTTGAAGAAAATATTCTTAGCGTAAAAGGGACAAATTTTTTAATGCAAAGTGAACTGACAGGGCAGACATGCTCACTTTCTGATTCATTATGGTATCCTGAGTTTGGTGCTGCTGAAAGAAATAAAGTTTTAGTTATAGATCTCAAAAACAGAGAGTTAAAAGTTTGCTTTTTTTGGGACTGTTCTTCTCAACGATCCTGATAAGGATTTATTATTTGTAAAAAGGGGAAAGTCATAACTAAGAACAAAATTTTTTTGATCATCGAGATAACTAATCTATGAAAATTTCCATAGTTACGTCCTTTCCTTTTCCTGATGGGAAGGCGACTGCAAATAGGGTTAAAGTGTTCGCTGATGAACTACTTAAAAGTTCATATATAGATTCTGTAGAAGTATTTTGTTGTTCTGGTGATTCTTCAAGCTCTTATTTAATGAACAATTCGTTGCGTGTGACGAATTTAAAAGTTGATCCAATAGACAAAAATAGACTCTTTATGCGGGCCTTCTGCGAACTGTCTATGGCTTTTAGATTGTGGCGGCAAGCACGAGTGTCATGCGCGGACTTAACGCTAATATCGGTACCATCTATGTTGCTCTTAGTCCCATTAATTTTAAATCCAAGGAAATTTCGTATTGCTTTGGACTTACGAGATGCCGTTTGGACATATTTTGGTCGTGGCTTGTTCCCGCGATTGGCAGCAAAATTATTACTCACACTATTTAAAGTTGCTGCTAAGCGGGCAGAAATAATTTCAGTAACAAATACCGAGGAATTCGAGCAAATAAAACAAGTTTTGGGATACCCCGCTCTTTTGGTGCCCAACGGAATCTCAGAAACAAAGTTAGATGAAATGCGGTCGATAAAATGGCCATCCCCTTCAGTACTAACACGTCTAACTTATATTGGGAACGTTGGAATAGCGCAAGAGCTTGATCAACTTATTGATTTCTCCCGAGATATCTCTGATTTAATGATAACGATTGTTGGTGATGGTGCTAAGCTTGAAGCGTTAAAGCGGAAGTGTGAATGTGATAACATTAGTAATATTTTTTTTTCGGGGCTTGTCCCGGCTGCCGCGGTCAAGGGTTATATAGACTCAGCTGATATATTATTTGCCCAAATAGGTGCGAAATACAAAACCGCGGTGCCAACGAAGGTTTTTGAATACATTGCGTCTGGGCGTAAGGTGCTTTTAGGACTGCCTGAAGGGCCCGCACGAAAAATATTTTCAGAGTTTCATGGTATAGAAATATTTGAGGTCGGTAACCGAGAATGTTTTCTTGAAGCTTACAATCGTTTATTGAAAATAGAAATTACCGAAGAACGAAACAACAACAACGTGGATCTTTTACGTGTCAGATATCTTAGAGAGAAAAGTGCAAAAAGGTTAGTTCAAGCGATCGAAAATGTTATCGTTTTGTAAGACTTGATAATCGCCGCTATAAATGGAAAGTAATAATAGATCAATGAGGCAATAAATGAATATATCTAGAAATCCGATAACTTGTGAAGAACATACCATCCCTACAAAATTAGATGACACCAAAGGTATACTTGACTTTATTAATCGAAATAGCGGCAAAAGAATAGTAGTCGTCCAGGGTTTGGGTTTTGTGGGTGCGGTAATGTCGTTAGTTTGCGCTAATGCTATTACTGAAGAATATGCTGTTATTGGTGTTGATCTTGCTAATGAAAATACTTACTGGAAAATAAAATCAATCAATGATGGCATTTTTCCGTTAATTGCAGATGATCCCAAAATAGCTGAGTTCTTCGATAATGCTAAAGCGAAAGGAAACTTCTTAGCGACTTATGATCCAGTAGCTTATCAATATGCCGATGTGATAATCGTAGATATTAATTTAGATGTTCAAAAACAGTCTCATGGAAAAGGCGGGTTAAAGGACTTTGATGTTAATTTAAACGGTTTTAAAGAGGCCATTCAATCTATCGGTAGGAACTGCCGAGATGATGTTCTTGTTCTTGTTGAGACGACGGTCCCGCCTGGGACTTGCGATCAAGTCGTCAAACCAATAATTGAAGAAGAACTCGTCAAACGAGAGCTCACCCTAAAAAATTACCGGCTTGGGCATTCGTATGAGAGGGTAATGCCGGGCCCTCAGTATATTGACTCAATCCGCGAATTTCCGAGGGTGTATGCAGGCGTGAATGAAACTAGCGCGGATACAGTTGAAGAGTTTTTAAAAACAATTATAGATATATCAAAGTGTGATCTTACTAGGCTTGAGCATACCAATGCGACTGAGATGGCTAAAGTTCTCGAGAACTCATACCGTGCTATGAATATAGCATTTGCAGTAGAGTGGTCAAGATTTGCTGAGGAGGCCGGTGTTGATTTATATGCAATGGTTAATGCTATTAGGGCTAGGCCAACTCATGCCAATTTGATGTATCCAGGTATTGGTGTTGGCGGCTACTGCTTAACGAAGGATCCTTTGCTCGCAAGTTGGGCGCGCAAAAATCACTTTGGGTCTACGTCAGATCTTGAAATGAGTATTAACGGTGTATCTGTTAATGACCAAATGCCAAAGTTTGCTTTCAACCGCCTTCTTCAAGTGTTCGATGATGTCAGCGATAAAAAGGTTACTTTTCTGGGTGTGTCATATCGGGGAGATGTTGGCGATACTCGTTTTACTCCAGTAGAACCCTTAGTGGAAATGGTTAGGGAGACTGGAGCAGAAATAGTATTACATGATCCGTTTGTATCATATTGGGAAGAGCAGAAGTGTAATGTTGAGTCCGATTTAAATGCCGTGCTTGATTCAACTACCGATCTAATAGTTGTGTCTGCGGGTCATAGTCAATACAAGCTAGAATCAACTATTGATAAATTGATGGCATTAAATCCGGCGTTAATTTACGATACCATTGGCTTGTTCGATAAAGAGCAACTATTGATTTTACAAAGCAAGCACAAAGTATCCGTCCTAGGGCGTGGTGATCTAAAGTAACTATTCCGAGGTTAAGCATGAAGGAAGTATTGGTATTAGGTGGTGGCGGATTTATAGGTAGAAATATTGTGGAGTTTCTCGTGAATAGGGGAGATTGCAATGTTACTGCAGCTGATATTAAAAAAGGTTCTAATTGGCATGAAATCTCTAAGGATGAGAGTAGACGCGATCGTTTCAAGGCTGTACTGGCAGATTTCACTGACATTTCTGCTTTTGATAACCTAAATCAAAGTTTTGATGAGGTTTATATGTTGGCCGCTGTTGTCGGCGTCAACCGTACATTAAAGTTTCCTCAAGATGTCATTAGAATAAATACGCTTTTAACGATGAATACTCTGGATTGGATATCCCGAAATCCTATTAAACGATTATTGTTTTCTTCATCCAGTGAAAATTATGCAGGTACGTCTGATTTATTCAATGCTGAGATTCCTACTGCGGAAGACGTGCCTTTATGTATTGGAGATGTAAAACATCCTCGTTGGACCTATGCGATGACAAAAATGCATGGCGAATCCGCTTTTATACACTCGGCTGGGGCATATAATTACGAATGTACCATTGTCCGGTATCAGAATATCATTGGCCCAGAAATGGGCTTTGGTCATGCAATTCCTCACATTGTTGAGCGCTTTGTTAAAGGTGAAAAGTCTCCATTTAAAATCTATGGCCATGATCAAACACGAGCATTTTGTTACATAGATGACGCAGTTATAGGCACAGTGGGTGCTATGGAGAGTGACAAGGCGGCAGGTGAGATTTATCATATTGGCAAGCAAGACGAAATTAACATGGAAACTCTGACTACCTATATAGGTGACCTAATGGACTATGCAGGGGAGTATGAGGCAGCAATGACTTACCCAGGTTCGGTTGCAAGACGTTGTCCAAACATCGACAAAGCAAAATCAGACTTTGGTTATTCACCCAGTATTGAATGGGAGAAAGCTGTTAGTTTGACTATCGATTGGTACCGTGAGTTTTTTACTTCTGGCCAATCACCACAGTCTGGTGGTTTTGAAACGCCAGAAGCTGTCTTAGCTAAGGTGAAAAAATAGTGAAAAGATTTTTAGATGTCGTACTAAGTTTTTTGGCTCTAGTGGTTTTAGCACCTTTCCTACTCCCAGTAATAATTATTTTAAGGTTTACGGGAGAAGGAGAAGTATTCTATATCCAGGAGCGTGCTGGTCGAGGGGGTAATCCTTTCGGGTTATATAAGTTTGCGACAATGTTAAAAAACAGCCCAAATATCGGCGCGGGTGAAATAACCGTTCGAGGAGATCCTAGAGTACTCCCTATTGGAAAGTTTCTTAGGAAAACAAAGTTAAATGAACTGCCTCAGTTGTGGAATATTTTTGTTGGAGATATGAGTGTGGTTGGTCCTCGACCTATGGTACTAAATACTTATGCCTATTATCCGGAGTCAGCGCGTCAGAAATTAAATACTATTAGACCTGGGTTGACAGGTATCGGATCTATTATTTTTAGGGATGAAGAGCGTTACTTGGCTAATCGTGATGAACCAATGGAATTTTATAGGGAGCATATCATTCCATACAAAAGCGATCTAGAGCTTTGGTTTGTCAAAAACAACACACTTTGGTTATACATTAAAATTATTTTTGTTACAGCGTGGGTAGTAGTCTTCTCATCAAGCACTATAGCTGATAAGGTATTCGTCGGGATTCCTAGATTACCAGATAGCTTAATTTAAATAAGTGTTTTACAGACCACAACTCCTCAATAAAAAGCTGCATAATGCAGCTTTTTTTATTTATAGGTTTTATTATTAATATTTTTGATTAGTAATAAGGTATATCGTTTATAATTAAATTTTCAATACAATGATCCAATTTAATAATTTAAATCAAGAAATGCCTTATCAACTTTTTAAGGCTAAATATGACGAGGCCTTTAATTCAGGTCAAAAAGGTATTGAGGCTATTTCAGTTTCATCTTTCAATACCAAAATGCAAGAGGTTGATTCTAGATACGTAAATATAAAATTTATTTCAAATGACGAGTTTATTTTTTTTAGCAACTATAACTCTCCTAAAGCAGATTCTTTTAATTCTCATAGCCAAATAGCTGCATTAGTATATTGGCCCAGCATCAATGTTCAGATTAGAATGAGGGCTAAAATAAAAAGAACGACTGATGAATTTAATCAAAACTATTTTTTTAATAGATCAGAAGAAAAAAATGCATTGGCTATTTCATCTAATCAATCAAAGCCAATAGATTCTTATAATCAAGTTAAAGAAAATTATAATAAATCATTAAAAAATGATGACTTAAAAAAATGTCCAGAATTTTGGGGAGGTTATGCATTTACCCCTTACTATTTTGAATTCTGGGAAGGGCATGAGTCACGATTAAATAAAAGAGAAGCCTATGAAAAAAGTGATGATAATTGGAAGCATCTTATTCTTCAGCCCTAGGTAAAATTTTATTGCGTAATAGGTTAATTAGTATAAAATCACCATCACAAAATGATAAACATCAAACCATCACAAATACATAACATTATATTTAATACTTAATGTTTATAATCTTTTCCATTTCTCTAAAGGTACTCTCATAGCTTCTCAGAAAAAAAATATCACACCTATTAACGAAAAAATTCGAGCCAGCGAAGTTATGCTTATTGGATCAAACGGCGAAAAACAAGGATTGGTTGCCTTCTCTGTAGCTTTGGAGTCAGCCAGAGTGGCATCACTTGACTTGGTACAGGTATCTCCTTCAGATGCTAGTCCGGTAGTTTGCAAGCTCTTGGATTATGGAAAACATATCTTTGATAAGAAGAAAAGTTTGTCTTCCTCAAAGGTTAAAGTTAAAAGAAACACTACAAAAGAGATCAAATTTAGACCATCTACAGATATAGGTGACTATAATATTAAATTAAAAAAGGTTAAAAGCTTTATTCTTGACGGAGATAAGACTAAAATAAGCGTCCGATTTAGAGGTAGAGAGATATTGAATAGTGACATGGGTCTTAATCTACTTAATAGATTGAGAGATGAGCTGGAGGATATAGCACAGGTTGACCAAGAGCCCTCACTTGAAGGCAGGCAGTTACTTATGGTTCTTTCGCCTTTGAAAAAGAAGTAAATATAAATTTTTATAAGAAGAATAATATGGGATATAAGTTAAAAACACATTCTGGAGCTGCTAAGCGATTTAAGAAGACAGGTACTTCTGTTAAGAGCAAAAGTGCAAATAGAAATCATATCCTTACCAAACAGTCTACGAAGAGAAAAAGACATAATAGAGGTCTTACTAAGCTAACAGGTGTTGTGCTTAAGATGGCTTCAAAACTAATAAGAAGATAAATCATGCCAAGAACTACTAAATCAGTAACCGCTAGAGCGAAACATAAGAAAGTATTAAATGCTACTAAGGGGCATTATGGTGCTAGAAGCAGGCTATTTAGAACTGCCAAGCAGTCAAATATCAAGTCTTTACAATATGCTTTTAGAGATAGAAAGAACAAGAAAAGAGCTTTTAGAGCTCTATGGATCGCAAGAATTAATGCTGGAGCTAGAGAACTAGGAGTTTCATACTCTGTTTTAATCAATTCTTTGATAAAAAAAGACATTGCCTTAGATAGAAAAATTCTTTCTGATATAGCCATTACTGATAGTACAACTTTCGAGAAGATTGTAAAAACAGCTACCAGCTAGATATACTGGTTTGATGCCAGAACATACAGACATTTTACCCCCTGAGTTAATCAAAGACAGGGGCTCCCTTCATCCAATAAATCATATGAAAGATTCTATTATGAATCTTTTACTTTCTTTTGGATTTGAGATTGTTAATGGGCCTGAAATAGAAACAGAAGAATTTAATTTCGATATGCTTAATATAAAGAAATCTCATCCTGCAAGGCAAATGCATGATACTTTTTATGTTGAAAACAAATCAAACCTTCTAAGGACTCATACATCTCCTGTTCAAATTCGCGGTATGTTGGAAAAAAAACCACCATTAGCATTTATTTCGGGTGGAAAGGTTTATAGAAAAGATGATGATGCCACCCATTTACCAATGTTTCATCAGGTTGAGGGTATATATGTTGATGAAAATGTAAGCTTTGCTCAACTTAAAGATTTAATTTATAAAATTATCTACTCACTTTTTGGCGATGAAGTTGAATTAAGGTTTAGACCTTCATATTTTCCATTTACTGAACCTTCAGCTGAGGTTGATATCTTATCAAAAGAAGGTAAGTGGCTTGAGATACTTGGATGTGGATTAGTAAATCCAGTTGTTCTAGAAAATTGTAATATAGATTCGAATAAATATAGCGGCTTAGCATTTGGGCTGGGAATAGAAAGGATAGCTATGCTAAAGCATGGGGTAACAGATATAAGAGAGTTCTATAAGTCTAACTTAGATTTCTTGAGTCAGTTCAAATGAAAATAGCATATAGTCATTTAGTTCAACATATTGCAGAAAATCCAAGTATTAAGCAGGTTTCTGATAGCTTATTTCAACTTGGTCATGAGCATGAAATAGACGGTAATATTTTTGATATGGAATTCACTCCCAATAGAGGGGATTGCTTATCTATAACAGGCTTACTAAGAGATTTAGCAGTATTTTATACGGTTGACCTTAACCGAGAGATATTTACTGAAAAGTTAGAAGAACTCCAGTTAGATTTTAAAAATCTTTCAAAAAGTACTTGCCCCCAAATATCATTTCTTAAATTAGAAATTGATCAAGTTCCAGAAATATACAAAGACTCTTTGGATGATTATTTTTTAGATTTAGGATTAAATAAAAATAACTTCTTTACTGATATCTCAAATTACCTGTCCTATGAGACTGGTCAGCCCACTCACTGCTATGATGCAAATACAATGAGTGGCAAGCTGCTATTTCATGAAATAGAAAAAAATGAAGAATTTGAAATATTGCTTGGTAAAAAAATTACTCTTACAGGTAAGAATTCAGTTTTTTCATTAAACAATGAAGTTATTAATCTTGCAGGCGTAGTAGGTGGCAAGAGCACTTCATGTTCTGCTAATACGAAGACAGTTATTGTTGAATGTGCATTTTTTCAGCCAGAAGCAATTATAGGCAAATCTGTAAAGTATGACATTCAATCAGAGGCATCTCATAAATTTGAAAGGGGTGTTGACCCTGAATGTCATGATAGAGTGCTTAGAAGGTTTATCAAGCTTGTTAATGAGCATGCAAATATAAATGATATGTCTATTATTTCTTATAAATCTAAAGACAATCCAATCCATCAGATACCAATTAATGTACAAAAAGTAAATCAAATTATCGGAATTAATATAAGTGAAAAAGAGTACTTAAACTACCTTTCAAAACTAGGGTTTGTTGTTGAGGATGGTTTTATTAAAGTCCCATCATTTAGAAGTGATATTGCAACTCAAAATGATTTAGCGGAAGAGGTAGCCAGAGTTATAGGTTATGACAATATTGCAGCATCAGAGATAAACATTCCAAAAAATGAGAAGGCAAGCCATAAAGCTATTGAAAATAAATTAAGATTTTTTTTACTAGATCATGGATTTTATGAAGTTATCAACTCCCCATTTATTAATTTATCCTCAGAAGAGGCAATAAAAGTCGATAATCCATTGGATTCAAACAGAAAGTATCTTAGAACAAATATTACCAATTCATTGGTAGATAATCTTTTATTTAATGAACGAAGACAAAAAGACTCAATCAAGCTGTTTGAGATATCAGATGTTTATTCATCTAGCAATGGTATTAATAAGAAAAGAAATCTGTCAATAATCGCAAGTGGAAGAGTTGGCCTCAATTACGAGGACTTCTCAAAAA
>Ga0209816_1002957_pt1 | contig 11818 bp, 11 predicted proteins | sample CoawatmetaG01DNA_FD_187509 | JGI IMG/M metagenome (GOLD analysis project Ga0209816, IMG submission 187509) | Marine microbial communities from the West Antarctic Peninsula - Coastal water metaG017-DNA (SPAdes) (version 2) | ecosystem: Environmental > Aquatic > Marine > Coastal ... | reverse complement strand
GGAAGCTAATCCAAGTAATTAATAATATTTTCTATCACAAATTCTACTTTATCCATCTCAAGATGTGGGCCGATAGGCAAACTTAAGAGCTGAGATGCCACCTCTTCAGAAAGGCTTAAATTCCGACTATCAAAGTTAGATGCATATGCCTGTTGTTTATGAGGTGGGATAGGATAATGAATGATAGTATCAATTTCTCTCTCTTTTAAAGCTGCAACAAGGCTATCGCGCCCAATAGCTCTCACTGGAAAAAGGTGCCAAGCTCCATCCAAAAGATTAAATTGATCTGGCAGGATTAGCCCAGTGCCTTTAAGTTCAGTGAGATATTTTTTGGCAAGCTTTCTGCGTCTATTATTCCAATCCTCTAGGTGCCTTAATTTAATATCTAAAACCACGGCCTGCATTGGATCTAGCCTGCTATTAACACCAATTGAGTCATGTACATATTTTTTTGTAGAACCGTAGTTGGCGAGAGCCCTAATCTTTTCTGCTAAATCTAGGTTATCTGTTGTAATTGCTCCGCCATCGCCAAATGCACCTAAATTTTTACCTGGATAAAAACTCCAGGCAACCACATCACCATGACTGCCAATTTTCTTTGCTTTATATGATGCTCCATGAGCTTGGGCAGCATCTTCAATTACATAAAGGTTATAAGATTTTGATAGCTCTATGATTGGATCGAGGTCAGTGGGTTGTCCATACAGGTGAACAGGAATAATAGCTTTAGTTTTCCTAGTAATAGCGCTTTCAATTTTTGTAAAATCAAGCGAGTAGGTTTTTAAATCAGGCTCCACTGGAACCGGAACAGCGCCACAATTAGAAACAGCAAGCCACGTTGCTATAAATGTGTGAGACGGAACAATAACCTCGTCACCAACCCCAATACCAAGAGCCTTCAATGATATTTCAATTGCATCAAGGCCGTTGGCCAGTCCCACGCAATGATCCGCTTCAACAAAATGGGCGTAATTACTTTCAAAGCTCTCAAGTCTTGATCCACCTATATACTGACCCGAATCCAAGAAACTTAATACCTCTATATCTAGTTCGGGTTTTATTTCGTTATAACTGGCTCGTAAGTCTAAAAAAGGAACCTTCATTTGCTATCAACTAATGTCAAAAAATCAGAGTATTCATGAATATAGTCATCCTCTTCGTATTTCCTGGAGGCTAAAACAGCACATACACCACTATCACCAATTGGAGTGACTTCCCTCCAAATCATTGGGCAGACATATAAGCCTAACGAGGGTTTATCTAGGATGAATGTTGCTTTATTAATGCCATCATCTAGTAGAATTTGATATTCACCAGAAAAAGAGATTATGATCTGTTCTAATTTTTTATGAGCATGCACTCCACGGATGCTTTGATCTTGTGTATTGTATAGGTAATAGATTCTTTCAATATCGAAGGGGATGTTTTTATGCCTCTCTAAGACCGATAAAGAGCCCCTCTCATCATCAAATGATTCAATATTAAATGTAAAACACTTATCTAACATAATTGATTTTTTTAAAAGTGTTCATTTTAAACTACTGAGAATTATAATTGAAACAGCGAGATAAATGTAATTCAATGAGTGTCGAGTATCTTTGTCTTTAAGCCCACGACAAATGGCGCATCTGCAAGATTATCTTCACGTGCACCAAAATTTAGAAGTTCTTTTTTGCCGAACTCATCAGCAATACTCTCTGCTAATTCCCTTATAGACTTGCCCTCTCCAGAACATACGTTGAATGGACCAACATTCATACCCAGGGCAGCGCTTGCTATCATGGAGCCAGCAATTTTTACATCCATAAAATCTCTTATTTCATTACCAGAGGTCAAATCCACGGCCTCACCAAGGGCTAATTTTTTTCTTAAAACAGCAACAAGCCTTCTCTCATCTTCACCTTCTCCATATAGATAAAAAATTCTAGTCCATAAAAAATCTATATTTTCATTTTTAAAGTATTTTGAAAGCAATAAAAATGCAGTAGCTTTAGACGTAGAATACAAAAATTGAGGATTTAATGGTGCATTGATATCTAATGGACTAGAGTTTGTAAGGTCGTATTCAAAGCACGTACCAACCCCAACAAATTTCTTTATCCCTTGCTTGCATGCAGATTGTGCAAAGTTTAAAGTTCCAGCCAAGCACTCTAAATTCAAAGAAGACTCAAGATATTTTCCTGGTTCTGCATACCAAGCAACATGAATAATTATATCAATATCTTGGCAGACTGCCTCATACCATGCAGCTGATTCAGTAAAAAAATTATTTGTATGGATTATCTCTGAAACATTTTCATATTGAGCAAAAAATTGGTCTTGAGTTCCCCTAGAAATAACCCTGATAGATACATCTTCCCTAGCAAGGCTCTTTAAAACCTGCTTACCAACAAAACCAGTGGCACCTGTCAAAAGAATGCGCATTATATCAACTGCACACCACTTCCAAAAAACCAGGAAATTGGATTCTTGCGAGAATAATGATGAATGATCATAATTTGATTATAGCTGAATTAAGTAAATAGCCAGGTAAATCATACCTATTATTATGGAAGAAACTGAGCTCCTCCACTCAGTGGCCCGCAATGTATCAGATAAATTATCTTGATAAGAGCTATTCTGAGAAGCTAAGTTCCTGATACATCAAAGATAAAAAATAAGCATTTGTACTGTTTAAATAATTACTAACTATATGAAGAATGTTATCTCTTTAAAGCAACTTAAACTATAATAATTATTTAATAATTTATAATTTTTGTAATGATCAATTCTTTTGCAAATAAAACTGTTGTGGTCACCGGTCATACTGGTTTTAAAGGATCATGGTTAACTGCTTGGTTAAAAATTATGGGTGCTAAGGTAATTGGTATTTCCTTGGACCCTCCTACAAGCATCTCTCACTTTGATGCAGCAGATATTAGCAAAGAGATAGATGACTGTAGAATTGATATTAGAGACTCACACGAAATAACAAAAAAAATTGTTTCAGCCTGCCCTGATTATGTATTTCATTTGGCAGCTCAACCAATAGTAGGTCGAAGTTATGATGATCCGCTTGAGACATGGAATACTAATGTTATAGGTACAATTAATTTGCTGGAAGCGTTGAGGGGCCTCAGGAATAAGTGCACCGCTATTATAATTACTAGCGATAAGTGCTATGACAATGTTGAATGGGAGTGGGGCTATAGAGAAACGGATACCCTGGGAGGTCCTGATCCATATAGTGCATCAAAAGGAGCTGCGGAAATAGCCATTAAATCCTATGTCAAATCTTATTTTAATGATCCGGAAAAGGGCATTAGATTGGCTTCTGCTAGAGCTGGCAATGTAATTGGTGGTGGTGATTGGGCCGCGCATAGGATCGTACCTGATTGCATCAAAGCATGGGCTGATAACCAAATAGTTGAGCTAAGAAATCCTCTGTCTACAAGACCTTGGCAGCATGTTCTTGAGCCGCTTGGTGGTTACTTAATTTTAGCTTCTGCATTAAATAATAAAGCTGAATTGCATGGAGAGGCATTCAATTTTGGCCCTCCGAGCCATCAAAATCATAGTGTCCTCTCACTCGTCACAGAAATGTCAAAACACTGGCCAAAAGTAAAGTGGGAAGATACCAGTGAAGAAAAAGAAACATTCTATGAGTCTGGATTACTCAAGTTAAACTGTGATAAAGCCCTGCATTTCTTGAACTGGCAAGCTATCTTAAATTTTCAAGAAACAGTTGAGCTAACCACTCAATGGTATAAATCTTTTTATGAAGATCCCAAAAACATTGCAGCAGTGACCAATGCTCAAATTAAACAATATCAAGACTTGATATCTAAAAAATAATACGCATGGAGGTAAGTAAAAAAATATCAGTGACGCCTTTAAAAAAAATTAATTTAGAGGATGGTGATATCTTACATGCTTTAAAAAAATCGGATCTAGGATATGCAGGATTTGGAGAAGCTTATTTTTCTTTTATCAAATTTAATGCGGTTAAGGCATGGAAACTACATAAAGAAATGACATTGAATTTAGTAGTTCCAGTTGGAGATGTGCGTTTTGTATTTTTCTCTCAGCAAGATGCTGGTTTTCTTGAGCTAGAGATTGGTGAGAACAATTATCAACGAATCACTGTGCCGCCTGGAATTTGGTTTGGCTTTAAGGGAATTCATGCATACACAAGCCTGATTATCAATCTTGCAGATATAGAACACGATCCCAAAGAGGGGCAAAAAAAATCTATCAATGAATTTAAATATGAGTGGTAAGTAAATATGAAAGTTATTATTTTAGCTGGTGGCTTTGGGACTCGCATGTCTGAATATACTGAAGTCATACCTAAGCCAATGGTTACCATTGCTGGCAATCCAGTGTTATGGCATATCATGAAATCTTATGCAGCTCATCATCATAAAGATTTTTATATTGCATGTGGATATAAAGCTGATTATGTTAAAAACTATTTTTTAAATTATGCTGCATTGCAAGCTGACTTTAGTGTAGATTTTTCTAACGGGAGCATCACCTCGCATAAATCGAATATCTCAGAGGATTGGAAAGTCACCCTTGTCGATACAGGGTTGGAAACAATGACCGGGGGAAGAGTTAAGAGGATGAAAGATTATATAGGGACAGATGATACATTTCTTCTCACTTATGGTGATGGGTTGTCAAATATTGACATAGAACAGTTAGTTGCATTTCATAAAAAACATAAAAAAATGGTTACTGTTTCTGCGGTAAGGCCATCTGCAAGGTTTGGAGAGCTAGACATTGATAATGGTAATGGAACAGTGCTATCTTTTAAAGAAAAGCCTCAGCTGGATCAAGGTTGGATTAATGGAGGGTATTTTGTTGTCAATTCATCATTCTTTGATTTGATAGACGGAGACTCAACAATGCTTGAGAGAGAGCCGCTTGAAGCAGTTGCTAAAATGGGTGAATTAGTTGCTTATAAACATCATGATTTTTGGCAATGCATGGATACAAAAAGAGATCATGAGATGCTTGAGAGGATGTGGCAGGAAGATTTGGCACCCTGGAAAGTTTAATATAACTGAATGAAAATCCTCATCACTGGTGGCCTTGGATTTCTTGGAGGAAGGCTAGCAGCCCACATGGTGCAGCAAGGCCATAAAGTCTCAGTTGGCTCAAGAAAAAAAAAATTTTCTTCAGAAGCTATTGATCAAATTCAGATAATCAAAACCAACTGGGATGATATTGAGTCTATTTTTGCTTCTCAGGATATCTTTGATGTAGTCATCCATGCAGCTGGAATGAATGCTCAAGATTGTGCAGCTCATCCAGATCAAGCAATTCACTTTAATGGCAATATTACAGCAGAGTTAGTTCGCGCATCTATAAATAAAAAAGTAAGAAGGTTTATCTACCTTTCTACTGCTCATGTTTATTCCAGTCCTTTAGCCGGGATCATTAGTGAGAACTCATTAACAACTAACCAGCACCCCTACGCAACTAGCCATCTCCTTGGCGAGCAATCAGTAATTGAGGCTCATAAAAATGGAGAGATAGATGGCAAGGTGATAAGGGTATCTAATGCTTTTGGCTACCCAGAAAGGTTGGAGGCGAATTGCTGGATGTTATTAATTAATGACCTTTGCAAGCAAGCAGTCATACAGAAAAAGATTGTCTTAAAATCTGATGGGGCTGATTTAAGAGATTTTATTCCAATGGCAGATACTTGCAAAGCAATTACCCTATTGGCAAGCACACAATCATCCTCTTCAGATCAAGTTATATATAACCTAGGCGGAATCGTAAGAAGCGTTGCTGAAATATCACAAATTATTCAAAAGATCTATTTTCAAAAAACTGGAGAAATTCTCGAGATATCTAAAGCTAACCCAAAAGGTATCAGTATTATTAAACCTCTTGAGTATCAAATGAGCTGGCTCAAGGGTAAGAGTTATAAGAGATCAGACGAAAAGAGTGTATTTCAGGAGATAAATACCTTGTTAGATTACTGCCAAAATGTATTCAAAAAGCGTACATGAAGGAATGGCTCTGTATTGCAGGAAATCAGACTGCTATGGAGCAATCTGGGCGGAAGAAAACTTATGTGTTTGAAAGCATGAATCCCTGCGGTTGAGAATTTATTATATTATATTCAAGGCTGTAATTTTTATATGTCAATAGCTCTTAGTTTTTGAAAATTCCAGGCACTCTTACACATATCTTCAAGTGTCCTCAAGGCTTTCCAGCCAAGGACGGTATTTGCTTTTGTGGGATCTGAGTAACAAGCAGCTACATCTCCCTCTCTTCTTGCAGTAATTTTATATGGAATCTTTAGTCCATTGATTTGTTCATAGGCCTGAATAATATCAAGTACGCTGTAGCCAACTCCTGTACCTATATTGAAAGTATTCATATTAATATCTCTATTTTTATCTGGATCGTCAATCCAGCTTAAGGCGGCTAAATGAGCTTCTGATAAATCTTCTACGTGAATGTAGTCTCTGATACCTGTTCCATCTAGCGTTTCATAGTCACCCCCAAAAACATTTAGAAAAGGTCTCTGGTTTGCAGCGACTTGATTGATATATGGCATTAGGTTGCTGGGAATACCATTGGGGTTATCTCCTATTAATCCGCTTGCATGAGAACCAACTGGATTAAAATATCGTAAATTTACTATGGTCCAATCCTTGTTGGAGCGAGCTATGTCTATCAGTATTTGTTCGATAAAAAATTTGCTGTTGCCATAGGGATTATATGGATTAGTAGGGTGCTCTTCATTAATTGGCAGGTATTGTGGAGCTCCATATACAGTGGCACTAGAGCTAAAAACTAAACTTCTAATATTGCAACTTAACATCGCATCAAGGAGTGATATTGCGCCTTGAACATTATTTTCATAATATTTGAGAGGGTTGAGAACAGACTCTCCAACAGCCTTTAGCCCTGCTAGGTGAATCACAGCGTCAATTTTAAACTGATTAATTGTATTTTTTACTAGTGCATTCTCTAGGACATCCCCTCTTACAAAATTTAACTGCTTTGATGAGATGGATTCAATGCATTGTAAGACCGTGAGATTGCTATTTGATAGGTTATCAAGAATAGTCACCTCATGACCCTGCTCAAGAAGAGATAGCGCAGTATGACTGCCCAAATAACCAATTCCACCAGTTAACAGGACATTCATAAAAGTAGGTTAAGAGACCTCATAAACTGCATTACCAATAATAGCGTCTATAGCGGTTGTCACCCAAATCATATGAATGCATTCAACAATATTGTAGGCATGGCTATCAACCCAAAAATTAATATCTCCATGAGATTTTAAAGAATTCTTGCGATCCCTCCCTGTAAAGGTAACAACCTTTAACCCAAGATTTTTTGCTGTGATTGCAGCATTAATAATACTTGGTGATTCTCCACTGACACTAGTTAAAACTACTACATCTGATCTGCCGTAATAAGATTTAATAGATTCTGAAATCCAGTTTTCATATCCATAGTCATTGCTATAGCAAGTAATAAGGTCTGCTTCATTAAATGTGATGCCTCTAATCTTGGCCTGTTTTGTAAAATCTACAGCAGCATGAGCTGAGATTGCTGCGCTCGCTCCATTGCCAGCGAAAATTAACTTAGAGTCTGAAGCCTTAACCTCTAAAGCTAATGATATAAAACGATCGAGGGTTTTGTGTATGCTATCGTCGAACGCAAGTTTTACATATTCCTGAAAATGTTTAGCGTAGAAGTCTGTCATTCAAATGATCTCATTATATAAACCTTGTCTTAAAATCTTACCATCAGATAGCTCAATTATATTTGAACAATTTTTTAACGTTGATAATCGATGTGCAACAATTATAACGGTGAGATCTTTATCTAAGCCTAAGATCGATTCCATAACTGAATTTTCAGTCTCAGAATCTAAGGCGCTAGTTGCTTCATCAAAAATAATCACTGAGGCTTTCTTATAAAGCGCTCTAGCAATTGCGATTCGTTGACGCTGACCACCTGAAATTCTACTCCCTCTCTCCCCTACAACAGTGTCATATTTATTATCCCAGGAATTAATTGCGTCATGTATTTGAGCTTTTCTTGCAGATTCCTGAACTAACTCAAAGTCAATCTGCTCTAGCGGTATTCCTAGAGCTATATTCTGAGTAATTGATGCATCTATTAGAAAAATAGATTGGGGAACATGTGCAAGTTTTGATTGCCATCCATATTTATTAACTTCTGTGATAATCTCATCATCAACATCGATACTGCCATCAGTAGGATGGAGCAAGCCCATCAAGATATCTATAAAAGTACTTTTTCCACTTCCAGTAGACCCAATAATTCCTATTATCTCACCTTTGGATATTGATAAATTTATACCATTTAAAATCCAAGGACCTCCATCTTCATATTGAAATTTTAAGTTTTCTATAGAAATCTTATTCTTAAAAGGTATTGGCTCACGAACAGCCTTCATTATGTTTTCATCAGATGGCATTTCTAATAATAAAAGAATATCTGTCAATGACCCAAATCCAGCTCTAAGGGATGAGGCACTCGCATAAATGATTTGAAGTATAGGCAATAAACGTTGGGCACCCAGTGCCATTGCCCCTAAAATAGGCAATGCTCCAATCACTCCATTTTCTTGAGTGGAGAATAATAAAGCTAAGAGTGCAATTGAGACCACTCCAAAAGCTTCAATCACAAATCTTGGAGTGGATCGTATGATTTCAACATTGGACCAGGCGTCTTGTAGTGCGCGAAAAGATGCTGCATAAGACTTGAGATATACTTCTTGGGTATTGCTGACTAAGATATCTCTAATACCACCAAAGCCCTCTTGTAATTTCTTCACCACTTCGTCCTGCTCGAAGCTAATGCGCTGACTATCTCTGTCAAGTCTTTTACGTGTTGCTAAAATAACAACTGCATACAGCATGCCAAATAATGCAAATGCGGAAACAGCTACAATTGGCTCTATAATAATTAAAGTGGAAAGAATGGCTAGTAAAATTAAGCCAGCGCTTAAAATATTTAAGATCGGAAGAATTGCGAAACTGGTACTCTGAAAAGTCTTATTAACTATCGTTGAGATGAATTCACTACTATTTCTTGCAACATGAATAGGATAGGGTTGATATAGAGAATTTTTATACAACTGCGTGCTCAGGTCTGCCCCCAAAGAATAGCAAAACCTCGTTTGAAACCAAAGTGTTGAGAGGCGAATTACCGCTGACAAGACTGCGACAATACAGAACCCAAGAGTAAGAAAAATGGCAAGCTCGACATCTGATTGAATGCTAAAAATGCCTAATGCGGACTGCATCCAGGGATGTGAAAAAACCATATCGGGCGAAGTAATTGCAGTTAAGAATGGAATAATCATTCCAATGCTCAGAATTTCTGCAAATGCGCTAAAAACCATCAATAAAATCAATAATATAAACCGAAATTTTAAATACATCGGCACAAAATTCTTTAACGAGGAGATTGCAGAAGAGATTGAAACTTTAGGTAAGGAGGTCACTATAAATTATTAATATACCAGTCCATGGCTTCATTCAAGCCATCTTCAGCAGTATGGCTTGGTTTGTAACCTAATAAGGTCTTTGCTTTGGTAATATCTGCCTGCGAATGCCGCACATCTCCAGCTCTAAAATCTCTATAAATTGGCAATGATCCCTCTAGGTGAGAGAAGTGCTTGGAAAGATTGTCTCTTAAAATCTGGAATACATCATTAAGGGTAGTTCTTCCTCCAACGGCAATATTATAAATTTGATTGGTAGCCTCATTTATAGCTTCTATGCCTTTTAATTCAATACGCCCTGATAAAGCGGCTAGCAAGTTTGCCTGCACTACATTATCTATAAAGCAAAAATCTCTGCTAGTCTCGCCATCACCATTAATAAAAACATCATCTCCAGCCACCATCGCACCAATCCATTTAGGAATTACAGCTGCATAGGCGCCATTAGGATCCTGCCTCTTACCAAAGACATTAAAATAACGAAGGCCGATAGAATTAAAGTTATAGCTAGTTTTAAAGACATCAGCATAGAGCTCATTAACATATTTAGTTACCGCATATGGAGATAAGGGCTTTCCAATCTGATCTTCAACTTTAGGAAGTGATTGATGGTCGCCGTAAGTTGAGCTGCTTGCTGCATAAGTAAAACTATCTACATTGGCATTTTTAGAGGACCACAACATATTGAGAAAACCTGAAATATTTGCTTCATTGGTATTAATAGGGCTCTCAAGTGAGCGAGGAACGGAGCCAAGCGCAGCTTGATGAAGTACAAAATTAACTCCTTGGGTAGCAGTATTACAAGTCTCAAGGTTACATATATCGCCCTCAATAAAGTGAAAGTTACTCCATTGATCTAAGGTAATTTCGCTCTCTACCTCAGATAAGTTCTCTTTTTTTCCTGTTACAAAGCTATCCAAGCCTACTACTTTTTGATTTAATTTAAGCAATGTCTCTAATAGATTTGAACCAATAAAACCAGAAACTCCTGTAATGAGCCATTTATACTGATTCGCTTGTAAGTGGGCTATTAATTGACTGTAGGGTTCCATAATATCTAGCTAGAGACGAAGGTCAGTTTGATCCTTTGAGAATAAGTATTTCAAATCATACAAAATGTGCTGTGATTTTCCAAACTTTCTAATCTTTTCAATACCTAATTCAAGAAATTTTTGATGAGATACTGCCAGGACAATAGCATCATATTCATTTTCGCTGGGATACTTAATTTGATTAATTTGATATTGTTCTTTAACAGCATCCGCATTGACCCAGGGATCAAAACAATCAACAGAGTGCATCGAATTTGATAGCTCATCAATAATATCAATAACTTTAGTATTACGCATATCAGGGCAATTTTCTTTAAAGGTTAGCCCCATAACTAAAACTCTTGCATCTTTAAGATTAATGGAAAGATTTGACATTTCAAGAGTCAATTGATTTGCAATATATTTTCCCATTCCATCATTCAACCTTCTTCCAGCCAAGATAACTTCTGGACTGTAACCCATCTGCTCAGATTTATAAGTCAAATAATATGGATCCACTCCGATGCAATGACCCCCGACCAACCCAGGCCAAAAAGGCAAAAAATTCCATTTAGTTCCGGCTGCAGTCAATACTTCTTGAGTATCAATATCTAATGCGCTAAAAATAATAGATAGCTCATTTATTAGAGCTATATTTACATCTCTTTGAGTATTTTCAATCACTTTTGCAGCTTCAGCTACTTTAATTGAGCTTGCCTTGTGAGTACCAGCAGAAATAATAGAGGCATATAATTGATCTATTTTTTCAGCAATTTCGGGAGTTGATCCCGAAGTAACTTTAACAATATTATTGATTCTATGCTCTTTATCCCCAGGATTAATTCTTTCTGGGCTATAGCCTACAAAGAAATCTTGATTAAATTCTAAGCCTGATACTTTTTCTAACACTGGCACACAAATTTCCTCAGTTGCCCCAGGATAGACCGTTGATTCGTATATAACAGTAGTGCCCTTTTTAAGGATTTTTCCAATCATTGTGCTGGCACTAATCAATGGAGATAGATCTGGTAAATTTTTGGCAGTCACCGGAGTCGGTACAGTTACAACTATAAAATTACATTCTTGCAAGTCTTGCTTTTCACAGCTGAAAGAAATTTTATTGTTATTTTTTAGGTCGTCAGGCTCGACTTCTAAGGTGAGATCAATTCCATTTGTTAATTCAGATATGCGAGAGGAATTAATATCAAACCCTACAACATCAAAAATTTTAGAAAAGGCAATAGCCAGTGGAAGACCAACATAACCAAGTCCTACAACGCCAATCTTATAT